>OGMF01001947.1_pt1 | contig 18679 bp, 14 predicted proteins | sample 1572921 | NCBI WGS metagenome assembly OGMF01 (sample SAMEA2581919, study PRJEB24529) | metagenome | biome: Human gut stool | place: China | collected 2011
CCAATACAATTCCATGGAAATCACCAAGTACATCCACAGCGAAATAGCCAAGATGACTCCGTTCGTAAATTACAGCGACAATGTGGTGAATCCTTTGTTCATCTGGTACATGAAACCCGAATATGCAAAGAACGCCAAATGGACTCTGTACGATTTGCAGGCTAAATTACAGCAAAGCGGCTGGATGGTTCCTGCCTATACTTTGCCAGAGAACATCCAGAATTACGTAGTTATGCGTGTGGTAGTACGTCAAGGATTCAGCCGTGACATGGCGGATATGTTGTTGAACGATATCAAGAATGCCATCAGTGAGTTCGAAAAATTGGAGTACCCTACTCAGACCCGCATTGCCCAAGACAAGAATATCACTGTAAAAGGTACTGTGTTTACCCATAATGCACATAGCAACGCTGCTAAAAAATAAGCGTAGATAACAATAATGGAGTTGTGTCAAAACGTGGATAATGCTGTCGTTTTAGCTCGTAGGGGCGAGATTCGCTCGCCCGAAAACAGTTTGCTTTGTGTCTTCGGGCAGGCAAACCCTGCCCCTACAGCTGACAATTGGATAGCCCGGTTTAGTTTTGACACACTCCCTTCAATCGAATTAATTTATGGAAAGAACTATAACTATCCAACAGATAAAAGATGTTGCACAGGAGGCTTACAATCTGTATAAAGACAATACAGAAGGTAAAAATGCCGATTACATTCCTTATTTGGCTAATATCAATCCGAAACTATTCGGTATCAGTATTTGCCTGATGAATGGCGAAAAGATTCAATTGGGTGACTATCAATACCAATTCGGCATTGAATCTGTGTCTAAAGTATTGACAGCTATACTGATTCTTCGTCAATATGGCGCACAGAAAGTACTCGAAATGATTGGTGCAGATGCAACAGGACTGCCGTTTAACTCCATCATGGCTATCTTGCTGGAGAATGACCATCCCTCTACTCCATTGGTAAATGCAGGAGCCATCAGTGCAGATAGCATGGTGCAACCCATCGGCAACAGTGACGCCAAATGGAAAGCCATTGTCGACAATATGACTGAACTCTGTGGCAGTGCTCCCCAATTGATTGACGAACTTTATAAATCGGAATCGGCCACTAACTTCAACAATCGTTCTATTGCCTGGTTACTGAAAAACTATAACCGCATCTACGATGATCCTGATATGTCCCTCGACCTCTATACCCGTCAGTGTTCCATGGGCATCACAGCCGACCAATTGTCAGTCTGCGCAGCTACAATCGCCAATGACGGCCTCAATCCTGACACCAAGAAACAGGTATTTGATAAAGAACTTGCTCCGAAAATAACTTCTCTGATAGCTACTGTAGGTTTCTACCAGCACACAGGCGATTGGCTTTACACCTCCGGTGTTCCCGCTAAAACAGGTGTAGGTGGCGGAGTACTGGGAGTGATGCCCGGAATTATGGGTATCGCAGCTTTCGCACCTCCTTTGGATGAGGCGGGAAACTCTGTAAAGGCACAACTTGCCATTAAATATATCATGAACAAACTAGGTATGAATATCTTTAACGGACATCGTATCAGTATCAGTTAAATCTGCCTTTTCTCAATCAAAAAGCCGGTCTTTTTCCTACCCGTTCAGGAGATGACCGGCTTTTCCTTTTAAAATATTTTCCTCAAAACATTTTTAGCATTCTGACATTATATCTATCTTTGCAAAGAAAGATAATTATTTATATTATGAAAAACAAGTTTATACAGAAAATCAGTCTAGGCGCCGCACTATTGCTACTTACAAGCAATACCACCTTTGCACAAGCTCCCGAGCAAAGTTACACACCAACCCCCGAGAACATGAAAGCACGTCAGGAATTTCAAGATAACAAATTTGGAATCTTCCTTCACTGGGGCCCAAGGCGAATGGTATATGACCACCCACAATATCCACCGCGATGAATATGCCAAATTAGCATCGGGTTTTTATCCTTCACGTTTCAATGCCGCTGAATGGGTATCGGCCATCAAAGCCTCAGGTGCCAAATATATCTGCATTACCAGCCGCCACCACGACAGTTTCTCGATGTTCGATACCAAAGAATCAGATTTTGATATTGTAGACGCCACTCCGTTCAAACGGGATGTGCTGAAAGAATTGGCAGACGAATGCCACAAACAAGGCATTAAACTCCATTTCTATTATTCACACTTAGACTGGCGTCGCGATGATTATCCTGAAGGAGGAGGCACCGGACGCGGGACAGGACGTCCCAAAGGACACGGAGACTGGAAAAGTTATTATAAATTCATGAACAACCAGTTGACCGAACTACTAACCAATTACGGACCGGTAGGTGCCATCTGGTTCGATGGAGTTTGGGATCAGCCCAAAGATTTCGATTGGCAACTGGAAGAACAATACGCATTAATCCACAAACTACAGCCCGCCTGCCTGGTAGGTAACAACCATCACCGCACTCCGTATGCCGGTGAAGACTTCCAGATGTTTGAACGCGATCTGCCCGGTGAGAATAAAGCAGGACTTTCAGGACAGAGCGTCAGCTCACTTCCTTTGGAAACCTGTGAAACCATGAATGGAATGTGGGGATATAAAATTGAAGACCAAAATTATAAGTCGCCCAAAGCGTTAATACACTATTTGGTTAAAGCAGCCGGAAAGAACGCAAACCTGTTAATGAATATCGGTCCGCAACCCAATGGAGAACTTCCCGCCACAGCTGTAGACCGCCTGAAAAAAGTGGGCGAATGGATGGACCAATACGGAGAAACTATTTATGGAACACGTGGTGGAGATGTAGCTCCCCATCCATGGGGTGTATCAACCCGTAAAGGCGACCGTTTGTTTATCCATGTATTAGATTTAAAGGATAATACGCTTTACATACCTCTGAAGGCAAAAGTAAAAAAAGCAATGCAATTCACCGATAAGGCTTCTCTTTCCTTCAAACAGGACAAAGACGGTATATTGTTGAAGTTACCCAAAGTACCCGACGATATAGATTACGTGATAGAATTAATTATTAAATAACCTTTATGAGCAACAAATCAAAAATTGAAATCTGCGCCAATTCTGTTGAAAGTGCAGTAAAAGCACAACAGGGCGGAGCCTATCGTGTGGAGTTATGCGCAGGTATTCCCGAAGGAGGTACCACTCCGTCGTTTGGCGAAATACGCATGGCACGCCAACTCTTACAACAGACCAAATTGCACATTATTATCCGTCCCCGTGGCGGAGATTTTCTATATTCTCCATTGGAACAAGAAATCATGTTGCATGATATTAAAGTAGCACGCCAATTAGGAGCAGATGGAGTAGTATTCGGTTGCCTGACAGCTGATGGCAAAGTAGACGTGGAAGCCATGGAAAAATTGATGAATGCCGTAGGCGACATGAGTGTCACTTTCCATCGCGCTTTTGATATGTGCCGTAATCCGCAAGAAGCATTAGAACAAATTATTGAACTCGGTTGCCACCGCATCCTTACTTCAGGTCAGGAAGCCACTGCCGAAAAAGGTATTCCCCTCCTTAAAGAATTGGTAGAACTGGCCGACGAACGCATTATCATCATGCCGGGATGTGGAGTAAATCCTAAAATTATTCGTAAAATTGCCGAAGAAACCGGTGCCTGCGAGTTTCATTTCTCTGGACGCACCACCTGTGAAAGCGATATGCTATACCGCAACCCCAAAGTATCAATGGGTGGCACTGTGAAAATCGAAGAATATAAAAAGGATGTAACCGACCCGGATATCGTTAAAGCCGCCTTAGCCGAACTAGCCTTGAAAGACGAAAATGATAAGGCTTTGGAAAAGAAAACCAAAGAATCCAAAAAGTTGAAGAGGGTTAAAAGGGATGATGAGTGGGATGATGAAGATGATGATTTGGAAGATGAGGCGGAGGATGAGAAAAAACTGAAAGACCATCAATAATAAAAAGAATGAGGCTATCCCGAAAAAAACGGAACAGCCTCATTTCTTTTATATCTGCCTACAAAAGTTTAAAGCTTATGGATTACTTTCATCAGTTGCTCGCCTAAGCCGATGGTATAACCTTGTGAGACAAATACTACACGATTAAAGGTATCCCCAATAATAAACATAGGCAAAATAGTCTTGTTAGGCAGGTTCATGCCTTCAGCTATCTGTTTTTGGATAGCCCCGTCCGCATCTATACCATATGTAATAGTAGAGGGTAATCCCGGAAATTCTTCAGGCCGGAACTTCTTGAACTGCTCTTCATTGGGGAATAATAATACAATACTTCTTCCCCACTGCTCAAAATCTTTGCTCAATGCTGCAATATCACGCAATGCATGATTTGTAGGTTCCTGACCGGCTCCCAATACAGCCACAATATAATAACCACGACCGGTGGTAGAAAGGATGGATTTCAACTCATCACTATCAATCGGCTTATAAAGAGACTCGGAATTGAAATTGCCGATAACCTGAACATCATCCTTGCTTTCACGCATCACTAAATTAATAGTAGTCGTTTCTCCCGGCTTGATGGTAAAGAAAGTAATATCAGAAAGCACACCGCCATTTGCCAGACGAGTCCCTGTCACCAGCATATAATCCCCTTCATCAAGTGCCGTTCCGTTCTTCAGCAAATTGCTCCAGGTAGCACCACCTCCCATATCGATATCACCTTCGTCATAATTCAGTAACTGTAAAGTTCCTTCGGGAGTCACCTTTGAAATAGTGAAGTGAGAATAAAATTTGGGAACTTCCAATGATTTGATAGGTGTATATTTTGCAATCAGTTTGCCTGTCTGTGCGGCAGACGGAGAAACAGCCTCAAAGTCTACATCAACCGGTCTCTCATCACCTATAATCAATTGCACCTTACCCGTCACCTCGTCAATACGTGCCGGAATCCCCATGCTGCGCGCCATGGATACAAAGAATATATCACGGCTATGCGCATCTGCCACACGAGCACGCCATACTCCGGCAGGTGAGATCGGTGCACCGCCCAAATTGCAGTTGTTGTCCACCTGAATGCTATCGGCCACCCAGGAAGCCAGCTTCATCGGATCGGCACGGAACGCTTCCATATCTTGTTTTGAAACAACCTTACCGAAGAAAGACTTATACGGTGTCAGCATTTCATTGCTTACACGCGGATTACGGACAAAACGGCGGAAATACTCTGCATTTTCGCAAAGGCGAGACTGCATATGGTCTACCAATACTTCAAGACTGACATCGCGCAAGTCTTTAGAGGAAATTCTCTGCAGAAGGTCTATTCCCCCCTTTTTTGATTTATCGGAACGCAAGCGGGCAAGGAAATCACGGATCACCAGATGATTACCGCGTGACGCAACCAAAATCTTAGCCACGGCTTCTTCATCCAATTTATACTCCTTCGCAAAGTTACGAGCCGATTCATCACTCATAAACGTAGCTACATACGCATTGCGAATAGAATCTTCCTGTGCCATCCGGCGATTATTTCCGGCACGCTGTTCGGGAGTAACTTCAGGCATATTGACGCCTTCGGCAGGAGGAACAATATCCACTTCCACCATGTAATTATCTCCTGCTGTTTTATCCAGCTTCACTGTCAGATTATTATCCTTCCCAAATGAAAGTTTGGAGTATCCGAACTTACCATCCTTAGAAGCCCATACCAACATATCGCCTTTACCGGCAGTAAGGAATGTTTTTCCCCGGGTATCTGTCTGTTTACGGGCTACAGTATAAAATTCAGCATAATTGTATACTTTAAATTCCACCTTTGCATCAGTCACCGGATTACCTTCGGCATCCACCACGGTTACCTCAGCTTTAGCTGTCGGGGCATAATTATCAATTACATTGATTTCTGTATAATTGGGAGTTTCATACATTACTTCTTCCGGACCGTTGTATCGTCCGAAGACTTTCGTATGCATCAACATTCCACGTGAAGCCGGAGCATTAAACCAACCTAAATCCAAAACCGGCTCAGGTTCACACGCACCAAAGAAATGCCATTTTCCATCTACCCACGCTTCCACCCAAGCATGATTATCATCTGTATGTGCCCAACGAGGCGTATAAACCTGACGGGCAGGAATACCTACCGAACGGAGTGCAGCTACCGTGAAAGTCGATTCCTCACCACAACGCCCGTAGGCTGTCTTTACAGAAGCGAGTGGAGAACTGGTTCGCGCATCGGATGGTGTATAGATTACCTTTTCATGACACCAGTGATTTACTTCCAACACAGCATCGTGTAATGAAAGTCCCTTTACCCGATCCTTCAGCTCTTCATAGAACACCTTACGGCTGTCATCCAAATTCTCGTTATTCACCCGCACAGGCAGAACAAAATGACGGAATTCACGCTCCGGAATTGTCTTGCCCCACGGCATTTCCTCACGGGCTTTCAATGAATAATCAATATTTTCCAGATAATACTCACCGGAATAGTCCGTAATATCCCCCAATGGCATATAAGCATATAGGAAGGTCAGAGCTTCCCGCTGTTCGTCACTCATCGGTTGTTCGAACACCTGAAACAGGTCTCCGTGCAACAACTTTGAACGTCGGGTTTCAAAGTCTTGCTGAACGGCATTCCGTTCGGCAGCATCACTTATCAAATGTTTGTTGTTGGTGCACGAGGTAAAACTCAGCATTAAACTAAGCCCCGTGGCACATAGAGCCAATAACTTCATGTTGTTAATTAATTAAGTTAGCAATTATTATTGGCTACAAAGATAAAACTTTTTAGCAGGAATGCGAAAATAAATATTTTTAAGTGTCCTAAAAGCTATTTATCTACAGAAACATTGTGCCGGGAAGTATCGGCATTCGCATTTTGCTTTTCATAATACTCTTGTTTCCGCTTATTTGCCTGCTGCACCAGACTGGTTACATATACGGTAAAGATAGGAAACATCATCATTCCAAGCGCAGCCAGTACCACCGAAAGTATCTTGCCGGTCGGAGTCACGGCATAAATATTGCTACCCACGGTGGTCACATCCATAAATGCCCACCATAATGCACTCCAATAATCTGTCACCATCGGGTTCACCTTATGCTCCAGCACAAAAAATATCAGACTGGCAAAATAAACTGTCGCCATCAACATAGTGATATAGGAAGTGAACAAACCCGAAGCTTTGCTCCCCGAGAGCCACCCCACCACAATGGCCAACGCATACCCTCCTCTTAAAAGAGGTATAAAACGAAGAAAATAACTTACCTCCGGAGAAAAAGTGATGTGATAATAATCAATAATATTCAGATATGGAATAGAAACCAGCAAAAAGATAAAATGACTGCTCAAATATCTCCATTTATCGGGTGCCAGAAAGAATTCAAGCAGAAAATCAAAAAGGAAAAACATACATATCCAAAATTGTATTCTGAGATAACTCCCCTGATTAATAAAAGGAATATTATGGAAAGTATCCATCGAAATACTTATGATTAAGAAAAGAGACAGACAGAGGATTAAGACATGCAGAATCCCATAAATTCCTTTTCGGGAATAGATAAAAGAAGAAAATGCTGTTTTCATAAACTATACCAATTTATTATTGTTTCCCCTAAAACATCCCGGAATAGCGCTTTGTTTACTCGGCAAAACCGGGGGTTAATAAACCTAAACGGATAAACATCAATTCAGGGAGGTTGTTATAGACACGTAACAAAAACAAATATATTTTTTAAACCTAAACTTTATGGCAAACATTAGCAAATCAGTCAAACTCGGGGTATTTACCCTCGCAATTATGAATGTGACTGCGGTTGTTTCCCTTCGCGGGCTACCTGCAGAAGCCGAATATGGACTGAGTTCGGCATTTTATTATCTTTTTGCAGCCATCGTCTTCCTGATACCGACTTCATTGGTAGCAGCAGAACTGGCAGCAATGTTTCAGGACAAGCAAGGCGGTGTATTCCGCTGGGTTGGTGAGGCATACGGAAAGAAGTGGGGTTTTCTGGCTATATTCCTTCAATGGGTGGAAAGTACAATCTGGTATCCTACGGTATTAACTTTCGGAGCGGTGGCATTGGCATTTATCGGCACAAACGACGCTCACGATATGTCACTGGCCTCCAACCGCTATTACTCATTGGCTGTGGTGCTTATCATTTACTGGCTTGCCACTTTCATTTCACTGAAAGGGATGGGCTGGGTAGGAAAAGTTGCCAAAGTCGGCGGTATGGTAGGCACCATCATCCCGGCAGGCCTATTGATGGTGCTGGCAGTTATCTATCTGGCATCGGGCGGACAAAGTCAAATGAACTTTGACGGTAACTTCTTCCCCGATTTCAGTAATTTCGACAATTTGGTACTTGCATCCAGTATTTTCCTTTTCTATGCCGGTATGGAAATGGGCGGTATCCATGTGAAGGATATGGAGAATCCTGCCAAGAATTATCCGAAGGCTGTATTTATCGGTGCAGCCATCACAGTTGCCATCTTCGTACTGGGTACTTTCGCATTGGGTATCATTATCCCGGAAAAGGATATCAACCTGACTCAGAGCTTGCTGGTCGGCTTCGACAACTACTTTAAGTATGTACATGCTTCCTGGTTATCTCCTATCATTGCCGTTGCATTGGCATTCGGTGTGTTGGCAGGCGTATTGACTTGGGTAGCCGGTCCGTCCAAAGGTATCTTTGCCGTAGGTAAAGCCGGTTATCTGCCCCCGTTCTTCCAGAAAACCAACAACAACGGCGTGCAGAAGAATATCTTGTTAATCCAAGGTTTGGCCGTGACATTGCTCAGCTTGTTGTTCGTAGTGATGCCATCCGTACAGAGCTTCTATCAAATCCTGTCACAGCTCACCGTGTTATTGTATCTCATCATGTACCTGTTAATGTTTAGCGGTGCCATTTATTTGCGCTATAACATGAAAAAGGCTGCACGCCCTTTCCGTATCGGCAATAAAGGCAACGGTTTGATGTGGTTCATTGCCGGACTCGGTTTCTGCGGTTCATTGCTGGCATTTGTGCTAAGCTTCATCCCGCCCAGTCAAATATCAATCGGCAGTAACACCGTATGGTTTGCCGTATTAGTTATAGGATGTATCGTTGTTGTCTCTGCTCCGTTCATTATCTATGCATCTCGTAAGCCATCATGGGTAGATAAGAACACGCAGTTCGAACCCTTCCACTGGGAAGAACAAACTGCCCCGACAGAAACCCCAACAACCGGAGAGACAAAATAAGCTGCCTCCCATGCTTTTATTTTGGAAAAGAGAGTGCATCAAAATAAAAATTGACTTTGAACACTCTCTTTTTCTCTTCCCGCCTATATTTCTTTCCTTTCATTCTTCCTATTCAAGAAAACATTCCTATATTTGCGGAGTAATTATTTTTAGAATTACTCTTTAATGATATGAAAGTGTTGGGTTATGGATTTATTGTGATGCTGCTATTGGTATGCCTTTTCGGGTGTACTCATTCCCTTCGTTCACCCCAACATAAAATAGCACTTATCCATTCTTACCAAAGAGGTTATAGCAATGCCGAACGAATTAACAAGCTCTTTGCCAGTGAGTTGAAGAAAAACGGATTGCAATGTGAAATTAAGAGTTATTATCTCAATTGCGAAAAATATGGTAGCACAGATGAAGAACGCCGCATCTCCGGGTTCATCGATGATTCAAGCATATGGGGAGCCGATTTAATAGCAGTCCTTGACGATCAGGCCACTTATTCCCTGATGGCATGCAATCATCCGAAAATTAGAAAAATACCTGTCGTTTTCAGTGGAGTGAACTATCCCAATATGGAACTACTGCAACAATATCCCAATGTAACCGGATACATTGACAAGCCCGATTACCTCAAGACTTGCCAGATGATTGAACGGATTATGGGAAAAGTATGTATCCACGTCATTAAAGGAGGTACTTTTCTGGATAAAATTATATGGAAAGACCTGGAAAAACAATGCACAGGACACAATATCAACATACGGGACAGGGTGAATGAACGGATATTAAATATATCCCCGGATTCACTAGAGAATAAAAAGTTCTCTCCTTTTGATTCGGAAAAACCAACCGAACTTTCTTATCTCGATACAACCATGATTGCCAAACTGGTCAGCGACTCTGTTCCCGCACGCCGGTTATTGTGGATGGCTAGCGGAGTTTTCGATTATTCTTTGTTCCTATATACCAAACGTGATTTCACCACTTTACGTATCGGCAGCTTGTTTGACAATCCCGGTTTTGAGACCATAAATGAAGGATTCGGAACAAATGACTATATGCTCGGAGGCTATTTTACACCTATCGAAATTCAAATAAAAGATATGGCGGCAGGAATAAAAGAAAGACTAAACAAGAAAATACCCGGCCGGCAATTACAGCAATGTGCCAAACAGTATGTCGTCAATTGGGTTACTTTGGAGAAATATAAAATACCCGAAGAAAGGATTCCCGAAGAGTATATAATCATGTACAAACCTTTCAGTAAAAAATATTCCACTCTTATCCTGATCATCAAAATCGTTGTCGGAATCTTCCTATTGTTATTTGTAAGTTACCTCATTTATATATATGGACGGGAGAAAAAACGGAAACAGGATGCTTTGCGCAACTTAAAATATGAGCATGAGCTACTGAGCCTTGCCATGGAAAGCGGAAACACATATGCATGGCGGTTTGATGGAGAGAAAGCCATTTTCGATTCACAGTTTTGCGAACTGATTCATTATGATTCTCCGCAAATGCACTTCGACGATATGGCAAAATTCATTCACCCCGACGAGCGAGGGAAATTTCTGCATCAAGTAACCAACATTTCAGACCATCCCAAACGGACAGCACAATACCGCTGTAAATTTACAGGTGAATATCAATGGTGGGAGTTTCGTTACAAACAGATTTGTCACAATGACAATATTCATATTATCACCGGTCTGCTGCAAAATATACAAGAGGTAAAAGACAAGGAAGAAGAGCTGATTCAAGCCCGCAAGGTTGCAGAGCGGGCAGAATTAAAACAATCTTTTCTGGATAATATGAGTCATGAAATACGCACTCCTCTCAATGCCATCACCGGGTTTTCCAACCTGCTGACTACGGAAAAAGACCTTTCGGAAGAAGAGAAACAGGAATTTATCTCCATCATCAATGATAATACCGATTTATTGCTCAAACTGGTTAATGATGTGCTGGAACTATCACGCATTGAATCCGGCAATATGTCATTCAATTACCGGGAAGAGAGCGTCCGTTCTTTGCTCAACAGTATTTACAACACCCATCAACTGACTATTTCATCACCCTTAAAATTTATCAAGGAGTTTCCCGAAGGAGATGTATTTGTACACATAGACAATATGCGTATGACACAGGTCATCACTAATTTTCTGAACAATGCCAAAAAGTTTACAAAGAGCGGACATATCAAATTAGGATACCGTCATCAACCAGCCAGTCGTGAAGTGCATATTTTTGTAGAAGATACCGGAGCCGGTATTCCAAAAGAAGAACTGCAAATCATATTCGACCGATTCTATAAACATAATGAGTTTGCACAAGGAGTAGGACTTGGCCTGTCTATCTGTAAAGTGATTGTTGGAAAAATGCAAGGACGTATCGAGGTTACTTCCGAAATAAACAAGGGCAGCCGTTTTACTGTCGTACTGCCCTGCCTGTAATTGAGTTGTTTTAGTATTCTTCCATTTTAAGACAATATTCTTTTCGGTAGTGTAAAATGTAAAACAATATAGCCCAACATCCCGGCTATCACCGTACCACTCAAAACACCCAATTTTGCCTGACTTAAAAGAACCGGAGAAGCTTCAAATGATAAATTAGCTATAAATAGGGAAACGGTAAAACCGACCCCTCCCAACAAGCAGATACCTGTCAAATTCACCCAGTTCATACCCCCGGCCATGCCGGCCAAGCCACTTTTGACAATAAGCCATGTAAAAAAGTAAATACCTACAAATTTTCCGACTACCAATCCCACCATGACCGCCCATGTAGGTGTTCCCACTTCAATGCCTCCGTGACCGGCTGTCAGCACCACACCAGCATTAGCAAAAGCAAACAAAGGAATAATCACATAATTCACTAATCCATGCAGACTATCTTCCAATGACTGTAAAGGAGAAATCACTCTATCGGAAGCCGATTCGATACTTTTCAACACGTTAATCTGCAATTTGCTCAAAATTATACCTTCTTTGTCTGTACTCGGAAATATTTCTATATTCTCCTTAATACGGTTAATATACTTACCTATCTTATAATGTGGTGTAGCCGGAATCGTAAACGCTACTATCACCCCTGCAATAGTGGCATGAATACCACTTTGTAAAAACAGATACCACATCACCAGTCCCAGTAAAAGATAAAACCAACGATTGTGTATATGCAAATGATTACCGGCACAAAGCAAAAAAAGCACTCCAAAAGAATACAACAAGAAATTCACATCCAGATGGGAAGAATAAAATAAAGCGATTACCAAAATACCACCAATATCATCCACCACGGCAAAAGCCGTCAGAAATATTTTCAGACTGATAGGTACCCGATTGCCGAATAAGCTTAGTACCCCCAGGGAGAAAGCAATATCCGTTGCCATCGGAATAGCCAAACCACTCTCGGCATCCGTACCCGACGTCATACAATAATAGATAATAACCGGAACAATCATCCCCCCGCAAGCCGCCACTATCGGCAACAAAGCCTGTCGAAAACTGGACAACTCACCCACCAATGTTTCACGCTTAATTTCCAGTCCCACACTAAAGAAGAAAATAGTCATCAAAGCATCATTGATAAAATTCATCAAGGTCATGTGATTCCCATTATGACTGAACAAATTAAATTCCCCTATCTGAAGATGTACTTCTTTATTCCAAAAAGCTGCATAAGCGTCTCCCCAGGGAGAATTAGCTATAATCATCGCCAGAAGAACGATAACCATCAATAGAATTCCCCCATTAATGTGATACCGCGTAGCACTTAGAAACGAAACATTCATGTTTCCGATTTTGAGTTTTTCCATGTCTTTCCTGTTATAATATTAGATTCGTGATAAATTCTTATAAAACACGAACCTTCCTGTTATCTTTGAAGTCAATAACAGAAAGGAACGCTTTATTGTTTGTATAAAATACTCTTCTTACGAAGTATATGTCAGCCGTTATAGCTTCGTAACGCCAAGTTTTTCACCCACAGTACAAATATACTGGTTAAAATTAAATTTAGCACAAGAGTTAACACAGAAATTACCAGTGCAGGGCCTCCTAAATTATATCCCAATGCAATAAAGATGATTCCCGCTCCTACTTCTCCACGGGTAAACATACCGATAGATAAAGCAAGACGCTCGCTCAACTTACGGTCTCTATAGAACAGCACCGGAAACAGTTTTCCGATATTCGACAACAAAGACACGATTACCACATGATAAATAATCATTCCCCAGGACATCATCTCTTGTGATCCGGTAATGGAATGAGTACCGCTATGCGTCTCCGAAAAATCCACTCCGACAAAGAGAGGCATACTCATACCTACCAGAAACATAAACAAGAAAGAAACACCGGTAGATACCTTATGCTCCAAAGGAGTATCTATCTCCTTATGTTTCATAACCATACCCAGAACGAAAGCCGGCAATAACACTTCAATATGGATACTTCCTTCGTCTCCATAAAAATATTTACTCACCATATACACCAACTGTGTAACTGCAAAAACTGCCACCGAGTAAAAGAAAATCGCTTTCCAGTCTTGCCGCCAATTGTATTTTCCTAACTGTTTCCAGCCGATAGAGAGCAGAACAAACACTACTAAAACAATGATAATCAATTGCCAGCGCAGTCCCACCATCATTATTTGCAACGGAATCATCAGCAAGATGGTATCCAGGTCATCAAAGATAGCCAACACCTGAATCTTTTTATAAATCCAACTTGATTTTAATCCGAGAGCCGCCAACATGGTAAACAAGATACCTGCAGAGGTGGGCGCCGCAAAACGGCTTAACAGAAGATTTTCTTTCCATGCTTCCCAGCTATGCCAATATTCGGGCGGTAGCAAGACAAATACATAATAAACGGCTATCAAAATCCATGGCATCGCTGCCGTAGCCATTGCAATAAAATAATCCTCAGCATAACTCTTCCACCTTGTTTTATCCATGACAAACTCACGTCCGACATTAATCATAATAAAACTCAGGCAGATGTAAAGCAATACATCAGACACACTTTTTATGGTAGTATACCCTTCACCTACCGCCCCCGGTAAGATTTGGGACACCAAAAGACCCATCATCAGAAAGGCCGAAAAAGACAGAACTTTTCTCATTTATATTTATTTAAAGATTATATAATAATGGAATGATTGCCTTGAAAGTTCTGCTGACAGCGACAATCATTCCGGGTATTTTAGATTTTTAATCCAGCTTCAATACTGCAAGGAACGCTTTCTGAGGTACTTCCACATTACCAATCTGCTTCATACGCTTTTTACCCCTCTTTTGCTTTTCAAGCAATTTACGTTTACGACTCACGTCACCACCGTAACATTTTGCCGTTACATCTTTACGGACAGCCTTTATCGTTTCACGTGAGATAATTTTTGCGCCGATAGCCGCCTGAATAGCAATATCAAACTGTTGACGTGGAATCAACTCCTTCAGTTTCTCACACATCCGCTTGCCCAAATCGTATGCATTGTCGACATGTGTCAATGTAGAAAGAGCATCCACCGACTCACCATTCAACAGAATATCCAGTTTTACCAGTTTGGAAGGACGGAAACCTGACTGATGATAATCAAATGAAGCATAACCCTTGGAAATACTCTTCAACTTATCATAAAAGTCAATCACAATCTCTCCCAACGGCATTCTGTAATGTATTTCCACACGGTTTCCCGATACATAATTCTGACGCACCAATTCTCCGCGCTTGCCCAAACACAAAGTCATAATAGGACCGATATAATCGGTTGCAGTAATCACGGTAGCATCAATATAAGGTTCCTCGATATGGTCAATCAGAGTCGGGTCCGGCATACCTCCGGGGTTATGCACCTCATTGGCATGCCCCTGCTTGTCATATACCATATACGATACATTCGGAACAGTAGTAATCACATTCATATCGAACTCACGATCCAAACGCTCCTGTACAATTTCCATGTGCAGCAGTCCCAAGAAACCGCAACGGAACCCAAAGCCCAAAGCCAATGAAGACTCGGGCTGGAACGTCAATGAAGCATCATTCAACTGGAGCTTCTCAAGCGAAGCACGAAGATTTTCATAATCTTCCGCTTCAATGGGATAAACTCCCGCAAACACCATCGGCTTCACCTCTTCAAACCCGGCAATTGCCTTCTCGCAAGGACGGGCAATATGGGTGATAGTATCTCCCACCTTCACTTCCCGTGATGTCTTGATACCTGAAATAATATATCCCACATCACCGGTACGCAACTCATTACGAGGCATCATATCCATTTTCAAGACTCCGATTTCATCGGCATCATATTCCTTACCCGTATTGAAGAACTTCACTTTATCTCCCTTGCGTATTACTCCATTCTCTATCTTAAAATAAGCAATGATACCACGGAATGAATTGAATACAGAATCAAAAATCAAAGCTTGAAGCGGAGCCTGGTCATCGCCCACCGGATGCGGCACACGTTCGATTACAGCCGCCAGAATATCTTCCACTCCCATGCCGGTCTTGCCCGATGCACGAATGATATCTTCACGTTTGCAACCCAGCAGGTCGATTATCTCATCTTCCACCTCCTCGGGCATTGCACTTGCCATATCACACTTGTTCATCACGGGAATAATTTCGAGGTCGTGCTCCAATGCCATATAAAGGTTGGAAATAGTCTGCGCCTGCACTCCCTGTGAAGCGTCCACTACCAGCAAAGCACCTTCACAGGCAGCAATCGAACGAGATACTTCGTATGAAAAGTCTACGTGTCCCGGAGTATCAATCAGGTTAAGGATATATTTTTCTCCCTTATAGGTATATTCCATCTGAATGGCATGGCTCTTAATAGTAATGCCTCGTTCTTTCTCCAAATCCATATCGTCCAACATCTGTCCTTCAGTCACCTGAATGGTATTGGTGAACTCCAACAGACGATCGGCCAAGGTTGATTTTCCATGGTCGATATGTGCAATAATACAAAAGTTACGGATATTCTTCATCTTCGTCGTTTAAATTTCGCGCAAATATACAAAAAAATGCGTTGGCTACATACAAAAAACGATGTGCCAACGCATTTTTTTATGAGTTTCTTTTTCTTGTTTACACCAATTTTACAAAGACTTCCCCTTCTACTTCAGAAGTTTCTACTTTGTCTTCTCTTAACAACCAACCCAAACCAAGATAAAAATCCTTATCAGCCTTCAATTTCGCAGCCTTTTTGATTTGTTTTTGTGTCAAACCTTCGGTTCCGTTCAGTGCTTCCCAGATTTGTCCGGCAAGAGCACCAGCTTTTTCTTTCAACATTTTCGATTTACTTTTAGTTAAACGTTAATCCGCATCCGCTTTCAGCATTGACGAATGTTTGTGTTTCTTATCGGTTGCAAAGATACACAAAATTATGTTATTCAACACGTTTGAATCAGAAAAGTTTTATTTTCTATAAGAAAAAGCGATTTTCTCAGTTATTTTTTATGCATTTCGAGATATTCACTCCAAATTTTAGCAGCTTCTTCCACCATCTTTACACACGGACGCTTGGCATAATACTGTTCCGTGCGGGCTTCCGGGGTAGAAATAACCGGTTCTTTTTTGCTTAATCCCAACAAGTCGGCACATCTCAATGCACCGTTTCTGCGCTTGAATTCTTCCGCCAATTCCTGCACCAGCGCATAATTGGCAGCCTTTCCCTCACGATCACTGCCTTCCGTAGCCCCGGTTTCGAGTCCGGCAAGCAGGAACATGCCACAAGCCGCCCCACACGTTTCACGCATACGCCCTATACCGCCTCCGAATGAAGCAGCCATCCGCAACGCCTGCTCACGCGTAAAGCCATACTCATCGGCAAAGGCGGCAACAACAGATTGGGAACAGTTATATCCTTCTTTAAATAAAGCTATTGCTTTTGCTACTCTATCTTCTTTCATTTCGCTACATTATTTACTATTTCATGGTTCATATATCCTTTCAGATTCTCCACCGCAATGTCCATCAAACGTATACGGGCTTCTTTGGTTGCCCAGGCGATATGAGGAGTGACAAAGCAGTTCTTGGCCGTCAGCAGCGGGTTGTCGTACTCAGGTGGTTCGGAACACAAAACATCCAGACCGGCGGCAGCAATCATCCCCTTATTCAGTGCATCAGCCAAGTCTCTTTCATTCACCAACGGACCGCGACCGGTGTTAATCAATATAGCTGTAGGTTTCATCATGGCAAGACGAGCCGCATTGACCAATTCTTTTGTTTCTACAGTCAACGGGCAATGCAGACTCACCACATCACATTCACGGAACAACTCATCCAATTCCATTTTTTGTATTCCTTCAGGCAATTGAGACTGTACTTTCGAAGTATACGCACACACCTTCATCCCGAAAGCAGAAGCAATGCGTGCAGTTGCTTTTCCTGTATTTCCCAACCCTACAATGCCGATTTTCTTTCCATCCAATTCCGTCAATTCGGTATCCCAATAGCAGAAATCGGAATTGTCCGCCCAACGTCCCTGCCGATTGGCATGGGCATAATGCCCCACACGCTGAGTAATGTTCAGAAGATGTGCAAACACCATCTGTGCCACAGAAGCAGTACTGTAGGCAGGGATATTCGTCACAATAATACCGCGTTCCTTGGCAGCCGCTACATCCACTATATTATATCCGGTAGCCAAGACACCGATATATTTCAGTGCAGGCAATGCCGCCATATTCTCCGCAGTAATCACCGTCTTATTGGTTATAAGTACTTCCGCTCCGGAAGAGCGTTCCATCAACTCATCAGGAGCTGTACGGTCATAAACCGTCAGCTCACCCAATGCTTCCATCCCATTCCATGACAAATCACCGGGATTTAACCCGTAACCATCCAAAACAACTATTTTCATACCCTTTTATTATGATTATTCTTTAAACTTGTCTCCCCAAAGCCCTTGCATCCGTTCTTTCAGTTTTACTTCCTGAGCATTATTCTGCGGATGCCAGATCCGGCTGTTTTTTATCTCATCAGGCAAAAACTGCTGGTTCACAAAGTTTCCCTGATAAGCGTGTGCATATTTATAATCCTTACCATATCCCAACTGCTTCATCAGCTTGGTAGGAGCATTGCGCAGATGCAATGGCACAGGCAGGTTTCCCGTAGAGCGTACCAACTCCAATGCACTGTTGATTCCTTCGTATGCAGAATTACTCTTCGGACTGGTAGCCAGATACACAGTTGCCTCTGCCAAGGGAATACGTCCTTCGGGCCAACCTATCTTCATCACCGCATCAAAAGCCGTATTTGCCAACAACAATGCATTCGGATTGGCGAGTCCGATATCTTCTGCCGCCGATATCACCAACCTCCGGGCTATGAAAGCCGGATCTTCCCCGCCTTCCACCATCCTCGCCAACCAATAAAGCGCACCGTCGGGGTCACTGCCCCGGATAGACTTAATGAAAGCGGATATAATATCATAATGCATTTCACCATCCTTATCGTATGCCAGCGGATTCTGCTGCAAGCGTTCCGTCACTTTTTCATCA
>OGMF01001952.1_pt1 | contig 18630 bp, 17 predicted proteins | sample 1572921 | NCBI WGS metagenome assembly OGMF01 (sample SAMEA2581919, study PRJEB24529) | metagenome | biome: Human gut stool | place: China | collected 2011
ACAAATAAGAGTGATGCATAGCAGGTATACACTTGTTTTTTGCCGGAAAGTGTAAATCAGCGAACTTTAAGCACAACCTTTCCGATGTTTTCACCACGGTAGAGAATATTATGCGCTTCCTCCGCTTCAGTAATGGGCAAAATCTTGTATATTGTGGGTTTTATCAATCCCTGCGAAACCTTGGGGAACACATCTTTAACTAAATTTTTAAGAATCTGCGCCTTAACCTCGGGCGTTCTTGAGCGGAGCGTTGAGCCGATAATTCTGACGTTTCTCACATAAATATTTTTTAAATCAATCTCGGCTTTCTGCCCTGCAAGCGCTGCAATCATAATCCATCTTGCGCCGTGCGTCAGGTAATGAATGCATTTACCCATTATTTCTCCGCCGAGGCAGTCTATGGCAACATCAACGCCTTTTCCGCCGGCAAGCTCTTGTTTCAGCACTTCCGAAATATCTGTTTTCGAAGTGTTGACAACTATGTCGGCATTAAGGTGTTTTATGGATTCTGCAATTTCATCGGACAGAACGGTTGTTATAACGCGCGCACCGAACGCTTTTGCCATGGGGATTGTCACGCTTGCAAGTCCGCTTGCTCCTGCATTCATAAGAAGCGTGTTTCCTTCCTTTATTTTACCCTCCCAAAAGAGGTTTAAATATGCCGTGGCAAACGCTTCGGGAATCGCCGCAGCCTCTTCCATTGAGCAGTTTTCGGGAACGGGCATCAGCATGTCGTATTTAACGGCGGCATATTCCGCATATCCACCTCCGCCCAGAAGTGCGCAAACCTTATCACCGATTTTCAGGCTTGATTTTTCCTTTGCACCGTCCGAAATTTCAGCGATTTCCCCTGAGATTTCAAGCCCCATCCATTCAGGGCAGCCCGGAGGGGGCGGATAATCGCCCTCTCTCTGCATTAAATCGGCTCGGTTAAGCGCCGCATATTCAACCTTTACAAGCACTTCGTCCTCTTTTATAACGGGGGTCGGCACATCGCTCCAGCTTAATGACCTGTCATCATTTACAAGTATTGCTTTCATTGTTTAACCTCCAATCAATAATTAATTTTATCTGCTGCAGCATTTTAAAACTGTTTTATAAAGCTCGTGTTCATAATCGGGAGTGAACGGATTGACTGTTTCTCCGGCAGCCATTTTTCCGAACGCGGTCATCATTGCAAGATACCTGTCAAAATTTTCGCTTTTTGAATATATTCCCGGTTTTGCCCAGTCTCTTTCGGAATACTCCGTCACGCCGGAGTATATATCCGTGGGGCCGTTCCCGGAAAACGTCTCAAGCGGTCTGACCTCAACCGTTTTTTTATCTCCTGATATAACAAGGCTTCTTCTGGAAAATCCGCCGAGTTCGGTAACGCAGGTTTTAATGACGGAAACGCCCGTGTCGTATTCAAGCGCTGCCATTCCGAAATCCGTGCAGTCAATCCCGTCCGTGCCGGTGCTTTTGTTAAGAGGAATTATTCGGTTCGGGCTGCCTTTTATTCTTAAAACGAGATCAACAAGATGGCAGCCGAGAAAGAACATCATTCCGCTGTCAAGCTCCTTTAGCCACGTGCGCATGGCAACGAGATGCGTGCAGCTCATTTGTGCGTCAACGCTTACTATTTTGCCGTATTCTCCTGCCCGGGCTTCCTGAATCACGCGGCTTATAACGGGATTGTATCTGTACATATAGCCTATGTGAAAAACAATATTATTTCTTTTGACGGCGCTTATCAGCTTTTCAAATGCTTCGGGATCGGTTCCTCCCGGTTTCTCCATATGTATGTGTTTGCCGTGCTCCGCCGCAAGCAGAGCATATTTCGTAAGATATTTCTCTTCTGTTTCAACCGTAACAGCATCTATATCCGGGTCATTCAAAATTTCCTCCAATGTCATTTCACGTGAGCTTTCAAAAGCCGTCATTCGTTCGGGAAATTTTGCTCTCTCGTTTTCTGGAAAAGCAAACCCGACAACCTCAAAGGTGTCCTGCGCCTGTTTCAGCGTTGCAAATATATCTTCTCCGTGACTGTATCTGCTCGTTCCTATCTGAGCAATCCTTATTTTATTCATATTTTCCTCCAATCAAACTGCACAATCGGGAATGTTTTCTCCCCCGCAAGTCTTTTATAAACCTCCGGGGCTTCCTCGGGCGAATGTGTTTCCTCGACAAGCGACCTGAGGTCAAGCCTGCCGAATTTCACAAGTCTTTGAACCGCCATAACATCGTCGTGCGTTGTCCATAACCCGGGCGAGGATTCCGTTTCGGGGCGCGCCATTGTGTGAGCGCCGATTAACGAAACTCCGGGGCCGTGCACCTTCTTGTAATAATCTATCCGGAAGTCGGGATTTCTTGTGCAGCCCAAAAGACCAACCCTTCCCATTTTTGCCATGCAGTCGAGAACGGAATCAAGCGCCTGACCGTTTCCCGTTACCTCTATCGCAACATTCACGCCTCCGTTCGAAGCAGCTTTAACCTTAGCGGCAAAATCCTCGTCAAACGGATTAAATGCATAGTCTGCGCCTGATTTCAGCGCCTGTGCCCGTTTCTTCTCATCGGGGTCTGCGGCAATGACCGGAACGGCGCCGGCAGCGCGGAGGAGCTTTATTGCAATAATGCCCAAAATGCCCTGCCCCATAACGAGAACGGATTCTCCGATTTCAAACCTGCATTTTCTGAGGGCTGCCATCGGAAAAGTGCTGATGTGCCATAACGCTGCTTCTTCAAAGCTTATTTCCGGGTCAAGCTTATGCACATTTTTTTTATTAACACGCACGTACTTGCAGTGAGTGCTCCACGATACTGCAACCCTGTCACCGGGGGCGAAATCGGTCACGTTTTTGCCGACCTCTTTAATAATGCCGGAAGAGCTGTAGCCGCATCTTCTCGGAAAAGGAACATCGTCGTCATATACCGCAACGCTTTTCACACCGGTGTAATTTGCCCTTTCGGTACCGCTGCTTATTGTTGAAACCGCAAGCTCGACCAAAACGTCGTTCTCGCCCGGCATCCTCGCCTCCTCCTCAATGAGCTCCGCTTTGTTTTTCTCAGTAAAAACTATCGCCTTGTTTTTCATGCATAGTACTCCTTTTTTTGTTTCAAGTATAGCATCTTGACTCTTTAAAAAAATATAGTATAATTCATGAAAAGGGTAATATAGTCCTAAAATTAAGGAGAACGCCATGAAGCAGACATTCTTTGAAAAAAACTTTGTATTCCGCACATTTGCGCTTAATAAATATCACTATACTGACAGCAGAAGCGGCTCTGCATACAATTATATTGCATATATGAAAGAGGGAAGATGCAGGCTTGTATGCAAATATAAGACCGTGGAAATTCAAAAGGGAGATTGCTTTTTTATTCCGAGGGGATTGGCTTATGAATCATTTTGGTTCGGAAATGATAAAATCAGCTTCATATCGCTCGGGTTTGCAAATATCCCATGCGAGGAGAGGCAGAGCTTCACGCTTCAAAAGATAAGCTGTGGCAGCGAAGTAACCGAAAAAATAAAAAAACTGCGCATTGACAGACCGGTTTCGGCAGAATTGTTAAGCGCTTTTTATGCAATACTTTCCGATTTGCTTCCCATAATGCAAAATGCTCCCAAAAGCAAGGAGCAGCAGCTTGCTGATGAAATCAAGGATTATATTATGAGAAATCCCTGCAAATCAATTCCGGAAATCATTGAGGATTGTTATATCAGCAAAACGCATTTATATTATATTTTTAAAAAGGTCATAAAAAAAACCCCGAACGATTTTCGTTACGAAGTTTTGTGCAGGGAAGCGGTTAATCTGCTTTTATCAACCGACAGAAAGGTTGAATATATAGCCGAGGATTTAAATTTCAGCTCAGCGTCATACTTCCGAAAAATACTGAAAAAATATACGGGGAAAACGCCGAAGGAAATCAGGCAGTCGGCTGTTATATGAAGTAATAACCGCCGGTTCGGCGGAGAATATATGTTGCTTTGAGAGAAATTGGCTTAAAACAGTAAGAAAATGCTTGATAATGGTTCTTTATGCGGTTGACTTTTTCTTTGAAAAATAGTATGATATAATAAGTGATTTTTTGTGCGGCGAAGCGCCGCATTGCCCAAGGAAAGGAGTGAAGCCGCGTGGCTTCAATAACTGATTTTAAAGAAAAAACCGTGTCAAAGGACTATATTTTTAACGGAGAAATAATCAAGCTCCGCGTTGATACGGTGACAACACCGTCGGGAAACACCGCAACGCGCGAAATTGTCGAGCATCCGGGCGGAGTGTGCATCGTTCCAATAACGGATGACGGTAAGGTAATAATGGAGTGGCAGTATCGCCGCCCGTTCGACAAAAATTTATACGAGCTTCCGGCAGGAAAGCTTTTTCTGGGCGAGGATCCGCTCGAATGCGGCAAGCGTGAGCTTGAGGAGGAAACGGGAATGTGCGCAAGGCGGTATGTGAGCCTCGGATACATGCAGCCGACGCCCGGCTTTTGCACAGAGGTGCTGCACATGTATGCGGCATTTGATTTGTATGAGGGAACGGCGAATCCCGATGAGGATGAATTTATAGAAACAGAGCTTGTGCCGCTCGAAACGCTGGTTGACAAGGTTCTTTCGGGTGAAATAACCGATGGAAAAACCTGCATTGCACTTTTAAAGGCATATGAACTCAGACGCAGAGGAATGATTTGATGAAGGTCGCATTTTGCGCGCTCGGCTGCAAGGTCAATCAGTATGAAGCTGATTGCTATGCGCAGCTTTTTAAGCAGCGCGGCTATGAAATTTCGTCGTTTGACGAAAAATGTGATGTATATGTTATAAACACCTGTTCCGTTACGAATATCGGGGAACGGAAAAGCCGCCAAATGATTCGGCGTGCAAGAAAGATGAATCCGTCTGCCGTGATTGCAGTGACCGGGTGCTATGCTCAGGTTAAGACGGCGGATATTAAAAATATGCCCGAGGCGGATGTTGTTATCGGAACGTCGGGCAGGCATCTGATATGCGATTTGGTTGAAGCGGTGATGCGCGGAGAGAACGCCGAGCATTGCTCGGATATAATGAAAGAGCGCGCCTATGAGGAAATGGAGTGCGCGGGGGAAACCGAGCGCACCCGCGCATATATAAAAATTGAGGACGGGTGCAACAACTTTTGTTCTTATTGCATAATTCCATATGCGCGCGGTCCGGTGCGTTCACGCAGACCCGAAAATGTTCTTGCCGAAGCGGTGCGCCTTGCGAAAAACGGATTTTGCGAGCTTGTGCTGACGGGAATAAGCATTTCATCGTACGGCAGGGATTTGGAGGAAAATATCACGCTCGGGGATATTATAAACCGCGTTTCGGAGACGGACGGCATTGAGCGCGTGCGGCTCGGAAGCATTGACCCGCGCATTTTTGACAATGATTTTATAACCCTGCTTGCGGCAAATGAAAAGGTTTGCCGTCAGTTTCACATATCGCTCCAAAGCGGCAGCGCAGGTGTGCTTTCAAGAATGAACAGGAAATACACCCCCGAGCAGTACCTTTCGGCAGTTGAAAAAATACGCCGGGCAATGCCCGACGCAGCGATAACGACCGATATTATCTGCGGATTTCCCGGGGAAACCGACAGCGAATTTGAGGAAACAAAGGAATTTGTGAGAAAAGCGCGCTTCGCAAGAGTGCATGTGTTCCCGTATTCCGAGCGCGAAGGAACGGCTGCCGCCAAAATGAAGCAGCTCAATAAAGAAGTGCGCGAAAAACGCGCGAAGGAGCTTTTTGAAATAACGGAGAATATCCGCGCGGAATTTGAAGAGTCTTTCATCGGGAGCACTCACGGCGTTTTGTTTGAGCAAAGCGCGGACGGTGTGAGCGAGGGGCTTACAAAAAATTATCTCCGTATATATGTAAACAGTGAAAAGCCGCTTGATTCCGAGCTTCACTCGGTAAAAATCACGGGCAGGAAAAACGGCAGGCTGACAGGAACGCTTGCCGATTAGTCTTTGCTCATTTTGTTATACGAAACATCGGCGGCTTCGCTTTGCATGTTGCAGCCGAGGCGGTAGAACGGAACGCGCGTTAAAAGCTTGTCCGCAAGGGTAAGCATTTTATCCATTTCGGTAAGATCGTTTGTTCTCAGCGTTTGCGTGATGACCGTCGGAATTGCCGCGGCAGGATCAATTTTTTCAATATGATTTATGCTGTCGCGCTCAAGAATACAGATTCCCTTTACAGGTGCAATCATGTTTTCGCCCATGTTTTCCTTTCCGCGCCATGGTGTTCCGCAAACATAGAATTTATCATCAATCAGCCTTAAAATAGGCTTGTCGCCGTTTATGACAACGGCGCGGCTGCCGAATTTTTTCAGCCAAAGCGATATATGCGTTGTTTTCCCCGTGCCGCTCACTGCCGTGAACAGATATGCCTGCCCGTCAACGGCGATTGCGGCGCAGTGCATCAGCATTGCGTTGTAGTCAAGAATTTTGCGGCATATCACACGGTATATTTCCAGGCATTCAAGATAACCGTCGGGAAATTCGGGATTTTCCGCTATCGCCCTGCGCATTGCGGCGCCGTCCGCCTCCGCAGTAAAGTCGGCGTTTGTGCAATCGGTTATGTATTCACGGCAAAAGCTTTCCGTATACGGAAGCCTATTCCTTACTTCAATAACAAGTCCTGCTATTTTTATAAACATATGATTATTCCTCTCCGACAGCCGCGGCGGAGGATAAATATTCCGCCGCGAGGCTGCATTTTTAATAATTATATAATATCGGGGAAAAATAATCAACAGTATTTTTTGCGAAAAGTGAGCTTTTCTTTGAAAACGGACGCTGCTGCGCACCAGACAAAGGCGGAAAGGATGTAAATCCTTACGGAATTGTCAATCCCGATAAATATCAAAGCCGCGGCAGCAGGCAGATAAAGAAAAAGCTTTTTCGGAGCTGTCAGTGCAGTAAGCCCTGCCGCAAAGACTGCAAGGATTCGGAACAGCTCAAAGTCATATTCCGAGCAAAGCTTCAGGCAAATGTCGGAAAGAACCGCGCCCATCGGTATTTCCCATGAAAATGACGGTTCAACATTGAAGAATGAAAATAATACAAAAACAGCCGCGAAGCAAAGCCATGCCGGCAAAAGTCCGAGCGCGGCGCAAAGCGTGAAGGAAATTATAAGATAAAATAATTTATACATTCGGTTTCACCTCTTAACCTTATCAATGTTTATTATTTTATCAGCGGCGCAAAAGTATAACAGATTTTTAAAAGAAATAAAAGGAAAATCGGAGGGATATTTGTTGCACGAAACTGAAAAAGAAACGGAACGCGCAATCCTGTGCGGAGTTCATACCGGCACAAACAGCGTTTTGGAGGATACAACGGAGGAGACCATGGAGGAGCTTCGGGAGCTTGCGCAAACGGCTTCGGCGGAGGTCGTCGGAGAAATGCTTCAGAACAAGGAGCACCCCGAGGCGTCAACATATTTCGGCGAGGGAAAAATTGAGGAGCTTCGCGAGGCGTGTGCCGCACTCGGAGCAACGCTGCTTATTTTTGACGATGAGCTGACCGGCAGTCAGATTCGCAACATCGAAAAAATAACCGGTGTGCGGACAATTGACAGAAGCACGCTTATTCTTGATATTTTTGCATCGCGCGCGCGCTCGGGCGAGGGTAAAATACAGGTTGAGCTTGCGCAGCTTAAATATAATCTGCCGCGGCTTTCGGGCATGGGAACACAGCTTTCAAGGCTCGGCGGCGGAATCGGAACGCGCGGTCCCGGTGAAACAAAGCTTGAAACGGATCGCCGCCATATTCACAGGAGAATCCATTCGCTTGAAGAACAGCTGCGCGAAATCACCGAAAGGCGCAAGGTCCTCAGGGCGCGCAGGGAAAAGGAAAATGCATATTCCGCGGCGCTTGTCGGGTATACGAATGCAGGAAAAAGCACAATTCTTAATTATATCACGGGTGCGGAGGTTTTCGCAAAGGATATGCTTTTTGCAACGCTTGACCCGACTGTCCGAAAGCTGGAGCTTTCGGACGGGAGAAACGCCGTTCTTACCGATACCGTCGGATTTATCAGAAAGCTGCCGCACCATTTGATTGAAGCATTTAAATCAACGCTTGATGAGGCAATTTCAGCGGATGTTCTTGTTCATGTTATCGACTGCGCCGATCCCGATATGGAGGCGCATATCGCCGTTGTTGACAAGCTTTTGAGCGAGCTTGGATGCCGCGCGGCGCGCACGGTGGCAGTCTTTAACAAGTGCGATATTGCTTCGCCTGCCGCTTCGCGCCCGGAGGGAAGATATACCGATTACGTTTATGTCAGCGCCAAAACGGGCGAGGGGATGGATAAGCTTCTTGAAACGCTTGAGAACGCACTGCCGGGGAAGAAGCGGCGCGTTACGGCACTTATCCCGTACAGCGACAGCCGCACAGCGGCTCAGCTTCATGACAGCGAGGTAATACTTTCCGAAAGCTATGAAAATGACGGTATAAAAATAACGCTTTATGCAGACGAAAAAACATACGCAGCAATAAAAAATTATGTAATCGTGCAGACATAACGGAGGTTTTCCATGAACAGTATTGCATATGCGATTGAATTGCTCGGAACTGCGGCTTTCGCGGTTTCCGGCGCACTGACGGCAATAAAAAAGAATATGGATTTGTTCGGAGTTATTGCGCTCGGACTGACAACGGCTGTCGGCGGCGGAATTATCCGCGATATTATTCTCGGAATAACTCCGCCGTGCACCTTCAGAACCCCCGTCTATGCCGCAGTGGCGGTTTTTATGTCGCTTGCCGCGTTTATTACATATATTTTCCGCGGAAAATTTTCGGAAAAAAGCGGTCGGATATTTAACTCTCTTATGCTTGCGACGGATTCCGTCGGGCTCGGTGCGTTTTCGGTGTCCGGGGTTGTTTCCGCGGTTTCCGCAGGAGAACGGGGGCTGTTCCTCCTTGTGTTTGTCGGAGTGCTGACGGCTGTCGGCGGCGGTGTGATGCGTGATATATTTGCGCGCGACATGCCATATATTTTCAGGAAACACGTATATGCGGCAGCGTCAATTGCAGGCTCACTTGCCGCCGCGCTTTTGTGGAAAGCCGCCGGAAAAGATGCCGCAATGCTTTCCGGCATGTGCATTGTAATTGTAATCAGGCTGCTTTCGGCGCATTTTCGCTGGAATTTGCCGAGAATATCGGAGGGGGACGGCGAATGAACGATTATAAAACGGTATTAAAAGCCGCAAAGAGTGAAATGATTGAACGGAAAAGCCGTTTTATCGGATACTGCGCTCCCGTGAAAAACGAGGACGAGGCAATTGCCTTTATAAATGAGGTGCGCGCCGCAAACCGCGAGGCATCGCATAACGTTTATGCATATGTTGTACGCGAAAATAACATAATGCGCTACAGCGACGACGGAGAGCCGGCAGGCACTGCCGGCGTTCCGGTGCTTGAAGTCATCCGAAAGGGAGGACTCACCGACATATGCGTTGTGGTAACGCGGTACTTCGGCGGTGTGCTTCTCGGCGCGGGAGGTCTTGTACGCGCTTACGGAAAGGGTGCAAAAATCGGGATTGACGCGGCGCAGAGAGTTAATATGCTCAGCTGCACAACATACCGCGTTGTATGTGACTACACAACCTACGGCAAGGTTGAATATGCCGTGAATAACGGCGGCTTTATAAGCGGCGAAACGCTTTTTGAAGGCGATGTCAAAATGAATATCAGCGTTCGGACAGGTGATGAAAACCGCTTCGAAAAAATGATTGCCGACATATCGCGCGGCAGCGCCGTCTGCGAAAAAACCGGCGAAGAATTTACCGCCGTTCCGTATGAAAATGAAGAGTAAAATTGTATTGACATAGGAGTTAGCCCATGGTATATTATACCGGAAGGATAGATAAAATGAAAGGATAAACAATATGATTACTTTTGACAATGAAGCACGGATTTTCCATATCACAACAGAAAACACATCGTATGTTATGCGCCTTAAGAGCGACTATGTTCTCGAGCATTTGTATTACGGGAAAAGGCTTGACAACATCAGCGGAATCGGATTCCGCGCCATAGAGGATGCTATCGGATTTTCTGCGCGCAATTATGAAACCGCAGAAATGTTTGACAGCTTGTCAACCGACCATGTTATGCAGGAATATGCGTTTTTCGGAAGCGCGGATATCCGCAAGCCATCATTTCATGCAAGGTATGCGGACGGCAGCAGAATCACAAAGATGAAATATATCGGTCATGAGATTTATGACGGCAAGAAAAAGCTTGACGGACTTCCGGCAACGTATGACGGGGAGAACGGCGCGGTTCAGACGCTTGAAATCACAATGCGTGATGAGCTCACGGGACTTGAACTGGCGCTTTCCTATTCCGCATTCGAAAAACACGATGCAATCGCGCGCAGCGTCCGTGCGGTGAACCGCGGAAACTCCCCGATTGATATAAGCGCAATGATGAGCATGAATATCGATATGAAGGATGAGGGCTTTGAGCTTATCCACCTTGTGGGCTCGTGGGCGAGAGAACGCCATATTGAAAGAAAGCCCCTTATGAGCGGAACAATGAAGCTCGAAAGCCGCCGCGGAAGCAGCTCGCACCATCACAGCCCGTTTTTTGCACTTGCAAAAAAAGAAACAACCGAGGAAAGCGGCGAGGTTTACGGCTTCAGTCTGCTTTACAGCGGAAATTTTGAGGCAGGCATCGAAAAGGATACATATAACACAATCCGCGCATTTATGGGGATAAATTCCTTCGACTTTAACTGGATGATTGACAAGGGAGAAAGCTTTACAGCTCCCGAAACGATTATGATTTATTCCTGCGGCGGGCTGACGGATATGTCGCAGAAATTTCATCGCCTTTACAGGAAAAATCTTGCGCGCGGAAAATGGCGCGACAAGGAACGTCCGGTACTTATAAACAATTGGGAAGCAACATATTTTAACTTTGACGAGGAAAAAATACTCAGCATTGCCGAAAAAGCCAAAAGCGCCGGCATAGAGCTTATGGTTCTGGACGACGGATGGTTCGGAAAACGAAACAATGACGATTGCTCGCTCGGCGACTGGACGGAAAACCGCGAAAAGCTGCCGCACGGTATTGACGGACTTGCCGAAAAGGTGGAAGCGCTCGGAATGAAATTCGGCTTGTGGTTCGAGCCTGAAATGGTTTCGCCCGACAGTGACCTTTACAGGTCTCATCCCGATTGGTGTCTGCATGTCACTGACCGCGGCAGAAGCGAGCAGCGCAACCAGCTTATACTTGACCTTTCGCGCGATGATGTTTGCGAATATATAATCTCATTCCTTTCTGACATTCTCAAAAAAGCGAAAATATCGTATGTTAAATGGGATATGAACAGGAACATGACGGAGGTCGGCTCGGCTCTGCTGCCGCCGGAAAGACAGGCAGAGGTTGCACACCGCTATATGCTCGGGCTTTACAGAATCCTTGAAACGGTGACCGCTGAATTTCCCGATGTGCTTTTTGAAGGATGCAGCGGCGGCGGCGGACGGTTTGACGCCGGAATGATGTACTATTTCAGTCAGTACTGGACAAGCGATGATACAGACGCAGCCGAGCGCCTTTACATTCAGTACGGCACAAGCATGGTTATGCCATCGGCATTCATGGGGGCGCATGTGTCCGCCGTGCCGAATCATCAGACGGGGCGCGTCACTCCTATGAAGCTGCGCGGAAACGTTGCAATATGCGGTCAGTTCGGTTATGAGCTTGATATTACGAAGATGAGCGATGAGGAGATTTCCGAGGTTAAGGCACAGATTGAGTTATATAAGTCTGTGCGCGAAATTATTCACAACGGAGATATGTTCCGCCTTGTTTCTCCGTTTGAAACTAATCGCACGGCATGGGAATTTGTTTCGGAGGATAAAAAGACAGCAGTTTTGTGCCGCTATGTTATAAGAACAGCTCCCGAGCAGGAGCCTGAAAGAATCAAAATGCGCGGCTTGGCAGGAAGCGGAAGCTATCGTCTGCGCGGAACAGATTTGGTTTTCGGCGGCGATGTGCTGATGAATTACGGTTGGCGCGCACTGTCGGAGCATGATTTCGACAGCGAAATACTCATCTTTGATATGGAATAAATAGTGTACGAGTGCATGTGAAGCTGTTTGACTTTACATGCACTCGGCGCGTGTATGGACGCCAATCATCGGAGAAAATTATTACTACATTTACTGCCTTTGGGTGCAGGGCGCACCGCGCGGTCACGGTTACGCAGCGGAGCTTATGAACCATTGCATAGATGATGCGAAAAAACACGGAAAATCAGGGATTTGTATGCTCGGAGCGGCAAAGCAGAAGGCTTGGCTGTCAGACCAAAGCTTTGCAAAAAAGTTCGGGTTTGAATGCGTTGACGTCACTCCTGACGGATATGAGCTTCTTGCACTGTCATTTGACGGTAACACGCCGCACTTTTCCGACAACGCAAAAAAGCAGGAAATCGATGATAAAGTTCTGACGGTTTATTATGATTATCAGTGCCCGTTCATTTATCAGAGGATTGAAAAGCTGCGGCAGTATTGCGATGATAATAAAATTGAGGCGCGGCTTATCTTGGTTGACTCTCTTGAAAAGGCAAAAGCGCTTCCGTGTGTGTTTAACAACTGGGCGGTGTTTTACGGCGGAAAATTTGTGACAGTCAATCAGATTGACGGCGCGGCAGTTGAAAAAATTAATAATACAAAAAAAGCTTAATAATGCAAAAAAAGCTTGTAATATTTTATTTCTTATGGTATAATAGCAGTGCGAAACGATTTTAATATCAAAAAAGGTACTGCCTGACGGATATTTTATATCCATTGTGCTTAATCTACCTATAGAATTTGATAAAAGCGCAAATTCCATTTGGTAGATTAGGCATTGTACCATTCTATTAAAATTGTTTCGCAGCAATCGGAGTTTGCGTTTTTAGCGCATCGGCTTCGGTCGGTGCGTTTTTTTATGTGCCGATTGCTCAAGCGGAGAGCGGGCGCAGGCGTTTTTTATCATTTAAGTTGACATTTTGTCGAAGTGTGTGCTATAATAATATTGCTAAACATAACTGAATACAATCGGAAGCAAGAATATATTGGGAAAATATATTCTTTATTCGTCATATCATTTCAGAATTTGATAAAGACGCGAATTCCTTTAAATGGTATGCCGGCAATCCTGCTTCTGTTTAAGTTATGTTTAGCGACAATCGGAGTTTGCGTTTTTGGCGCATCAGCTTCGGTTGATGCGTTTTTTTATTGCGGATTGAGGTGAGCTTATGAAAATTTTGTTAATTGCTCTGTGCATTCTTTTTTTATTGGCGGTCTGCAAAAAGGTAAAAACAACCTCGGCGAAAGGCAAAGAAAAAGCCGGCATTAAACAGTTGAAAACAGGTGAATCGGAATCCGAGCCGTTAAAAAACGGCTCGATTATATTGCCGACGGAAGTCAGGGAGTTCGGCTATTGCGTCAGCCACGGTTATTGTTATTATTCTGTGGTTCTGCATAATCCCAACAAGAATAAGGCTGTTAAGTATACAAGGCTTCATCTTTCGGCAAAAGATGAAGCCGGAAATCTGTCAGCTTCGGGGGATGATATTGTTCCGATTATTTATCCGAAACAGGATTATGTTCATGCTTCACAGATTTTTGCTCTCGACGATGCTCACGCAGATGTTACGGTTGAAGTTCTTGAACCTGATGCAAGTGACATAACAGATGCCGGAATGACCGAAAATTATACTCCGCTGAGGGTAATCAGCGCGGTCAAAGAAAAAGGATGCATTATCGGAGAATTACAAAACGATAATGACCGTGATATAGATAATGTGGGTGTAACAGTTATTTTCAGAGATGATAACGGAAAACTGGCAGGGGGAACGTCAACCCTCGTTCAGTCCGTCAGTGCAAAATCCGCGGCGCAGTATGAGATAACGCTTTTCAAAAGCTTTGAAACCGATAAATTTGAACTGTATGCAAATATATGGGAATAGATTTTGCGTGAGTTTTTATTTGAAATGAATTTTTTTCCTTATTTGAAAATCCGTGCTTGCATATTCCGCTCCGATGTGGTATAATCATTCGATGTCAGACATAAGAAAAAAGGAGAGAAATTATGGAAAGAGAAAAACTCGGCTCAAGATTGGGCTTCATCCTGCTTTCGGCAGGATGCGCAATCGGTTGCGGAAACGTTTGGAAATTTCCGTGGATGTGCGGACAATACGGCGGAGGTATGTTCGTTTTAATTTATCTGATTTGCCTGGTCGTGCTCGGAATCCCGGTAATGACAATGGAATTTTCAATCGGCCGCGCTTCGCAGGCAAGCGCTGTCGGCATGTACAAAAAGCTTGAAAAGCCCGGCACAAAATGGCATTGGCACGGCTATATAGCATTGCTCGGAAATATCTGCCTCATGGCGTTTTACACTGTTGTCTGCGGCTGGATGATTTATTATTTCGTAAAGTTTCTGACGGGAGCAAATGCTGAAATCGGATTTGTGAAAATGATTACAAATCCGGGCATTAATATAACTTATCTTGCAGTTGCGGTTCTGCTTGGGTTCGGCATTCTTTGCTTTAATCTTCAGGGCGGACTTGAGCGCGTGACAAAATATATGATGCTTATTCTCTTCGCGCTGATGATTGTTTTGGCAATTCACAGCGGAATGCTCAAGGGTGCAAAGGAAGGCTTGAAATTTTATCTTGTTCCCAACTTTTCCGCAATAAACGGAAACGTTATTGTCAGCGCAATGAATCAGGCATTTTTCACACTCAGCCTCGGCATGGGCTCAATGGCAATTTTCGGAAGCTATATCGACAAAGAGCACACGCTTCTCGGAGAATCGCTCAATGTCATTTTCCTTGACACATTTGTTGCCGTTGTTGCCGGACTGATTATCTTCCCGGCATGCTTCACTTTCGATGTTGAGGTAAACGCAGGGCCGAGACTGCTTTTTGACACAATGGCGTCTGTATTCAACAATATGGCGGGCGGCCGCTGGTGGGGAGCGCTGTTCTTCCTGTTCATGGTTTTCGCATCGCTTTCAACAGTGCTCGCAGTGTGCGAAACAATTCTTGCCTGCGTGCGTGAGCTTACGGGCTGGAAACGCCCGAAGGCGTGCTTTATCTGCGGAATCGGAATTTTCCTTATATCGATTACAACGGCTCTCGGTTACAGCACGTTTTCAGGATTTGTTCCGTTTGCGGAGGGCAGCGCATGGCTTGATCTCTGGGACTTCCTTGTAAGCACGAACATTTTGCCGCTCGGCTCGCTTATCATCACAATTTTCTGCTGTAACAAGCGTTACGGATGGGGTTGGCAGGCGTTTAAGGCAGAGGCGAATGAAGGAAAGGGTCTTAAGGTGCATGACTGGATGCGTCCGCTGTTTACATATGTTATTCCGGTAATAATCATCCTGCTTTATGTTTACGGATTAGCAACATTTAACTGGCGCTGATTAATTTTGTATACGAAAAACCTAAATTGTTAATTGAAAATAACTGCCGTTTGCTCTATAATATATCATAAGGAGTGAACGGCATGTTTATTTATCAGTTAACCAATACGACTGCATATCAGATGATGGGTTATGTCATCAAAACAGGCGGCGGAGAGACAATCGTAATTGACGGCGGCAATCACGGTCAGTCGGACGAGCTGTACCGCGTTTTGTGTGAGGTTGGAAAAAATGTTGACCTGTGGATTTTGACGCATGAGCACAGCGACCATTACGGCAGCATAATTGACTTGTTTGATTTGCATGACGATATAAATGTGAAAAAATTTATGTATAACGACTGTGCCCCGCGGATTAAGGAGCTTCTTGACGATGAAGATGCGGCAGAGGTGACCGAATGGAATGAATTTATAGGGAAAAGCGGTTTTAACCTCGGCAGCTTTTACGTCGGGCAGGTACTTGACATCGGCGGAGTGAAAATAGAATGTCTCGGGCGTGACAATCCCGAAATTCATGAAAACATCATGAACAATCAGTCACTGGTGCTCAGAATCAGCGACGGAGCTTTTTCGATTATCTTCCTTGCCGATCTCGGCATCGAGGGCGGTGACAAGCTCGTGGGCTTTACAGGCGATGAGCTTAAAAGCACTGCGGTGCAGATGGCACATCACGGACAAAACGGCGTAAGCAAGGCTGTATATGAAAAAATCGGTGCGAAATATGCCTTTTGGCCAACCCCGAAATGGCTGTGGAAAAATACACCGTACCTCGGCGGGGAGCCCGGGGAAGGACATTTTCAAACGCCCGAGGTTATAGGATGGATGAAAGAACTCGGCTGCATAAACATAACAAGCTTTGACAAAACAATTGTTTTTGACACGGACAGCGAACGGCTGATTGAGAAATAAAGGGCTTTTTGGAAAGGAGCTTCGAAAAAATGAAAAGAATAAAAAACGAAACTTTTTTTCCCGATTTAGGCGCCTTAAAAAGAATGAACGGCAGACTTCCGAGGTATTACAGGCGGCTTTTGCAGATATATTCCGTGCTGCTGATTATAATTTTTTCGGTTGTGACATATTCGTTTTACTATTTCTGCGAAAGCAAAAGCGAATATGACGCGCTGCTTGAAAAAACCAATGCCTATGAAAAGTTCAGAAGTGAAATCGATGTTATTGAGGATACGATGGATATTATCGTTAAGCTTATCACGCAGTACGATATAACAAAGCAGTATTCCGCGGAGAATACAGATTCTTATTCGGGGCTTAACTTTGAAAGAATATACCGGATAACCGTTATGCTGAAAAAGCTGCAAACGGATTTTTCGGGATATAATCTGAATATATTTCTCACAAGGCTGACGGACGGAATGGTTGTTTCCGGCGACGGCAGCACATATTCGCTTGCGAAAAGCGGAGAGTACGGCGGTATTGATATGATAAGTGCCGCAACACTGCTTGATGAGTCGCCCGAAGACATAAGTTCTGCGATAATTCCGAGCGAAAAGCCTGCGGATAAAATTAATTTCGTTTACAGAAAAAATTATTCGGGACAAGCGCCGATATACATTTTTATTTCATTTTCTCCGTATGAAAATATGAAATATGTGTATGACAGGAAAAGCGCCCGTCATTATATTATCGGCGGCGATTATTCGGCGGAATTTCTTAAAAGTGTTAAAAACGAGATAGCGGAGAAGGGAATCGACACCTCGGTAAGATATATGCAGCTGGATAAAAACAGCAGCCTTTTTTACGGAAAATCGGACTCGAATGACAATGTGATTTATGTCCGCATGTTTGAGGAAAAAATGCCGCATACGCTTTTGCCGCTGCTTTTGTGGGCAATTGTAATTATTATTGCCTCCGTGACGGCTGCAAGCGTGCTTGCGCGGTATTCGTATATCCCGATTCGCAAAATAATGTTCCGCATGGGGATTGACAGCCGCGAAATAACGGATGAGGTTGACGCGTCGGAGGAAAAAATCAACTCGATGCTTACTTCAAACAGTAACATGGAGCGCGCGCTGGAGAACAAAAATAAGATAATTCTCAATCACTTCCTGCTCGATTTGTTAAACGGCTTTGTGTGGGGAGAAAACGTTGAGAAAACGGCTGCGGAATTTTCGGTTGATTTTATATTCGGAAGCTGCACACTGATGATGCTTCGGTTTGACGATGAAATCGATGAGGGCGGCGTAATTTCCGCAATCGGGGAGAAAATTACGGAAACGAAGCGCGGCGTCTGCGGCAGAATCCATGAAAAGCGTGCGTTTATAATATGCGGAACGGGGGAGGACATTTCCGCGGAAATGCTTGATATTATTGACAGGGCAAGCTCCGAGTACAACACAAAAATCATTGTTGCTTATGCCGCAACGAACACCGAAACGGGAGAAATCGCCAAACCCTGCCGCATGCTTATGAACGGGCTTGATAACAGGGCGCTGACAAACAGGAAAACCATTATTACGGCGGATGATATTTTCGGATTCGGCGAAAACCGGCTGACATACTCAACGCAGTCGGAGAGCGAACTTATCAAATACTGCGAAAACGGCGAGAAAGAGAAAGCCGTGTATTGCCTGAAGCTGATTCTGGATTCAAACTATTCGGAGAACAGGGATGTGTTCACATCGCTGAAATATGCAATGCTGATAACGGTGAAGCGGATTTTGTCGAATCTGAACATATCGGAAACGGAGCTTTTTGAAAATAAAATAAGCCTGAGCGAGGAGCTGACAGGCACGGAAAGCTTTTCGGAATTTTCAAACACGATGCGCGATATGCTGGAGCTTATCTGCGACTATGTTTCGGAAACTGCCGATGCGGAAAACCGCGACATAGGCGAGGAGATTCTTGCGTATATAGACAATAATCTCAAGGACGATATAAGCATAGCCGACATATCGAGAGAATTCGGAATTTCTCCGAGCTATATCGGCAAAATTCTGAGAACGAATTACCGCACGTCATTTAAAAGCTATCTCGACAGCGCAAGGGTAAAAAAAGCAAAGCAGATGATGGATGAAAATAAAAACATCCTCATAAAGGATGTTGCGCAAAGCCTCGGCTATAACAACGCCGTGAGCTTCATTCGAATGTTTAAGAAAATCGAGGGCATTTCGCCCGGAGCATATTTAAAACTCAAATGAAAAGGGGCTGTTTAAAAAGTCAATTGACTTTTTAAACAGCC
>OGMF01001970.1_pt1 | contig 18471 bp, 20 predicted proteins | sample 1572921 | NCBI WGS metagenome assembly OGMF01 (sample SAMEA2581919, study PRJEB24529) | metagenome | biome: Human gut stool | place: China | collected 2011
GAGACACGGAATCCGATGCAAACATTCAGCCGGAAGAAATGCTCACATTTTTCTCAAACGAATTTCCACCTGCATTTCCACATGAAATCCCCAAGTATGTTTCTAAACCATATTACTTATCAACACAAAGCACAATATGCTTCGTGCGGCAGTTCCTCTTCCTGCCGTATCTCTACTGCATCATCTCTTGGTTCGTCATCAGCTTCCACTCGTCATTTGTGATGCCAAGTTTCTCAAGCGTCTCTACGATATGCACGCAGTCCGGTCCGAACGTCAGATACAGATTGCCGCCCGCTGTCATCTCCTGACCGTCCACGGCTTTTCCTTCCAGCTGCTCTAAACTGTTATAATAGTCATAATAATACATCCAGTTGTCAACATACCTGCCTGTACTATAATATTCCAGTTCAATGTTGCTGTAGTACGTGTCTTCCGGCTGCTCGCAATACTGATAATACTTCGCCAGATTTCCATCCTCGATATCCGCCCGGATGGCCTTTAAGATCTGCTCAATCTCCTTCTCGGAAAACATGTGCGTATTGTTAAGCCCCGTAGAAGTATACAGATCCATATATCCAGAGGTAAACCGGCACTCTGAATTTCCGATACCAAAAATCTCACGCTCCAGATTCTCCGGCTCACTCTCCCACGCAAGGATCTGCTCTGCCGGTGTACTGTCAGCACCCCCATCCGCCTCAGACAGTGGAAGTGCATACCGCCGCTCCACCTTGGAACCATCCTGCATATAATACAGGAACGTTGTATAATAAAATCCCGAACCGGTACGTTCTACCTCCTGATAGGCATCCTTATTTGCAATAATCTGGCGCTGCAGCTCCGTCAGTGTCGCAAGTTCTTCTCCTTTCACCTGCACCGGATAATCCAGATAGACGAACGCCGTCTCCACATCCGCCACCTCCGGCACATAGCGCTCCAGACCGAATGCATCGATTTCAAACAGGGATACAAACACCACTGTGATCACGGCAGTCGCCGCCCACTCCAGCACGCGTTTTCTGCGAAATACCTTGAAATTCTTTTCCAGCAGCATCTCTGCCCCGAAGAAAAAGAGGAAGCCCATCGCCACACTGCAAAGCAGGAGACACGGATATTTGCGCAGCTGCGGCAGATCCGTGAGCATGGATATGACCGTGACACCGACGACCAGACCTCCGCAAAGTGCTGCTCCCCAGCGGAATACCGGCTTGATGATCCCGATGCTGACCCAGTCGCCCGCCGTCTCAATCTGCCGTCTTTTATACAACTGGTAAGCCGCCACGACAAGCACAACTGCTACCGCCGCATAGATTCCGGTGAGCGGCATGCCCGTGATCTTAATGCCGGTAATTCCATTCCCGTTCTCCGTGTAGATAAGACTGCTGCGAAGATTATTGTTCAGATAATAAAGTGGCGATAAAATGCAGCTTTTTCCCGGATTCCATGCATTCTCAATCCCGTAGCTGATGGTTTCAATTACCTTTGCAACAATAAACATGCATCCCACATACAGATAGTTGACGATCACATAATAGCATGGCATTGCAAACGCCTGCCCTGTGAACATCGCCACGAAAACCGCAAGTGAGTATGCAAAAAATGTCACACCAGCCTGTGCCAACAGCGCAGCGAACAGATACTGTATACAGGTAAACTGGTTTGCCAGGCATACGAGCACTGTGATAAAGAATGTGATGATCTCCGGCACGATCAGAAAAATGAGTCCTGACAGATAATTCGTCACATAAAGTTCCAGCCGGTTGACCGGCAACGCATGCATCATATTGGCGCTTTTTGCCGAATACAGATAGGAAAACACTGCCAGCGCCGCTGCCACTGCGAAGAAAAAGACCGGCAGAGGAGGGATCATCCGGTGTACTGCCAGCTCCACCAGCTGATACATGCGGTAGGTTGTGTCCTCGTTCCCCGTTCCATAATAGTAGTACGGACTGGCAGCCTTCTGCCACACCCATACGGGAATCACCACAAGGAGATATATCTGGTAAAGCAGCCACAGCGGCCAGAAATGCGTGAAGTTCTTCTTAAATATCGTGCGGTTAAAACAGGATGTCTTTGACTTCATAATCTGCCCCTCCCATCTCGTAGATAAATATTTCTTCCAGTGTCAACGGCAGTACATCCACAATCGTCGGATTGCAATATGACAGTGCCGCCTCTGCTTCCTTTGGATCTCCCTTTACGATCATGGTATACACACGCCCTGTATTTGCCATGTGAAGCACCTGAAAATGTTCCGGAAGCTTCGGCATTCCGCTCTGACACGCCACCTGGATTTTCGACACACTTCCCTGCAGATCACTCAGCGAACGCTCGATCATGATTTTTCCATGATGCATGATACCGACATGGTCACACACATCCTCAAGTTCACGCAGATTGTGGGACGATACAAGCACGGTCATCTCTTTCTCTGCGACCTCCGACAATATGATGCTCCAGATCTGACGCCGCATCACAGGGTCGAGTCCGTCCACCGGTTCGTCCAGAATCAGAATATCCGGCTTGCAGCAGATGGCAAGCCAGAATGCCACCTGTTTCTGCATTCCCTTCGACAGCCGTCTGATATTGCGCTTCACATCAATATTCGGGAAAAACTCCTGCATCCGGTAAAACAGCTTTCCATCAAAAGACGGATAGATCCCCTCATAAAAACGCTTCATCTCCATCGTGTCTGCCTGCATGAAATAAAACAGTTCGTCTGGTATGTACGCGATTTTTGATTTGACCGCCTTATTCTCATATACATTTTCCCCGTCGATCTGCACCTCTCCCTGATCCGGACGGTACACCCCCGTCAGGTGGCGGATGAGTGTGGACTTTCCTGCTCCGTTCGGTCCGACCAGACCGTAGATGGCTCCCTTTTCCACGTGCATGTCCACACCGTTTAGCGCCACAAATCCGTCAAATGCCTTTTTTAATCCGTTTACCTGAATCATACCTTCTCTCCTCCCTCTGCCGCATGTTCGATCCGTGTGATCAGATCGCTCCTGCTCACTGACAGGAAACAGAGCTCCTCAACCACTTCATCGAACTCTTCCAACAGTTCATGCTGTCTCGTATTCAGGATTTCCCTGTGCTCTGCCACAAACGTTCCCTTCCCGGCAACCGTGTATGTATATCCCTCGCTCTCCAGATCGCGATACGCTTTCTGAATCGTATTGGGATTGATCGCCAGTCCGGACGCCAGTTCGCGGACAGACGGCAGCTTCTCGTTTGCCGAAAGAGAATTTGTGATAATCAGCTTCCGAAAGCCATCCTTGATCTGTTCATAAATCGGTTTGGAGTCCCGGTAATTTAACTGAATCAAATCATAACCTCCCATCTGTACCAACTGTACTATTTGTCTTAATACAGCTACTATAGCATGGAAGGTTCCCTCATACAATAAAGATAATCCTATGAAATTATTAATTTTTATTTAACTTCGGCATCAGCCCAGATATGCACACAGGAGTTTGAAGGTGTTCTTCACGCCGTCCACATGGCTTCTCTCGTAGCCGTGCGACGCGTACACGCCCGCGCCGATCAGTCCGTGGCGCACGTCATAGCCCGCCGTCAGCGCCACATCCGCATCCGATCCGTAATGCGGGTAGACGTCCACCGCAAAGTCAAGTTCCTCGCGCTTTGCCGCCGCAATCAGTCCCGTCACGACGTCGTAGTGATACGGTCCGTGGCTGTCCTTCGCGCAGATGGACACCTGTGTCTCCTCGCAGGCAAGACCGTCTCCAACGCAGCCCATGTCAACGGAAATAACCTCAGTCACACCCTCCGGAATCGAAGCGGCTCCGCCGTGTCCGACTTCCTCAAAGACGGTGATGTGCTGGTAGATCATGCGCTCCGGTGTGACATTCTCTTCTTTTAAATATCTCGCATAGCCAAGCAGGATGCCGACGCTTAACTTATCGTCCAGGAAACGGCTCTTGATGTAGCCGCTCTCTGTGACGGTCGTGCGCGGATCAAAGCAGACGATGTCTCCCGTCATGATGCCGAGTGCCTCCACGTCCTCTCTGGAATGTACCTTCTCGTCCAGCACGATCTCCGTCTCGTCAAATGTACGCTTCTTGTCATTGTAATCGCCGTTGACATGGATGGATGCATTGGCAAGCTGTAAGGTTCCCTCGTAGACCTTTTCCCCGAAGCGGGTATGGATTCTGCAGTTCTCCGCCTCGGCATTGTTGGCGTTCATTCCGCCGACCGGTGTTACCCGCAGTCTGCCGTTGGACTTTATCTCCGCTACCATGGCGCCGAGCGTGTCAATGTGTGCCTCGAGCATCACGGCATTCTTTTTGTCCTTGCCGCCAAGCGCTACCAGCACGCCGCCCTTTGTGGTCAGCTTCGGCTCATAACCGAGCTTCTGGTACGCTTTCATCACATAATCCGCCACATCTGCGGTATATCCGCTCGGGCTGTCGATTGCCAGAATCTTCTTTGTCTCCTCGACCATATATTCCACGTATTTTTTTGTCTTCATCTTTTTTCTCCTTTTCCGCTTTCTATTTGATTCTATCTACAGACCATACCTGGAGGACGATCTTATACATCCTTATTTCAGGTACAGAAATCCGCCCAGATTTCCGCGCTTTCCATGACTTGCGCGGTGGGAAAACAACAGCTTCGGATTGCAGCAGGTACAGATGTCCGTCACTGCCAGATGCTCTTTTCGCACGCCCGCCTCCTGAAAAATGATCTCGTTCGCCTTCCAGAGATCCAGCTGGTATTTTTTGTCTGCGTGAGCCATCCCGACGCTGTTCTTCTCACTCTCTGCCAGAATCTCCTGCTCATGCCCCGGAAATTCCTCCGCGAAAATATCCGCCACATCTGCGCTCACCTCATAGCAGTCCCTGCAAATGGACGGACCGATCGCGCAGACCACATCCTCTGGTCTGGTGCCGTATGCCTCCTGCATGGCAGACAGAGTGACCGCTCCCATGCGCGCCGCCGTGCCTCTCCAGCCCGAATGGCTCATTCCGATGGCGCGGTGAACGGGATCCACCAGATATAACGGCACACAGTCCGCGTAGAACGTCGACAGGACAAGTCCCGGCTCATCCGTAATCAGTCCGTCCACATCCCGGTAGTCCCGCTCTCTGGTCAGTCCTTTTCCGGCGTCCGCTGCCGTGACGCGGCGCACATTGACGGTATGTGTCTGATCCGAGCAGACAAACTGCCCCACCTCTGCCCCGAGTGCCCTCGCCAGACGATGATAATTCTCACGCACTGCCGCCTCCTCATCACCTCTGGTAAAGCTTAAATTCATCGTAGAAAAAATGTCTGTGCTGACACCTCCGAGCCGTGTTGTAAAACAATGCTCCACGATCCCCGTGCACTCCAAAAGGGGATATTTTAGCAGCAGAAGCCTGCTGCCGTCCTCATTTTCATGCCAGTCCTCCCGCAAAACCGGTTGTTCTGCTGGTTTTCTCACAAACGCTGTCAAGTCTCATCCTCCCGTCATCCCTGAAATTCAAATGCATGTTTCACAAGCCGTACTTCCCCGTCCGTTCCAAGCACCGCTGCCACATCAAAGCGGCAGGGCGTCGTCTCCCCGTATCCGTGCGTCAGGCAGTAACATTGCGCCGTTCTGCTGATGCGGCGCTGCTTCGCCCGGTCCACCGCCTCCAGCGGATCGCCCGTCTGCCCGTCTCTGCGGTATTTCACTTCCACAAACACCAGGTATCTGCCATCGCGGGCGATGATGTCGATCTCTCCCTGCCGGCATCTGAAATTGTATCCAATCAGCTCGTATCCCTGTTCCTTCAGATACTCCCCCGCCCGTCTCTCATACGCTGTTCCCGTCTGCCGCCTGTTCATCCGGTATCCTCTCTCCCTGCCTTTCGTCCGATCCATCACCACGTTCCGCCGTCCGGGTTCTTCCCGTGCCTTCTGTTACCATCACGGCATCTGTCATCTGCCTACAGTAAGCCGGATTCTTTGAGTTTTCCCTTCATGCGGTCCATATCGTCCACAAAGACAAGGATCTCCGCGACCACCTCGTAGAGTTCCGGCGGAATCGTATCCCCGATCTGAAGTCTGGATAAGGTCTCCGCCAGCTTGTTATCCTGATAAAACGGAACATCGTTTTCTTTTGCCGTCTCAATGATGCGCTCCGCCACCTCGCCTTTTCCGACTGCGAGGATCTTCGGCGCCACCTCGCCCGGATTGTAGGCAACGGCGACCGCCGTCTTTTCTTTTCCTGCAATATGCTTGTTCTCCGCCATCGCCACATCCTCCCTTCAAAGAATCCTGCTTTCCTATGCTCTTACATCAAAAGAATAGCGGTGCAGGCTTCCCACCGTCGCCTTTCCTTTCTTTACGATGTTCTCCTTGAAACTGATGTCTTTTTTCTCATGTGTGACCGTGATGGAAGACTGGTAGCCCTTGCTCTTAAGACGCTTGTTCAGCACTTCCAGGTGCTTTTCCACCAGATCATAGGAGGCGTCATCCTCCAGATAAAAATTGGTGCGTACGCTGCGGTTCTGCATCCGCACTGAGACGTCCGTGGAGCCGAGTTGCTCCATGTCCAGATGTAAAAATGCCGTCAGTTCCGCATCCGGATCGCGCAGATTCTTCCGGTTCGCATAGACATAGAGTTCCCCGTTCGCATTTTGTCCGGACATCTTTAACGGCAGCTGCACATAGTGATAAATCTGGTTCATCTGATTCATGAACTCCAGATTGCCGTGAACCTGCGATGCCGTCTGCAAAAACGTATTCTGCGTGCTTCCGGTCGCCCGAACCGCCTCCTCCATCTGGGAAAGCTGCTGCTCTAAGCGCTCATACAGCCCGCTCACCTTATGCTCCTGCTTTAATTCCTCCGGCTGCAGAAGCCATTGCTTCTCGATCACACTGCGGAAAATGGTCTGAAATTCCTTTCCGGCAAAAAGCTTCTGCATTCCCGCAAAGCCGAACCCGCCGTTCTGTGCGAGCGCTCTGCCGAGCTTCTGCAAAAACTGTTCTGCCGTCAATTTTTCATTCAAGACCGGCTGCTCCTGCGCCGCTTCCTCCTGCGCCATCAGTTTTGCCACCTCTGGACCTTCTTCCGAGAGCGTATCCACAAAGACTTCCTCCTGCTCTCCGCCGGCAAAAATCTCCTCGTTGCCAATCAGAGCCGGAATGTTCCGAAGCATTTTTCCCAGATGCTCGATCTGCTCCTTCGACAACAGTTCCCCGACTGTCCCCGGAGTCTCTGCCGTCCTTCCATATGTCAGTTCCGCGGTCACTCCGACCCCTGTCTCTGCTTCTGCCGCTGCGCCCTGTCCCGCTGTCTCCGCGGTCGAAGCGGCACCTGCCTCCTCCGCTACTGCCGATGCCGCTGCGGTTCCCTGTTCCGCCGCCGTGGGCGCGCCCGCCTCTGCTTCTGCCACAGTGGCTGCATTTTCCTGTCCCACTGCTTCCGCCATTACTCCGGCGCCTGCCTCTGCTGCGGAAGATTCCTGTTCCGCTGCCGCGGTCACTCCGGCATCTGCCGCTTCCGCCCCGGGCATAAAAATATCGAGCATTTTCTCATAGAGAGAAAACGCCGTCTCCGGCGAGAGCGCCTCGTCCGAAAGCAGTTCCATCATATGTCCCGCTGCCAGATCCATCTCTCCCACGAGTGCCTGCCGGTCGGACAGATAATTTTCAAACTGCGCCGCCATCTCCTCCGTCACCGGGAGTCCGAGCTTCGTCATCTGCACGATGGTCTGCACATTGGCATCCGGATTCGCGCCAACCAGCTTCGCCATATCGAGAATGCTCTGTCTGCCGATCGACATCTGCTCCTGCATCATCGTATCCACCATCACAAGCGTCCGGTCCGTCGCAGGCACCTGCGCCGCCGAAAGCGCGTTGAGCAGAATCGGATTGCTGACATTTCCAAGCTCGGTGTACGGGCGGATCGCAATCGTCTGCCCGTCATTGGCGCGCACCTGGAAAAACATGCTCGAGCCCTGCTGTAAATCCATTTTTCCGTCCAGCCGTGCGGTGATGGTCTGTCCGTTGCCCAGCGCCAGCGTCACTTTTCCGCCGCGCACACTGTTGATCGTCCCCTCGAAAATACTTCCCGCGGAGAGATCCCCGATCGTCGACACCAGTTTCTGAACGCTCTGCGCCCCATGCAATTCTTCCGTTCCGTTGGCCACATTCCGGCTGTACTGTCCTACCAGATCCGATATCTGCATGTATGTTCCCTCTTCCCGTCTATACCTCTACAAAATTTCCAATAAAGCTCCGGCGATGGATCGGCGTTGGTCCGTATTTTTTCAGCGCCGCAATATGTTCCGCCGAGCCGTAGCCCTTATTCGCTGCGAATCCGTACCCTGGCATGATCTTGTCGTACTCCACCATCAGCCGGTCCCTGGTCACTTTTGCCACAATGCTGGCCGCGCCGATCGAGATGCTCTTGGCATCTCCCTTGATAATCGGCACCTGCCGTATCGCAACCCCGGGTATCGTCACCGCATCATTTAATAATATATCGGGTGCATCGCCCAATTTGCTTATAGCTTCCCGCATCGCCTCGTACGTTGCCTGCAGAATGTTGATCTCATCAATGCGCTCCGGTCCCACCATGCCGATGCCGACCGCCACCGCTTTTTCCATAATCACATCGTACAGTTCCTCCCGCTTTGCCGCCGAGAGCTTCTTGGAATCGTTGATGTAGAGGATGTCGCAGTCCTTCGGCAAAATGACCGCTCCCGCCACAACGGGGCCGGCAAGCGGGCCTCTCCCCACCTCATCAATCCCGCAAATGCGCGTATACATCCCGTACTCGCGCTCGTACTTCCACAGCCGGTCGATCCTTGCACGCTCCGCCTCCAGCTTTGCAAGGCGTCCGTTCGCCTGCTCGATGAGCTTTTGTACGCCCGCGCGCTCATCCGACCTGTATTTTTCGATAAAAGAAGGCAGCATGGTCTCCTCTGCCGCCTTGAATTCTTCCCTGATTTCTCCGATCTTTTTCGTCTCCATCTGCTTCCTCTCCCGCCGTATGTTCCCGCTGCCTGTGCTAGTCGGGCCGCTCCAGTGTGATCCTGCCAAGCTTGCCGCTGCGGAATTCATCAATCAGAAGCGTCGCCGCCTTGCTGTAGTCAATCTCGTCGCCCTTTGCCACACAGCGACGGTTTTCCGCGATCCCGCGCAGGATCTCTGCCGGCGCCGCCGTCTCGTCGATGGCCTGCTCCTCTGTTCCGTAGCGCGCCTGAAGCGCTCCCGGATAGTAGGCTGTCAGCACTTTGATCAACTCCAGGGACAACTCATCGATGTTTAAAATCTCGTCCTTGATGGCACCGATTAACGCCAGTTTTAATCCGACCGTCTGGTCTTCAAACTTCGGCCATAAGATTCCAGGTGTGTCCAGAAGTTCTACATTCTTGTTCAGCCGGATCCACTGCTTGCCCTTTGTAACACCCGGCTTGTTGCCGGTCTTGGCGCACGCCTTTCCGGCGTAGGAATTGATAAACGTGGATTTCCCCACATTCGGGATTCCAACAACCATAGCCCGCACCGGACGGTTCATGATGCCGCGCTTTCTGTCGCGCTCGATTTTCTCCTTGCACGCCTCCATGACGACCGCCGTCACCTGTTTCATGCCGTTTCTGTTTCTCGAATCCAGGCTTACCACATAATAGCCCTTCTTCTGAAAATATGCACTCCACAGCTTTCCCGCTTCCTCGTCCGCAAGATCCGACTTGTTCATGAGGATCAGCCGCGCTTTATTTTTGCCCAGTTCGTCAATGTCCGGATTCCGGCTGCTGAGCGGAATCCGCGCATCGACAAGCTCGATGACCAGATCGATTAACTTGATATCTTCCTGCATCTGACGCTTTGCTTTCGTCATATGCCCCGGGTACCACTGAAACTGCATAATTACTCTCCATTCTCTTACTGTCTGTTTTATAAAAATCCAAAGTCCTTAAACGGCGCCACGCGGAACCATACTTTTCCGATAATATATTCCTTCTTAATGTTCCCGATGTTGGCATAACGGCTGTCCTCGCTGTTATTGCGGTTGTCGCCGAGCACGAAATACTCGTCCTCACCCAGCGTGACCTCTTCCGCCGCCAGTCCGGCATCCTCCATCTGTGCCACATCCACATCTTCCGCAAACAGTTCGCCGTTGACATACACTTCGCCGTTCTTAATCTGAAGCGTATCCCCCGGCACCGCTATGACGCGCTTGATGTAATAATGTGATTTTTCATTGCCGTTCGGCAAAAATACAATCACATCGTTCGGCCTGGGATCGGTAACTTTGTATATAAAACGGTTGACCAGGATCTCATCGCCGCCGTTTAGCGTCTCCGCCATGGACTGTCCCACAACACTTGTCCGCAGTCCGACAAAATATACCAGTGTAAACGCTACCAGAAGCGTGATCGCGATCTCAATGATCCACACACACACTTCCTTCACGACCGACATATTCACTTTTTTCTTCTGTCTGCCAAAGTTCAGTCCGCTTCTACGTCTGCGCATTCTTATCCTCCATGTGCCATGTGCCCGCCGCACACGATTCCTGCTTTACTTTAACACAAACCCTGTGGCTTCGCAATTTAATTTTGGTGCCTTACAATGCGAAAAAACCGGAACACACTCCATATGGAATCCTGTTCCATACAAAATATGTCCCGGCTTCTTAGCGCTGCATTGTATTATTTTACAAGCTCTTTTACCTTTGCCTTCTTGCCGACACGGTCTCTTAAGTAGAATAACTTTGCACGTCTGACTTTACCCTGACGAACAACCTCTACCTTCTCAACGTTCGGAGAATGTAACGGCCAGGTCTTCTCTACGCCGACACCGTTAGAGATCTTTCTGACTGTGAAAGTCTCGCGGTTGCTTCCGCCCTGTCTCTTTAAAACAGTTCCCTCGAATACCTGGATACGCTCACGGTTACCCTCTTTGATCTTACCGTAAACCTTTACCGTATCACCTACGTTAAACTGCGGTACTTCTGCCTTGAGCTGCTCTGCTTCAATGCTCTTAATGATTTCACTTGCGTTCATTTTGTGACCTCCTGATTCATTGGATGTTCTTAATACGTCGATTCGTAACAGAGGACCATCTATTTATTCACAACTATTCCAGTATAACACAGATTGTACGGATTGCAAGCATTTTCGGCAAATATTTTCATTCTCTCTCTTCACGCTCCATCCAGTAGATGCGTCCCTTAGAAAAACAGAGTCCCAGGGCCTCCTGCAGTCCTTTGGATGCATCATTGCCAATCTCAACCTGACCGTAGGGTCTCTCACCGCGCTCTAATCCGAGATTGATCATATATGTCTCAAGTGCCATGCCGATCCGGCGTCTGCGGTACTCCGGCGAGACGAAGAGCATCCCGATGCCGCCCTCCGCGTGCATTCCGATAAAGCCCGCAAGCTGCCCGTCCACAAACGCACCGAAGAGCGCTCCTTTTTTGATCCGGTCTGTCACATACGCCTCATCCGATATCGTATTGTAATCGCGCACCACCGCGTCTAAGTGTTCCATCGTAAGCGGACGGATGACCACGCCGTTTTCAGCCGGTTTGCCGTCCATGCGGTACAGTCCGGTGACAGGCAGCTTTTCGTGCTTTGTATACACGATCTGGTTGCAGGTCATCGCCGTGCGAAATCCCAGATATTTTTCTGTCGGTTCCGTCATGAACTCCTGATGCAGCACCAGAAGGCCGCTCTCCTCCCCGGCGTCCCCGTGTAGAATTTCAAGCATCCTGCAGCCGGCTTTGATGTCCTCCGCCGTATGAAAATACGCCCCACTGACTTTATCCTGCAGACAGATATTTTTCCCTTCTGCAAAAACAAGGCGCGCCTGCCCGCGCGCAATCAGCTCGGTCATATCCACATGCAGCAGCTTGTCCCCGGCAAGCACCTTTTTGCAGGACATCAGTCTCTCGTAGCCTGCGTAGAGATCCGGCCGCCTCTCCTGTGTGCGGCGCTCCGCCTCCTGTCTGCGCCACTCGGCAATTTTTCTCTGATTGCCCGACAGCAGCACCTTTGGCACCTGCTTTCCGTGCCATTCCTCCGGGCGGCTGTACTGTGGATACTCTAACAGATCGCCCTCGAAGGACTCCGTCTCCCCGGACTCTCCGTTCGCCAGTACCCCGGGCACCATCCGTGAGATCGCGTCTATCATTACCATCGCCGGAAGTTCCCCGCCGGTCAGCACATAATCGCCGATCGACACGTAGTCCGTGACGGTCTCCTCTAATACACGCTCGTCGATCCCCTCATAGTGCCCGCACAGGAAAATAAGATCTTCCTCCTTCGCGAACTCCTTTGCCATCTGCTGGTTGAACACGGCTCCCTGCGGCGTCACATACACCGTGCGCACCGGTCTGTCCCGCAGCTCCTCCGGCTGCCGGCTCCGGATTTCCTCGCAGGCTGCCTTCCACGCATCGTAGACCGGCTGCGCCTGCATCAGCATGCCGGGTCCCCCGCCGTAAGGATAATCATCGACTTTTTTATGTCGATCCGCCGTATAATCCCGGATGTTGACTGCATTCACGGACAGCAGTCCCTTTTTTGCCGCACGTCCAAGGATGCTCTCCGAGAGTCCCTGCGTCACCATCTCCGGAAACAGTGTCAGAATATGATAATTCATGCTGTGCCTCCTATTTTCGGTTGATGTCAAGCAGTCCCGGAAGCAGATGCACGCACATCTGTCCCTGCTCTACGTCCACATCGCGGATGCAGTCCCTGATCGCCGGAATGAGCACTTCCTCCCCGTCTGTCATGGAGATCACATAGACATCGTTCGCGCCGGTCTGCATCACATCCGACAGCGTTCCCAATTCCTCACCCTCGTCCGTCGACACCTTCATGCCGATCAGATCTGCAATAAAGTATTCGTCCTTTTTCAGCTTTACCGCGTTCTCTCTCGTCACATAAAGGCTCTTTTTGCGATATTTTTCCACATCATTGATATCATCAATTCCCTTAAATTTGAGAATCACCATATTTTTAAAGAACTTGACGCCTGCAATCTCAAGTTCTAATTTTTCTTTTCCGGTATCCAAAATCACATTTTTGAGTTTTTTGAAGCGCGCTGGATCGTCCGTTGTCGGAAATACCTTGACCTCCCCACGCACCCCGTGTGTCGTCGTGATGACACCGACCTGCAATAAATCTTCCATGCATGTCCTCCGTTTCTGTCTCTGATATCCGCAGTAGCCGCAATATGAACAAAGGAGCTGCCACCCCATTATCTGGCGCGACAGCTCCTCTGACCTGTTACTGCATGATCTCTACAATAACTTTCTTCTCTTCCTTTGAGGCAGCAGCCTTCACAACAGAACGGATTGCCTTGGCAATGCGTCCCTGTTTGCCGATTACCTTGCCCATGTCGGACTGCGCAACGCGCAGTTCAAGCACGATGGCTTTCTCATTCTCTGTCTCTGTTACGACGACCTGATCCGGATAATCGACGAGTGATTTCGCAATTACTTCTACTAATTCTTTCATTAGGTCCACCTCGCGAATCCTATTTCTCGATGCCTGCGCTCTTGAAAATACGAGCAACTGTATCGGTCGGCTGAGCTCCGTTAGCTAACCACTTCTTTGCTAACTCCTCATTTACATGATACTCGCTTGGATCTTTCGTTGGATCGTATGTTCCGATCTCCTCGATGCACTTGCCATCTCTCGGGGATCTGGAATCTGCTACTACGATTCTATAGAAAGGAGCTTTCTTCTGTCCCATTCTTCTTAATCTGATCTTTACTGCCATTACTTTCACCTCCTTAAATTTGCTTAACTGATCTATTTAGAATGCGTTATACGCAATTTCTAACATTAAAACGGAAGCTTGCCGAACATTCCACCACCGCGTCTGCCCTTCTTCATCATGCCAGGCATCTGCTTCATCATCTTCTTCATCTGTTCAAACTGCTTCACCAGACGGTTGACCTCCGCAATATCGACACCGGCTCCCACCGCAATACGGCGCTTCCTGCTCGGATTCAAAAGGGAAGGATTCTGTCTCTCCTCCGGCGTCATGGAATAGATGATCGCCTCCGTGCGCGATAAGCTCTTCTCGGCTGCTGCCTCGTCAATATCCGGCATCTTGCCTGCGCCCATCCCGAGTCCCGGCATCATACCGAGGATACTGGACAGACCGCCCATCTTCTTCATCTGACTCATCGACTCCAGATACATCTCAAAGTCAAATTCGTTCTTGCGCATCTTCTGCTCAATCTTCTTCGCCCGCTCCTCGTCAAAGTCCTCCTGGGCTTTTTCGATGAGGGTCAGCACATCGCCCATACCGAGAATACGCGATGCCATGCGATCCGGGTAAAACTGCTCCAGATCCGAAAGCTTCTCTCCCATACCCGCATAAAAAATCGGCTTACCGGTCACTGCCCGGATGGAAAGCGCCGCACCGCCTCTGGTATCACCGTCGAGCTTTGTCAGAATGACTCCGTCGATACCGATGCGCTCATCAAAGGTCTTCGCCACATTCACCGCATCCTGTCCGGTCATGGCGTCCACCACAAGGACGGTCTGATGCACTGTGACATTTTCTTTTATCTGAATCAACTCTGCCATCATATCTTCATCGATGTGAAGACGTCCGGCAGTATCGATGATAACGATGTTAAAATCGTTCTTCGCGGCATGTTCCATCGCCGCTTTTGCAATGTTCACCGGGCTGTTCTTATCGCCCATGGAAAATACTTCCACGCCCTGCTTCTGTCCGTTGATCTGTAACTGTTCGATCGCTGCCGGCCGATAGACATCGCCTGCCACGAGAAGTACCTTCCTGCCTTTCTGCTTGAACTTTCCGGCAAGCTTTGCTGCTGTGGTCGTCTTACCTGCTCCCTGAAGACCGGTCATCATGATGACGGTAACTGCCTTGCCGGGCTGCAGTGTGATCTCGGCTGTCTCCGAGCCCATCAGCTTGACCATCTCTTCGTTTACAATCTTGATGACCATCTGCCCCGGGTTCAGTCCGTTCATCACGTCCTGTCCGACGGCACGCTCCTCCACGTCCTTGACGAACTGCTTGACGACCTTGAAGTTGACATCCGCCTCTAAGAGCGCCATCTTGACTTCCTTAAGCGCTGTCTTGACATCCGCTTCCGTCAGCCGTCCCTTGCTGCGCAGGTTCTTGAATACATTTTGAAGTTTTTCAGATAAGCTGTCAAATGCCATCTATAACTCCTCTAATATCTGATTGGAAATCTGTTCAATCTCCACGATCACTGCCTCGTCATGGCTCTCATGAAACTGCTTCGTCAATGCATGAATCTGTTCCACACTGTGCTTCGCCGACATGAACTTTGCGATCAGATGAAGCTTCTCCTCATACCCCTCAAGGGTCTTCGTACACCGCTTCACCATATCGTGAACGCCCTGTCTGCTGATACCTTCCTCGTCCGCGATCTCTCCGAGGGACAGATCATTGAACACGAAATCCTCATAAATTCTTCTCTGATGTTCGTTCAGCAGCTCTCCGTAAAAATCATACAGATACGCCTGTTCAATCTTCTCTTCCATCTGAAATCCCACAATCACGCCGTATCCGGCATCTCTCACTCATTGCCACCGTGATAGAATAGCATAAAAGGAAAAAGGTGTCAAGTATTTTTTCTTGACACACTTTTTCCTTCTTTTTACACCGCCATCGCCGTCTGCACGATCATGCAGAACAGACATGCCGCCGCACAGATTCCGTAGAGAATCTCACTCTTTCCTTCTGTTGAAAAAAATCCCACACCGGCCACCGCGAACCCTGCCCCCGCGGCAATGACCGGCCACATAAAAAAACCGAAGGCAGTACCGCTCCATCTGCAGATCACAAGCGCCGCAGCAATACCGCATGCTGCTGCAATAAGCCAAACCATGATCTGTTTCATCCATCTGCACATAGGAATACCTCCATACCTTCGGTTTTCATTTTATAAGAAGATGTATTTGCACACAAACAGTACCGCCAGCACATACATCAGCGGTGTGATCTTCTTTGCCTTACCGCATACGACATTGATGATGACGTAGGAGATAACGCCGATGGCAATACCCTCAGAGATGCTGTACATAAGCGGCATTGCAAGCAGGCATAAGTATGCCGGAATTGCCTCCGTCATATCCGTGAACTCGATGCTTGTCACCGTAGACACCATAAGGAAGCCGACGAAGATCAGAGCCGGTGCTGTCGCAAAGCTCGGGATCGAGCAGAAAATCGGGGACAGTACCACAGAGATCAGGAATAGGAATCCGGTCACTACAGAGGAGAGACCTGTTCTTGCTCCAGCTGCCACACCGGAGGAACTCTCAACAAACGTGGTGGTTGTGGAGGTACCGAGCACAGCGCCTGCGGTGGTTGCAACCGCATCCGCCAGCAGCGCTTCCTTGATGCGCGGCAGCTTGCCGTCCTTATCCAGCATATCCGCTTTGTTTGCCACACCGATTAACGTTCCGAGTGTATCAAACATATCTACAAACAGAAATGCACATACAACTGCGATGAAGTCAAAGACACGCACATTGGAGAAATCCAGCTTGAAGCACTGTCCGAATGTCTGACCGATCGCGGTCAGATCCGTAAATCCCAGCGCCGGGTATAAGGAATAAAAACCGGCTTCCGCATCCGGAACATAGATTCCTGCCGCCTGGCAAAGCATTCCAAACACCCAGGTAATAACGATACCGAATAAAATCGCGCCTTTTACGTTCTTAATGTACATAATTGCAATCACAAACAGACCGATCAGCGCTAACAAAGCACAGATGCCGGCAGTCTTGAAATTGCTGGTAAAGTCAACATAGGAAACAAGTGTGGAGCTGTTCGCCACTACGATGCCGCCATTCTGCAGACCGATAAATGCGATAAACAGCCCGATGCCGACGCTCACACCTTTTTTCAGGTTCAGCGGGATCGCATTAAAGATTGCTTCACGCACATTGGTCAAAGAAAGTACGATGAAAACCAGACCTTCCACAAAAACAGCCATTAAAGCTACCTGCCAGGAATATCCCATCGCACCGCAGACCGTGTATGCAAAATACGCATTCAGTCCCATCCCCGGTGCCAGTGCAAACGGATAATTTGCAAGGAGCGCCATCGCCATGGTACCAATAAATGATGCCAGCGCGGTTGCAATGAGCACTGCTGTCTTATCCATTCCCGCCGCTGCAAGCATGGTCGGGTTGACTGCCAGAATGTACGCCATCGTCATAAAGGTTGTGATACCTGCCATGACTTCGGTCTTGGCTGTCGTGTTGTTTTCCTTCAGTTTAAACCACTTTTCTAACATTTTCTTTCTCCTCTTCTTTGTTTACAGACTCGTGCGCACCAGCTTCGGCTTATAACCTTTCTTCTCCAGCGCTTTCATGATCTGTTTTTTGTGCTCGGTGCCAAAGCTCTCGAGCGTAATACGGAGTTCCACTGCCGCGCTGCGGTTCGTTGTCACAAACTGGTTGTGCTCCAGCTTGATGACGTTGCCCTGCTCTGCGGCAATCGCTGCCGAAACCTTGGACAGTTCTCCCGGCTTATCCGGCAGAAGTACCGACACGGTGAAGATACGGTCGCGGAAAATGAGTCCCTGCTGTACCACGGAGGACATCGTGATGACGTCCATGTTGCCGCCACTTAAGATCGATACCACGCGTTTGTCGGAAACATCCAGATGTTTCAACGCAGCTACGGTCAGCAGACCGGAGTTTTCCACAATCATCTTGTGATTCTCCACCATATCCAGGAATGCCACGACGAGTTCATCATCCTCCACCGTGATGATGTCATCCAGATTTTTCTGGATATACGGGAAAATCTTGCTTCCCGGTGTCTTGACCGCTGTGCCGTCCGCAATGGTGTTGACCTGCGGCAGCGTCGTTACTTTTCCTGCCGCGAAGGAAGCCTGCATACAGTTCGCTCCCGCCGGCTCCACGCCGATGACTTTGATCTTCGGATTCAGAAGCTTCGCCAGTGTGGACACACCGGTTGCCAGTCCGCCCCCGCCGATCGGAACCAGAATGTACTCCACCAGCGGAAGCTCCTTAAAGATCTCCATGGCGATCGTTCCCTGTCCGGTTGCCACTGCCAGATCATCGAACGGATGGATGAAGGTATATCCCTCCTTGTCCGCAAGCTCGTATGCCTTCTGGCACGCCTCGTCATAGACATCTCCGTAAAGCACGACTTCTGCGCCGTAACTCTTGGTGCGGTTCACCTTGATGAGCGGTGTGGTGGTCGGCATGACGATGACTGCCTTGCAGCCGTAGCATTTTGCTGCGTATGCCACACCCTGCGCGTGGTTTCCCGCCGATGCCGTGATCAGCCCCTTTGCACGCTCCTCATCACTTAACGTGCTGATCTTATAATATGCGCCTCTCACCTTGTATGCCCCGGTGAACTGCATGTTTTCCGGCTTAAGGTAAACCTTGTTGCCGGTCTGCTGACTCCAGTAATCGCTGTATACCAGCTTTGTCTCAAGTGTCACTTCTTTGACTTTTTCACTTGCTTCCTCGAACTTGTCTA
>OGMF01001977.1_pt1 | contig 18448 bp, 20 predicted proteins | sample 1572921 | NCBI WGS metagenome assembly OGMF01 (sample SAMEA2581919, study PRJEB24529) | metagenome | biome: Human gut stool | place: China | collected 2011
TTACATCCAGAAATACTTCCTTTTTATCCAGCTTTATGTAATTGCACCAACGGATATATTCTGGTGTGATCTGGTTCTCCAATCGACCTTTCCGGCAACAAAAATCATTGAATTTCAGCCAGATTCCCGCCTCTGCCTTTCCCTGAGGCTTTCTCTTCATAAACAAACACAATGCCTGGGCCAGCTCGATCCAGTGGTTTCCGCCCCATCGGAAGATCGTTCCGTTATCTTCCTTCTCATACTCCTCCTGAAATGTTCTTTCTCCAAATGTTCTCCACGCCTCCTCCTGCTGTTCCGGTTCTTTCATCAACACCTCACGAATAAAATCTTCTGCATTTTTTCACATTTGTCAAATGTGTCCAAAAATGCTTTACAATCCAACAAAAATCTGATATACTAAAGATATACAAATTATATACTTCGTTTTGCAAGTTTAGAGGTCTTGCATAAGAAAATTTTAAAAGTCTGTTTTTAATTTTATTAATTACCACCACAAGAAAGAGAAAGTACGAATAAGATTCGTGCAGTTTAGTTCGTCTGTTAAAAATTATGTTTTAATAGCTTACTTTGTCATGCAAAAATGTTGATTTTTTGAAAATCGTCGTTATAAATAAAATAAAAATTAAAACCAAGAGAATAAAATGAGAGTTGAATATTAGAATGAGGAGAGATGCTTATGAAAAATTGTCCTGTTGAAATGAAAAAAAGTTTTACAAATCCTGCAAAATCAGAAGTTTTAGCTAGCGATAATGACACAACATTGTCATTATATGTTAGAGAATTAGCTTCTATCAAATCATTATCACCATTAGAAGAAAAAGCTGTTGCAAAAAGAGCTCAAGAAGGTGATAAAGAAGCTAAAAAACAATTAGTTCAAGCAAACTTAAAATTAGTTATTACAATTGCAAAAAAAGCAATTCACATGTCTAGCTTACCTTTAATTGACTTAATTCAAGAAGGCAATTTAGGCTTAATGATTGCAGCTGAAAAATTTAATTATAAATTAGGCTACAAATTTTCAACTTATGCAAGCTGGTGGATTAAACAATCAATGTTTAAAGCAATTTCTGAACAAGGTCACTGCATGAAGATTCCTGTATACATTCAAGAAACATTATCAAAATTCTCTAAAATCAAATCTGAAATGGAAAGAGAATACAATTGCCAAGTTAGAACTCAAGATGTAGCAGAAAAAATGAATATTTCAGCAGACAAAATTGATACATACTTAGCTGCATATTCAAAATCAGTTTCATTAGAAGGCGGTTTTGAAAATGATAACGGCAAAGAAACTTCATTGGCTGATATTTTAGCAGATGACAAAGCAAGTGTACACTCAGCAGTAGAATATGAAGGCTTAAAAAACGATATTGAAATGGTTGTTTCTACATTAAAAGAACGTGAACAAGAAGTTGTAAAAATGCGTTATGGCTTAGGCAATATGGCAAAAAGAACTTTAGAAGAAATTGGCAACATTTATGGCGTAACAAAAGAATGTATCAGACAAACTGAATTAAGAGCCTTGAAAAAAATGAAAGCTCAAGGTCAAGATGTTTTAGCTTGCTATATCGACTAATTGACTTTTCGTAGATATAATAAAACACACACCGTATCTGTTAATAAATAAAATACACTCATTCAATATTCAACAACAATTCAACATTCAACATAAGCGAGAGAGAACAACGAGAAAAAGAGAAAGAAAATAAGGTTTTAAAAAGTAACGGGCGATGATTTTATCATCGCCCGTTTTTTTCGTACATAGAAGAAATAACAAATAATATATGCCAATAGATTATCGAGAATTATACTAATCCTTCTTTAACCGCTTTAACTGCAGCTTGAACACGGTCACTTACACACATTTTTTGAAGAATAGAACAAACGTGAGCTTTTGCTGTGTGAACAGAAACAATTAATTCTTTAGCAATTTCAGTGTTGCTTTTACCCATAACAAGGTGTTTTAGCACTTCGTATTCACGTTCAGTTAGTGGAACTCGTCCTTCTTGTGACATTGAGTTAGATAAAATTCTAGTGCTTTCAACTTTTGGAAATGAGTTTAAAGCCATTTGTGCAACTTCTGGGTCAAGCCAGCAAACACCTTTTGCAACATCTCTAACAACATCAGCAAGTTTAGTCGGGTCAATGTCTTTCAGACAATATGCAGTTGCACCAGAGCTTAGTGCGGCAAGCACTTCTTCTTCTCTGTCGTGAGAAGTTAGTGCAATAACTTTAATTTTAGGATTAAATTCTTTAACTTTAATAGTCGCTTCGATACCGTTCATTTTCGGTAGACCTAAGTCCATTAGAACGACATCTGGGTTAGTCTTTTTTATAGTTTCTAAACCTTCAAATGCGTCTTCACATTCACCAACAACCTCAATGTCTGGATTTGCGTTTAGAGCGCATCTTAGACCTACTCTTGTAAGTTTGAAGTCTTCAATGATAACTACGGATATAGTTTTAGTTTGGGGTAATGACATTTTTAACTCTCCTTTGCTTATTACAATTCTATTAAATTACACTTTCTATTATTTTGTAATTAACCAACCGTCTAGTATTACACTAGCTGAATGGCTAGTATTTGATAAAAATGGCTTAACTTATATGGGCTAAAACATATAGATAGTAATGTTTTTAGTGGATTTAATTATGTGAGTAAAAACTTGTTCTTGATTAAAAATTTTTTCTATTATAAAATTAAAAACGAAAGAAATATGAGGTTTTAAAATGGATCAAATTATTAGAGTTGCATGGGATTTAAACGAAAATACAGAAAATAGATACCAATTAGTATATGAAATTGCTGAATTGGCTAAAAAATTAGTAGATGAAAACCAAGCAAGAAAAGCAAGAGAAGATGCTTTTGGTTTTGATGAATACAACAACTTTGATAACTCTTATAAAAAAGAAAATCCGGTAGAACACGCAATTATGGTTAAAGCGTCAGAAGCCGATGATAATAGACTTGTTGGTTAATCTAACGAGGATAGTGTTTATTATTTATTTAGGAGATTTTAATAGATGCAATTAAAAGAAACAGTTGATTATATCAACGAAAAAACAAACAATTTTGCACCTGAAATTGCAATTGTATTGGGTTCGGGTTTAGGCGATTTTGCAGATGATTTTTGTGATATCGCATTGTCATACAAGGATATTCCTGGTTTTGAGGCATCAACAGTAAAAGGTCATAAAGGACAATTAGTTTTTGCGACTGTTGCTGGTAAAAAAGTTGTAATGATGCAAGGTCGTTTCCACTATTATGAAGGACACCCAATTCAAAAGGTTGTATACCCTGTAAAAGTGTTCAAAAAATTAGGTGTAAAAACTTTAATCGTAACGAACGCTGCTGGTGGTATTAATAGAACATTTAACGCTTCAGACTTGATGTTAATTACAGATCATATCAACTTTATGCACGTAAATCCATTAATTGGACCTAACGATGAAGAATTAGGACCAAGATTCCCTGATATGACAGAAGTTTATAAAAAAGACTTGCAAGAAATCGCTATGACAGCAGCTAAAAAGTTAGATATTAACTTGAAAAAAGGTGTTTATATGGCTCTTACAGGTCCTAACTACGAAACTCCATCAGAAACAAAAATGGTTGAATTGTTAGGGGCAGACGCAGTTGGTATGTCGACTGTTCCAGAAGCAATGACTGCAAATTATTGTGGCATGAAGGTTTTAGGTATTAGCTGTATTTCAAACGCAGCAGCTGGTATTACAGGTGAAGTTCTTTCTCACCAAGAAGTTATTGAAGCTGCAAACGCTGTTAAAGGTAAATTCAAATCATTGTTATTTGAATGTGTTAAAGCAATGTAGTCTTTGAAAAATAATTTGTTTTAAGTGACGGCGAAGCCTTTGGCTTCGCCGTCACTTTGCTATGTTATACCGAATAAGTGAACGAGAGTGAACACATTGCGGTATCCTTATAATATTTAATTATTTAAATTTGTAAAGAATTAAACTTTTAATCTAGAATTTCATTCTGACTTGGAATAATATTCTAATATGATTAATATGAACCAAAAAGTAGATGAATTTAAGAAAAAATTAATATTGGATACTGCAAGCGAGTATTTCAAAACTTTGGGTTATGAAAAAACTCAGATTGATAGAATTTCAAAAGATTTAAGTATTGGAGTTGGCACTATTTACGGATATTTTGCATCAAAAGAGGGCTTGTTCATGGCTTGGCTAAAGTATGTAATTGACAATGCCTCTGCTGAAATGCAAGAATATTGTGATGTTGAAACAAATCCTGTACAAAAATTAAAAATGGTTGTTGAGTATAAGATTAAATATTTTGAAAAGAATAAAACTACTATTAAGGGTTATATGCAAAATAACCAGTTGTTTTTAAGAGGAATTTCTCGTAGAAAAGAACATCCAATGGCAAAGGCTTACAACTATTGTGCTGAAATTATCAAGGATTTAAAACCAATGGAAGATAATGATGCTTATCTTTTGGCTGTAATTTTTGATGGAATTATAAATAGTTATATTGAATGTTCATTAGAGAATGACAATTTGTTTGAAAAGCAAGATGAAATTATGGAAAGATTTTTACGATTGGTTGGAGTGTAATGAAAAAGATTTTAAGTTTATTTTTTATAGCTGGAATGCTTTTAATGCAACCTGCGTTTAGTGCAGAGGTTAAAAAAGGCGGAATTCAACATATTGATTTAACTTTTGAGCAAGCGTATGAGTTAATGCTTGAAAATAATAACAAATTAAAGGCTTATAACGAATTAATTAAACAAATGAAGTACGAAAAGCGTTCTGCCTTAGGACAATTTTCTCCAAAAGTTGGCTTGAATGCCACTTATATTCATTTTAACCACGATTTGACATTGACTTCCCCAACAGGTTCTACAATATCTGTAATTCCTGCAAGTATAACAACACCAATTCAAGATAAAAATGTGTTTACAGCTGGTGGTGCTGTTGTTTGGAATATTTTTACTGGTGGTAAATTATTATCAAACCACGCTGCAGCAAGAGCTAAATTAGAGGCTTCAAATGAAAAATATAAAGAGGTTCAAGACGAACTTACTTTAGAACTTGTAAAACGCTATTACGGTTTAAGAATGGCAAGAGATGTTGTTGAGGTTAGAAAACAAGTTGCTGACGGTATCGCACAACACTTAAAAGATGCCAAATTATTAGAAAAAGAAGGTATAATTTCAAAATCAGAACGCTTACATGCAGAAGTTGCTTATGCAGATGCAATGCGTGATTACAAAGCATCTTTGAGAGATGCAAATGTAGTAGAAGAAGGTTTGAAAACTTTGATAAAAGCGCAAGAAGCAAATCTGAAAGATATTTATATTCAACCAAATTCGTTGTTGTTTGTTTATGACGATAGCACAATTGATGTTGTTGCAATGAAAGAGAATGTTAAAGCAAACAATCCGCAATTAAAACAACTAAGAGCAAAGAAAAAGGCTTTAAATGCTAAATATCATGCAAAAATGGCAAATTATTCACCAACATTAAGCCTTTTTGCTTATGATGCTGCAGCTGCAAGCCATTTGTCAGAAGCGTTTCCAAGAGCTGCAATCGGTGGAACTGCAAATTGGTTACTGTTTGACGGTTTTTCAAGATTAAACGATGTTAAGGCTGCAAATTGTGAAAGAAAAATGGTAGATTTTGAAATATCAGATGCAGAATATAACCTTGAAAGCCTTGTTGTAAAGCAATATCAAGAGTTAATGAAATATAAAGAACAATACGACAGTTCTTCAAAATCAATAGAAAATGCAAAAGAGGCATTAAGAACATCATCTTTGGCATTTAGAGAAGGCTTTGGAACGTCTTTACAAGTTACAGATGCTCAAATGATGTTATCTAAGGTTAAAATTGAACGATTAAATTCAATTTATAACTATGACGTGACCTTGACAGATTTATTAAAAACAAATGGTGATACAAAAGCAATTTTGAACTATATATCAAATTCTAAAACAGAAAAATTTTAAGCGAGGATAATATGAATAAAAAAGCAATTACAGGAGTATTTTTTGTAGCAGTAATTTTAGCCATAATAGGTTGTGTTTATGCGTTTATGCAAGCAAATACAATGTTGCTACAGGGTGAAGTTGATGTTAAAACGGTTGATTTGGCATCAAAAATTACAGGTCGTATAGAAAAAATTAATTATAAAAAAGGCGATAGAGTTAAAAAAGGTGACGTTTTGATTGCTCTAGATACTCCAGATATTAATGCCAAAGCGGCTCAAGTTGATGCAACAGTTCAACTAGCTTTAGCTCAACAAGAAAAAGTTAATAATGGTGCTAGGAATGAACAAATTAGTATGGCAAAAGCATCAAGAGATTTAGCCAAAAAAACATTTGATAGATTAAACAGATTGCATGATGAAGGTGTAATTCCGACTCAAAAACTTGATGAAGCAAGAGCTAAATATCAAGCTGCACAAGATAATTACAATATGCTAGTTACAGGTAGCCGTATTGAGGACAAACTTTCAGCTGCGGCAAATGTAAAACGTGCAATGGGTGCAAATGATGAAGTTCAATCTTACTTGAAGGAAAACACAATTGTTGCTCCAATTGACGGTGTAATCACAGAAATTAATGTTGAAGAAGGTGAACTTGTTGGTGCAGGTTATCCGATTGTAACTATTGTTGACGATAATGACTGTTGGGTTGTGTTTAACTTGAGAGAGGACTTGTTGGCAAAAATTAAAGACGGTACAGAATTTAACGTAAAAATTCCTGCAATAGGCAAAGAACCTGTAAAGGTCAGAGTAAATTACATCTCTGTAATGGGTGATTTTGCAAATTGGCGAGCTACAAAAGCAAAAGGTGATTTTGATATGAAAACTTTTGAAGTTCGTGCTGTTCCTGTTGAAAAAGTTGATGGCTTACGTGCCGGCATGAGTGCAGTTTTTGATTGGAAGAAACTTAAATAATGTCATTAAAAAATGTTGTAAAACGAGAAATAAAACGGATTTATAAAGAGCCATTGTTTTGGACAGTGGCATTTATAATGCCTTTGGCGATGTGCTTGATAATTTGTTTGATTTTTTCAAAAGGTTCGCCAACAGATATGCCAATAGCTGTTTTGAATGAGGATAATTCTGCTTTTTCAAGAATGTTTGTAAGAGATTTAGAGGCGTTGCCTTCTTGCTCTATAAAATATAATGTTACAAGCCTTGAAGAAGGGCGTCAATTACTTACTGAGGGTAAAGCATACGCTTTTGTTGCAATTCCTCGTGATTTTCAAAAAGATATTTATAGGCTAAAACAACCAAAACTTTTATTTTATTATAATAATCAAAGAATTTTAATTGGTGGAATTATTTCAAAAGATGTGACAATGTTGGTGCAAACAATGATGGTAGGTCTTGATGCAACTATTCGCTCTAAAAGAGGTTTACCAATGGATGAGGCAATTAAGCAGGCTAATTTGATAAGAGTGAATGAACATGTTCGTTCAAATCCTTATTTTAACTATCAATATTTCCTTTCTATTGTAGCATTTGGACATATTTTGCAAATTCATTTAATTTTGACAATGCTTTGGGCTTTAGGTACAGAATTTAAGTACGGAACAACAAAAGAGTGGTTAAAATCTGCAGATGGTTCAATAATCAAGGCTTATTTTGGCAAATTAATTCCCTATTTTGCAGTATTTTTAATGCTTTTTGCTATTTTGTTTGGTACATATTTTATAATCATGGGAATCCCTTATACAGGCGATTGGTTTATGGGTATTTTATCAACACTTTTATTTATTTTTACTTGTTGTTGTGTTTCAATTATCTTTATTTCACTCAATGGTAATTTTAGATACGGTTTAAGCAATGCAGCGTTCTATGTAGCAATGGGTTTTGCTTTTGCAGGGGTAACTTATCCTGTAATGGTTATGCCATGTATTGCAAAGGCTTACAGCGCTACTTTACCGTTAAGTTATTGGGTTCAAGTTATGATTGACCAGTCTTTAAGGCAAATTCCGATTATTTATGATTTTAAACATATAAATTCAATGTTAATTTTGTCAGCAGTGGGATTGTTGGCGTTGATTAGACTTAAAAAGTTAGCAATGGATGAAAAAAGGTGGTATCAATCATGATGAAGAAATTAATTGATATCATAAAAGATGAATTTGATTTGTTTCGCAAAGAATCAGGCGCAATGCTGATTATGATTATTGGTGTTGTTGCATATTCTATCTTTTATATGTTGCCTTATTCGACTGAAATTATTAAAGAAGCACCAATTGGTGTTGTCGATTTTGACGGTACAAAAATGTCACATGAGTTTATACGCAACTTGAATGCGACAGATTCTGTCAATGTCGTTTCTCGTCTTGTAAGCATTGATGAGGCTAAGCACCAATTTTATAAAGGTAATATTAAAGGTTATGTAATAGTTCCTCGTGATTTTCAAAAAGAAATTAAAAGAGGTTCTCAAGCGGTTGTTTCAACCTATGCAGATTCAAGTTATTTGATTATTTATAAAACGATTTATTCCGCAGTTGTTCAAACTGCGATAAATTATGGGGCAAAAATTGAAGTGGGAAAACTGCTTAAAAAAGGTATGCCAAAAGATGTTGCAATGACTGTAAAACAGCCTTTTGAATTTGTGCAAGTGCCACTTTATAACCCTGCTGGTGGTTATGAAACTTATGTTTATCCTGTAATTTTAATATTAATTCTTCACCAAACTTTAGTTGTTGGTATTGGCTTGATGCAAGGTACACGACACGAATTAAAAGAAAATTATTGTAAAAAAGAGGAGGATATTCCAATAACTTTATTTGGAAGATGTACGGCTTATGTATTGCTATATATGTTTTATTCAATATTTTATTTCTTGATATATCCAGCAATTTGCAAATATCCAATGTCATACAATCTTTTGCCATTGATATTAATTTTGATACCAATGTTCTATGGTGCAGGATTTTTCTCTCATACAATTTCTTACTACTTTAAAAAAAGAGAATCTTCATTGTTGATATTAGTTGTAACCTCTTTAATCTTTATTTTCCTTCCTGGTTTAATTTGGCCTAAAGAGGCAATTCCACAATGGTTAAATATTGTGGCATATTTTATCCCTGCAACTTGCGGAGTTGACGGAATTATCAAGGTTAATCAAATGAATGCAACATTTTGGAATGTAAAATATGACTTCTTATGGCTAATCTTCCTTTGTGGATTGTATTTTGCCTCATCAATTTACGTAATTAAAAAGAAATTTCATAAAGACGATTTAAACAAAAATAATTAATGCTCTTTGTAATAATAAGTTAATTCTGTGTTTAGGTCTAAGTTTTTGCAGTCTTTTCTGAAGATACCTAATTTAATACCTATTTTTGCAAGCCTGTAAAGCAAACTTACACCCAAAACGCCAAAACCGTACTTGCATGAGCGTGTAAAGTTAATTGATGATGCTTCTTTAAAATATTTTGTAGGACAAGAAATTTCGCCAACATTGTAATTATTAAAGAACAATAGTGCTAAAATTTCGTTGTCAAAAATAAAGTCATCATTGCAACTTGCAAGTGGTAATTTTTCTAAAACCTCTCTTGTAAAACCTCTAAAACCTGTGTGGTATTCAGATAATTTTTCACCTAAAAAGAAATTTTCAAACCCTGTCAAAAACTTATTTGCTATAAATTTATATAACGGCATACCACCTTTTAACGCTGAATTTCCAAGCATACGAGACGCCATAACGGCATCATACTGTTCAAATGCCATCATAGATACCATTGCAGGGATAAGTTTAGGTGTATATTGATAATCTGGGTGCAACATAACAACAATGTCAGCTCCAGCCTTTAACGCAGCAAGGTAGCAAGACTTTTGATTGCCCCCATAACCTTTATTCTCCTTGTGTACAATAGTTGTGATATTTAAAGATTTCGACAGCTCTTTAGTGTTATCTAAAGAGCTGTCGTCTACTAAAATAATTTCATCTACAAATTCACGGTAAATTTCATCATAAGTTTGTTTTAACGTATGCTCTGCGTTGTAAGCAGGCATGATAACAACAATTTTTTTACCGTTAAGCATGATATCTATTCTTCTGGCATTGCTTCAACAACTTCGATTTCTTCTTCATCGTTGTTGTCAACATTTTCCATTCTGATAGATGCTTTATTAGAAGATAATGCTTTATCTTTAACTTTTTGAACTTGTCTTAATAATTTATCAGATAATAAATCAATGCTAGCATACATAGATTCAGCAGATTCTTCTAAATGAATTTTAACTTTGTCTAAGTTGCATCTAACTTCTGCGATGTGTTTTTCAGCAGCAGCTGGATTTTTGATAACTGATAAAATTACTTCAATACCTTGAATTTGGTCGTAGTGTGTAGCTACTTTACCAATTTTTTCTTTTACATAAGCCTTGATAGCTTCTGTGATTTCGATGTTTCGTCCGTTTACGTGTATACGCATTATTAAGCCTCCAATGTTAGTTTTATAGATAGAATACTAGAAACAAGATTTAAAATCAATTAATCAATTATGTATTGTTAACATAATTAATCAGAAATGATTTGTTGTAATTCAACGTTTGGAGTACCTAAAACTCTCACTAATTCTAAAACAGAAGCCTTCATTTGGCATTTTTGAGATGAGCCAGAGAAGAAATCTTTGTAGAAACAACCTTCGCAATTGCAACCACGTTTATAGCAATCTAACGCTGTTGGTGTCCATCTTCTAACGGCTACTGCTCGTCCCATATCACGACTTCTAAACACTATGTATTTCCTCCAAGTATTATTTTTTAATTTGATTATGAAATATATTTTGTTAGGCGTAGACTGATTGTCATGCCCAACTACTACCCACAAAGCAATGTTTACTTGCTTTATATACATTGTAAAATTTCAAAGCGTTTTTGCAAGGGCATTTTAGCCCTATTTTCACATTTCGCAACATATACCTTGAACATGCATAATCGCTGAATTGTAGGTATATTAATAAGCATGACTTTTGCGCTATGACATGATTAGCGCCTGTAAAAACATGGAAACCCATGAATGACGCATGTTTTCATGTTTTGATTTTTAGTTAAGAAATGTAAATAATTTCCAAAACCCATGCCCGTTTTAGCCTAATTTGGCATGGTCTAAATAATTATCTTCTTGAACTTAAAGTTTTTTTAAGATATATATAAGAATATAAGCAGTAATATATAAATAGCAAAGGAAGAATATTTTGGATAACGGTTTTATTGAAAACGGATTTATTGTGAACTTAAGTAATGCAAAAAATGCAGCAGAAGTTATTTATGAATTAAGTTCTATTCTAGAAATGCCTGAAGCAAAGGGTAAAAAGATTTGTTTGAAATTAGAAGGTATTGATTTAACTCAATCTCAATTGTTGAGTATCAGAGCCTTAATTGAATCTATGGATTCAACTTTAGAATTTGTTGATTCATCTTCAGAAGTAACAAAAGAGTCAGCTGGCGCTTTAGAAATTCAAATTTCAGAATTGAAAAACGAAGTTGAAATTCCCAAAATTGAACCAACTCAAGAAGAATTGGAAGCATTAACAAAGAAACCAGATTTGTTCAGCGGAAGCGAGCACGATTTAGCTTTCCAAGAGCTTGCACAAGAAGAAGGTATTCTTAAAGAAGATGAAATGAGAACTTATGCAACTATGGACGAAGATGAAGTTCCAAACTTCGAAGACAAGGAAGACGACGAAGATATTGAAAAATTACCAACATTATATTTGCACCAAACACTTCGCTCTGGTCAAACAATCACATCAGATGGAAACATTGTTGTAATTGGTGATGCAAATCCAGGTAGCGAAATTGTTGCAAGAGGTGATGTTACAGTATGGGGCGTTTTAGGTGGTATTGCACAAGCTGGTTCTCATGGCAATGCAAACGCAAGAATTAGAGCATTAAAAATGAACGCAATCCAATTAAGAATTGCTAATTGCTATGCAAGACGTGTTAACACAGAAAACATTCCATTTGTTCAAAAATCACCTTCTTTCACACCGGAAGAAGCATATATTGACGGTAAATCAATAGTTATAACTACAACATACCAAAGTAAGGAGAAATAATGACAGGTAGAGTAATCGTAATTACGTCTGGTAAAGGCGGTGTAGGAAAAACAACTACCACAGCAAACATCGGTACAGCTTTAGCAAAAGCTGGTAATAAAGTTGTTCTAATAGATACAGATTTAGGCTTAAGAAACTTAGATTTGTTGTTAGGCTTAGAAAACAGAATTGTATACACAATTGTAGATGTTGTTGAAGAACGTTGCAAATTGAAACAAGCATTGGTTAAAGATAAGAAAAATCCTAACCTTTGTCTTTTAGCTGCAGCTCAAACAAGAGATAAAACAGCTATTACAGGTGAACAATTAAAGAAAATTTGTGAAGAATTAAAAGAAGATAACGATTTTATTATCGTAGATTGTCCGGCAGGTCTTGAACAAGGCTTTGAAAATGCGACAGCTGGTGCAACAGAAGCAATTGTTGTTGCAACTCCTGAAATGTCTGCTGTTCGTGATGCGGATAGAATTATTGGTCTTTTAGAATCAAAAGAACACATTGAAAAATATAACTTGTTATTGAACAGAGTTCGTCCTAATTTGATTAAAACAAATGATATGATGAGCGTTGAAGATGTAGTAGAAATTCTTTCTTGTGAATTAATTGGTATTATTCCAGAAGATACAGGTATTATTACATCAACAAACAAAGGTGAACCAATCGTTAATGATGAAAAATCTTTGGCTGGTCAAGCTTATCAAAATGTTGCAAAAAGAATTATGGGTGAAACCGTTGAATTTTTAAACATTGATGAACCACAAGATTTTATGTCAAAAGTAAAGGCTTTCTTTCAAAACCTTTTTGCAAAAAAGGAGCAGTAAACAATGAAAGAAATATTTGCAGATTTATATAATAAAGTTGTGGACTTTTTCACAAGAACAGAAGAAAAAGAAGAATCTAAAAATGTTGCAAGAAACCGCTTGAAATTGGTTTTGATGCAAGATAGAACAAACTTAAATCCAAGATTGTTAGAGCGTTTGAGAGGTGAAATGATTGACCTTCTTTCTAAATACGTTGTAATGGATAAAGAGTTGTTAGAATTAAACTTTACTCCAGAAGATGACCAGTTGGCATTAATGCTTTCAATTCCAGTTGTTAGAGCAAAAGATGAAGACGAAATTGAAGAAGCTATTAAAGCCGAAGAAGCAGAAAAAGAAAGAATTGCTAAATTGGTAGAAAAAGCTGAAGAATTAGATGATGACTCTGATGACGAAGATGGCGATGAAGAAGTAGAATTTGAAGAAGAAATTGAAGTTGAAGTAGAAGAAAACGACGACAATGAGGATAAAGAAACTTCAAACAATGACGAAAAAGACTCGTCAGAAGAAAAATCTGAAGAAGTTGAAAAACCTAAAAAGAAAAAGAAGAAAAAAAATAAAAAGAAAAAACAACAAGAAACTTCTGAACCTCAAGAACAACAAGAAAAAGTTGAAGATGAAGTGAAAGAAGAAGAAAAAACAGATGACTCTGAAACTCAAACAAAAACAGATCTTGAAACAACAGAAGATGAAAAATCTGAAAATGATGAAGAGTTTAAAGAAGAATAATTAAAATAAAAAAGGCGGAGAGGGTTTTACCTCTTCGCCTTTTTAGTATTTAAAAATTAAATCCCTTCGACTAAAGTATTAACATCAACACCAAGAGCACTTGCGATTTCAAGAATGTTCAAAATAGAAGTGTTTTGCTTACCTGTTTCAATCAAACTGATTGTAGGTATTGAAATATTTGTCATTTCTGCTAATTGCTCTTGTGAAAGATTCTTTTTTAATCTTTCAGCCTTGATATTAATTCCAATAAGTTTCAACTGTTCGTTTATCATAATAAGAATATTTTAATATATTGCGAAAAAATCTTCTATTAAGAAAGTTATATAAAAATATAGGATAGTATATATAATAAGAGTATAACTAATAAAAAGGCGGATTTTGAATTAAAAAATTCAAAATCCGCCTTAATTATTTAACTTATATCACTATGCTTTTTTAGTTTCTGCTTTAGCATTTTTATTTTCTGCAACTTTAACATTTTTAGCTTCGTTAGCCTCTTTTGTTTCGGCAACAGTTTTAACGTTTTTCATGTTAACTTTTTTCACGTCAACAGGTTTTTTGTTTGTGATGTACCAAGTTACAGGTTCTTCTTTTGAATCAGGAGCGATAGGTCCTTTTTTACCGTATTTAACAGGTTGTTCTTCAAGTGGTAAGTTTTTACCATAAGAGTTTACATCACATACAGAAGCTGAATCATAATATTCTAAGAATTTGTCATAATCAATATCAGCGTTGTAAGAAGTGTTCCAAGGGTTTGTGCATCTTACTTTTAATTCACCGTTTTTGCCAACTTGTGGTTCAAGAGTGTAAGCGTGGAAACCGTAAACACCAGCTGCTTCAGCAACAGGGTTTTCTGTTCTACCGCCAGAAGCACGAGTACCACCGGTCATGATGTAATCTTCGTTGAAGTTTGGCTTCATCATCATATCTTTAACTTTATCTGCTTCAAAGTTCAAGTTCCATTGTCTGAAACCGCCGAAACCGAATCTTTGTAATACTTCAAAGTTATAACCACCTAATGAGCCTCTGTAAAAATCAGCTGCACGTTGGAATTTATCTTCTTTATTATCTGGGTCTTTCTTTAAGTCTGTGAAAACTAAACCGTTTTTGTCTTCTTCGTAGAAGATGTTGTAGTAGTTATCGTCACGACAAACAACTATTGTTCTGTTAGGGTCAGCTTTAGCCTTGTTATAATCAGCTAATCTTTGTTTGTGACCTTTAATTGACTCCATTAATTCAGGTTTTTTAGCCATAGGAGCTTTTGCTAATTCTTTTTCTTTAGCATCAATTCTTTCGTTCATAATTTTTTTGAACATTGTGTCGGCTTTGTTTACAGAATCAAGACCGTAAGCATCTTCTAATAATCGAATACCTGTTGAACCAGCAAGGCTGTATTTTTCAACACGGTCTTTTGGAAGTTCTGCATTTTTATATTTATATTCGCCGAAACCGTTTTTGAATTTAACAGTTACGTCTTTACCGTCTTGGTTGAAGGCTTCATAAACAGCAACTCTTGCTTTAGGGTTGTTCATTAATGTACCTAAAGTAGAAACAAGGTAGCAATCGCCAATGCTTCTTTGTTGAGTTGTAAATCTTTTAGCTGGTGGAAACAATTTAACGAACATATCTTTGTCCATGTTTAATTGTCTAGATTCTTTGTCGTTAGCTTTAACGTAGATTTTGTCCTCTTTATCTACTTTAAATACGTCACCAACTTTAGCACTTTTGTGTCCTTCTGATTTTGATTTTACTGTTGGTACATATACGTCGTTTACATTTTTGCCAGCTTTTTTAGCTTCGTAAACCATATCAATATCTTTTGCAAGATTTTTATTCATTTTACCAGTTGCCCAATAGCATTTAACTGTTGATGGTTCAAGGTCTCCATCAGCGATTAAAGAAAGTTGCATTTGAACATTAGCAGCTTCTTTAGTGCCACTGCACATAACTTTTTTAACATTGTCTCTGTCTTCACCTTTTAATACTTTGTTTGCAGGGTGATTTTCTAAGAATTTTTCCGCAGTTTCTGGGGTATATTTTGTAGGTTCAGGACGTGAAACTTTTACACCTGACATTACTTGCATAAGTTGTGCGCTAGGCATCGGAACTTTTTGCATAGGGTTTGTACTAACTGCTTGTGTTTGTTTTTTTTCAGCTTTTTGAGTGTTCTTAATTCCTGTAAATGCTACTGCTGATACTTTGTTTACTTGCATACCTTACCTTCCTAATCTAAAATTTCTATGTTGTCTGAAAGTTTGATGAACGTAAAAAATTGCTAAACGTGACTTTTTTGTTAAATAAAATTTACAATTGTCTAACCAAATAACCTTTTAACTTTCGCACATAACATGCTGATTATAGCACTTTTATTAAGGTTTGTATACAAATTATATACAAATGTTAAGATTGTAGTAGAAGTGATTTTTTAACTCTGCCGATACCCCGAATAATCCAAGAGTATTTCAGGGTTTCTCAAGCGTGAGATTTTGAAACCGCATCTGTTTATAATCTTTATGCTACAATTCAGAATATGAAAAACTTAAAACTTATATTAATAATTCTAGTGATATTTTTATTAGTTCCGTCAGTGAACGCAAAAAATATAGATACAGATAAAATTGATTTCAACAAAGTAAAATTTACAGAAACTCAAAACCCTGTAACCTACAAGTATATCTTAGATTATGCAAATATGTTGTATGACAAAATCAATACAGATATACCGTTTAAAGAAAGTTGGGGGTTAGAATATAGATATAAGTTACATACAGACGGAACAATCTCTGATTTAAAACCAATGCCATTGAACATTCCGTACAAGGGAAAACCGATAAACAAATTATTTGAAGAGTTTATAGTCAATACCACTCCACCACCATTTCCAGAAAATATGGAGATTGGAGATGTGTACATAGAATTATATGTTGATACAACAACAGTCGAAGAAATTGAAATATATTATTTAAGAGAAAATGGTGGTGCATTATATCCTGGAAATCATATTTCAATTTATATACCTGTAAAGAATTACCAAAAAATGTTCAAATTTTATAGATAAAACTTGTCCGTAATTTTACGTACGTAAAATTGCGGACGTTTTAAATCGGACTAAAAAATAATAGAAAAATGTTACTCTTTTAAAGGTTAAAGTTAAAAGAGGATTTTTTATGACAAACGAACAAAATATTCACACAAACGCAAACGATTATAGAGATTTATGCTATTTCGCAGGAGATGTTTTAAAAGGGAAAACAACAAATTTACCTTCTGGTTATAGTGTAATAGCAAAGGAATATAACAAAAAGACAAATTTTAAAGCAGTTGCATATCAGAAGGGGAATGATGTTGTATTATGTTTTGTAGGCACTGACAAATTCAGCATGCAAGACCATAGAACTAACCTAAAAATGGCAACCTCAACTGAACCTACTACGCAAATGAAAGATGCAAACAATTTTTATGACAAATTCAAGGACAAATATAAAAACATAAAAGTTATCGGACATTCAGAGGGCGGAAGTGAAGCGGTATATGTTGGATTAAAACGTAACATAAAAACAGTAACCTTCAATGCTTACGGCTTAAATAAAAATCTTGAGAAATCAATTGGCAACGAGCATGCAGATGAATTAGTTACAAATTATCGTGACCCTTTAGACCCTGTATCAAAATTGAGACCTCTTGTTGGCAAAACATACATTGTAAAAAGCAATAGAAAATTCGCAGAAAAAATCAATCCATTTGGCATGATTAGTGCTCACAAAATTTCAAACTTTGGAGATTGCAACAATGCTCAACCAATTGAAGAATATAAGAAAAAACATGCTTTTATTGATAATGTCAGTGAGGCTGAAATTACGGACAAAGATATTGCTAAAATGCCGACTGATTTGTACGAACTATATGATGCTGAAATATCAGATAGACTTTCAAAAGGCAAAATTATGCGAGAACAAGATGCACAAAATGCAACCTTGAACGGAGATTTAATTAAAGTATCGTCTTATACAAGAGAAGACGGAACTCAAGTTGACGGATATTACAGACGAAAGGCTAACACATAATTACCTATAAAATTTGAATATTTTTTGACAATTTTTTACAGGAATATATATATCTATATGATTTCCTTTAATTGGTGCACCTTCATTATATCGTAAAAAATGGATAATAATTTTATCCGAAACAAAACTATTTGCTTGTAATTCAATATATACATCTCCGATTTCCATATTATTTGGAAACTGTGGCGGTGTTGTGTCTTTCAGAAGTTTTTCAAAAAGTTTGTTTATAGTTTTACCTTTATATGGAGTATTCAACGGCATGGGTTTTAAATCAGATATTGTTCCGTCCGCATGTAGTTTATATCTATATTCCATATACCAATTTTCTTTGAATAGTATATCTGCATTGATTTTGTCATACAACATATTTGCATAATCTAAGATATACCTGTAGGTAACAGAATTTTCTGTTTCATTAAATTGCATCATTCTAAAATTTAAATCTTCGGTGTTTATATTTTTTGCGTTTACAGACGGAACTAATAAAAATATAACTAGAATTATTAATATAAGTTTTAAGTTTTTCATATTTTGAATTGTAACATAAAGAATGTAAACAACAGATATTATGGAGAATAAATAAGGTGCGAGGTTTTCAACCTCGCACCGTTTTTTTTATTTCACACACATTTTTAACCTACTAAAGAATTGTTACCCTGAATAAACCAAGATAGTTCAGGGTCTCATTCTTCTATGCAGCCAATCTATTTTGAGTAATTGGCGATGTTGAATATCTGGCTGTTCTGGCGTTTAGTCGTGAACAAGCAC
>OGMF01001984.1_pt1 | contig 18405 bp, 15 predicted proteins | sample 1572921 | NCBI WGS metagenome assembly OGMF01 (sample SAMEA2581919, study PRJEB24529) | metagenome | biome: Human gut stool | place: China | collected 2011
TCAGAAATATCAGGACTATCTCGGCGTCACCGTCCCGGACGACGCACAGGGCTGCCTGCAGGACGTCCACTGGACAATGCCCGCCGGATACTTCCCGTCCTACGCGCTCGGCTCTGCCTACGGCGTGCAGATCCTGCGGACGATGGAGAAGGACTTCGACGTCTTTGCCTGCGCGGCAAAGGGCGATCTGCTCCCCATCCGCGACTGGCTGAAATCGCACGTATTTTCCATCGCCTCCGTCACAACGCCGGATGAATGGATCCGCGCCATCACCGGCGAAAGCCTGAACCCGGACTATTTCCTGACCTATCTGGAGAAAAAATTCTCCGCGCTCTATGCGCTGACATAAGCAGCGCGCCAAAGTCTCCCCTTGCCGTGCGATGCGCACAGCAAGGGGAGGCTTTTTATGTGCATCCTATATCATTTTTGATATGTTTGGTTTTCACAAATTAAGTATCACATTTATAGTATGGCAAATATGACAATTCTGATATGGAAAATTCGTGCTATTTTCCACACCCGCAGCGCGCCGGAATGATTGACTTCCGGAGGCGTTCGTGGTAAACTTTTTTCGTAACCGATAAAACAATATCGATTACAGACATGGCGCCGGAACCTGCGCACGACTGGACACGCAGCGCCGAAAATACCAGGCAACGGGATAGTTAAGGCCCCGCGCCTGCAAGGAGGATACAATTATATGGCAATCGAATTCAAGGACGGCAAGTATGTAGACCCGAAGACCGGCCGCGTCACGCTCGACCCGACTGTGTACAAGGATTGGCAGATCGCAGAGGAAGCAGAAAAGAATCTGCCCCCCGTGGATTATTTCCGCGAGAAGCTCGGCCTGCTGCCCGAGGAGATCATCCCCTACGGCAAGACCCCGAAGATCGACTTCATCAAGGTCATGAAGCGTCTGAAGGATAAGCCCGACGGCAAGTTCATCGAAGTCACTGCCATTACCCCGACCCCGTTCGGCGAAGGCAAGTCCACCGTTTCCCTGGGCCTGATCGAAGGCCTCGGCAAGCTGGGCCTGAACGTCGGCGGCGCACTGCGTCAGCCCTCCGGCGGCCCGACCATGAACGTCAAGGGCACTGCGGCCGGCGGCGGCAACGCCCTTCTGATGCCGATGACCGAGTTCTCCCTCGGCCTGACCGGCGATATCAACGATATCATGAACGCGCACAACCTGGCGATGGTCGCCCTGAACGCGCGTATGCAGCACGAGCGCAACAACAACGACGAGTGGCTGGCCAAGAAGGGCCTCAAGCGCCTCGACATCGACCCGAAGCGCGTCGAGATGGGCTGGGTCATGGACTTCTGCGCGCAGGGCCTGCGCAACATCATCATCGGCATCGGCGGCCGTCTGGACGGCTTCATGATGGAGTCCAAGTTCGGCATTGCCGTCGGCTCCGAGTTGATGGCGATTCTGGCTGTCGCCCGTGACCTCAAGGATCTGCGTGAGCGCATCGGCAAGATTGTCGTCGCTTACTCCCGCAGCGGCGAACCCGTCACCTGTGACGATCTCGAGGTTGCAGGCGCGATGACCGCGTGGATGCGCAACACCATCAACCCCACCATGTGCTACTCTGTCGAGCATCAGCCGGTTCTCGTTCATGCCGGCCCGTTCGCCAACATTGCCATCGGCCAGTCCTCCGTTATTGCTGACCGTCTGGCTCTCAAGCTGTTCGACTACCATGTCACCGAGTCCGGCTTCGCTGCCGACATCGGCTTCGAGAAGTTCTGGAACGTCAAGACCCGTCTGTCCGGCCTGACCCCGAACGTCTCCGTTCTGGTCGCAACTGTCCGTGCGCTTAAGATGCACGGCGGCGGCCCGAAGGTCACCCCGGGCGCACCTCTGCCGAAGGAATACACCGAGGAGAACCTCGAACTTCTGGAAAAGGGCACCTGCAACCTGTTCCATCATGTGAACACCATCAAGAAGTCCGGCATCAACCCGGTCGTCTGCATCAACCGCTTCTACACCGATACCGACGCGGAAATCGCCCTGCTGAAGAAACTCTGCAAAGAGCACGGCGTCCGCTGCGCGGAGTCCAACCACTGGCGTTACGGCGGCGAAGGTGCAATCGAACTGGCCAAGGCCGTCGTCGAAGCCTGCGAGGAGCCGGTCAACATCAAGTTCCTGTACGATCTTGAAATGCCGCTGCGTCAGCGCGTGGAACTGATTGCCAAGGAAGTCTACGGCGCCGACGGCGTTGACTGGGCACCTCTGGCTGTGCAGAAGGCCGAGCGCTTCGAGTCTGACCCGAAGTACAAGGATTACTGCACCATGATGGTCAAGACCCACCTGTCCCTGTCCGACGACCCGACGAAGAAGGGCGTTCCCACCGGCTGGCGGCTCGCCATCCGCGACATTCTGGAGTATGGCGGCGCGAAGTTCCTCTGCCCGATGGCAGGCACCATCTCCATGATGCCCGGCACTGCCGCGAACCCGGCCTACCGCCGCATCGACGTCGACACCGAGACCGGCAAGGTTTCCGGCCTTTTCTAAGAGAGAACCGAGCTACATACGCAAACCCAACCGGGAGGCGGCGGATATCCGCCGCCTCTCTTTACGAATAAGGAGAAACATCCATGGATATGACGACAAAATCCTGCCGTGAATTTGTTACGGTTCTGGCTTCCAACGAACCGGCGCCCGGCGGCGGCGGTGCGTCCGCGCTGGTGGCTGCGCTTGGAACGGCGCTCGGCAATATGGTCGGTTCGCTGACCGTCGGCAAGAAGAAATACGCCGACGTAGAAGCCGAAATTATTGCACTGAAGGAAAAATGCGACAAGCTGCAGACCGAACTTCTTGATCAGGTTCCTGCCGACGCGGAGGGCTTTATCCCCCTGTCCAAGGCCTACGGCATCCCCAAGGACGACCCCAGCCGCCCGGAGATCATGGAAAAGGCTACGATCACGGCCTGCCAGGTTCCGATGCACATCATGGAACTGTGCTGCGAATCCATTGAAGCAATCTCTGTTTTCGCCGCCAAAGGCTCCCGACTGGCTGTTTCCGACGCAGGCTGCGGCGCAGCGATTGTGAAGTCCGCGCTGCAGGCGGCGTCGCTCAACGTTTTTATCAATACCAAAACGCTCCAGAACCGTGCGCTGGCCGAAGAAATGAACGCCAAGTGCCTTGGTATGCTGGACAAATACGGCAAGATGGCCGACGAGATCTTCGAGACGGTCAAGGCCGGTTTCTTTAAATAAGAAGGAGAAAAGTATGGCAAAGTTACTGCTTGGCAAAGAAGTTACCGCTGCGATGAACGAAAAGCTGCAGGCGCGCGTCGCGGCTCTGAAGGAAAAGGGCGTCAGCCCGAAGCTTGCCATCGTCCGCTGCGGTGAGAATCCCTCCGACCTGTCCTATGAAAAGGGCGCGACCGCCCGCGCAGAGCTCATCGGCGTGGAGGTTCAGAAGTTCGTCCTGCCTGAGGACGTGACGAAGGAAGCGCTCATCGCGCAGATCGAAGCAATCAACGCTGACGATTCTATCCACGGCTGCCTCATGTTCCGGCCCCTGCCGAAGCATCTGAAGGCCGATCAGGATGAGATCTGCAACCATCTGGCCGCCTGCAAGGACGTGGACTGCATGACGGACCTCTCCAATGCCGGCGTCTTCACCGGTAAGAAGCTGGGTTTCGCCCCCTGCACCCCGCAGGCCTGCATGGAAATTCTGGATTACTACGGCATTGACTGCAAGGGCAAGAATGCGGTTGTCATCGGCCGTTCCCTCGTCGTCGGCAAGCCTGCCGCGATGATGCTCATGGCCAAGAACGCCACCGTCACCGTCTGCCACACCAAGACCGTTGACGTAGCCGGGATCGCCCGCAAGGCGGACATTCTTGTCTCCGCCGCAGGCGTCCTGAACAGTCTGACAAAGGACTACGTCTCCGAAGGCCAGATCGTCATCGACGTGTCCATCAACTGGGACCCCGAGAAGATCAACTCCAAGGGCGGCAAGGGTGCCATCGCGGGCGACGCCGTGTTCTCCGAGGTTGAGCCGATTGTCGGCGCGATCACGCCGGTTCCCGGCGGTGTCGGCTCCGTCACGACCTCTGTGCTTATCGGCCATGTGGTCGAGGCTGCCGAGCGCACGCTGTAAACCGTTTTACCGCGCTGCCGCCGGTCTTTTCCGGCGGCAGTTTTTCGAAGGGAGAGTGGAAGTATGAAAGAAAAATTCAGGCAGCCGCAGACTGCCATCCGCTGGCTGTTTGCCGGGTTCACGCTGCTGTGCCTGCTGGCCGCGGTCGTCAGTGCTGCTTTGTACCACGAGTCGGCCTCCGACATGTTTGCGGGCCTCGGCCGCATCTGCACGCAGTCTGGTCAGACCGTCAAGAGTTATTTTGACAGCAGCTACGGCGGCTTTGGCGGAACGTTTTTGAATGTTGCGCTGGTCTGCGCCGTGTGTCTCGGAATTTACTGCCTGCCCGGCAGCAAGCCGGACGGCGTGTCCGTCCTCGCGTTTTTCCTGACGGCGGGCTTCTGCTTCTGGGGCACGACGATCCTCAACATCTGGTTCTCGTTCGCAGGCGTTCTGCTCTATTGCCTCGTCATGAAGAAAAAGCCCGGCGCCATGGCGAATGCCTTCCTGTTTTCCACGGGTCTGGCTCCGCTCATCACGGAAATGCTCTTCCGCTATCCTGGCGAAGCGTGGCACGGCTTTACGGGCCTCGGTATCGTTCTTGCGCTGGCCGTCGGCATTTTTATCGGTTTTATTTTTCCTGCTGTTCTGCCGCACAGCCCGCAGATGCACAAGGGCTACGACCTCTATAACGCGGCTGTGCCCATCGGCCTGATTGCGTTCTTCCTGCGCTCGCTTCTGTATAAGATCTTCACATCAGCGCCTCCCGCGTCGGAAAACGTCGGTCTGGCAGACAGTTTCCTGCCCCTCAGCATCGGCTTCTGTCTGGTAGTGTTCTTGCTGGCCATTATTTGGGGTCTTGCGCTCGGCGGCGGGAAGGAATACGGCCGTCTTCTGCGCGACTCCGGCTACAACGTTGACTACGGCACAAAATACGGCCCCGGCGCGGCGATCCTGAACTTCGGCGTCTACGGTCTGTTTATCGTCCTGTACTATCTGCTCATCGGCGCGAAGTGGAACGCCGCGACGCTGGGCTGCGTGTTCTGTATGGTCTGCTGCTGCTATAAGGGCAGCCACCCGGCCAATGTCTGGCCGATCATGGTGGGCTATGTCGCGGCAAGCTACATCGCGGAGTTCGGCTGCGGCCTCACCGGTGCGGAGCATACGCTTATGGCGAACGCGCAGGCCATTGTCATCGGCCTTTGCTTCGCAAACGGCCTGTCTCCCGTCACGGGCGTCTACGGCTGGCTGGCCGGCGTCGTATTCGGCATGATCCATTACACGTTCGTCACCTGCGTCCCGCTGCTGCACGGCGCGTTCTGCCTGTACAACGGCGGCTTTACGGCGGCGTTTACCTGCTTCCTGTTTATCCCTGTGCTGGAGCACTTCTGTAAAACAAAAAAGGAACGCCGGGAACTGCGGGCGCGGAAATAAGCGCCGGAAAGGGGCTGCGTTATGTTTTACTGTGAAAACTGTTATCTGCTGAATGAGGAAAACACCTGCGCGTTCTGCGGCAGCAGACTTACGCGCGGGCCGAAGCCGGATGATTACTGTTTCATCGGCAACAAATGCTCCCCGTGGGCCGAGATGCTGCACGGCATTCTCGAGGACGATTATATCCCCGTCATCATCCGCCAATGGAGTCCGCGCACTGCGGCCTATACCGGTGAGGTCGGCACCCGGACGGACTTCTTTGTCCCGTATTCCGAACTTGACCACGCCCGGCAGCTTGAACAGGCACTCATGGACAGCAGCTTCGAGCAGCCGGACCCGGAAACCGACGAATAAATTGCAGTCCCCTGACGGGTGCAGACCCGGCAGGGGACTGCTGCATTTCCTTCTGCCCCGCGCATGAGCGGAACCGCAGAAATAAAAAATGGCGGACGAAAAATCTGATGTTTTGTATAGAATGCAGAGAAAATTCTGTGCGCAGCGTCAGATACAACTGGATGAACGCACAAAAACGGCAAGCGATAATTGTGAAAAATGCCGACGATGCTTCAAAAAAAGAAAAGAAAATGCAGCTGCGCCGTAGAAAAATAGAACGCAGGCATGAAAAAGAAACGATGCGCGCTGCGGAGAAAATGCGGCGGACTGCGGCATGGAAAAGTACAGCAAAAGACAATTTTTCAGGTGGAAAAAAATCATTTTAGTTGATTCCAGACCACGAATATGCTATAATAAGTTACAGATATTATATTGTATCCGGCGCGCGGCCAGATGACCGCCGGAGGCGGACAAATATCAAAAACAGCGATAATTTTCTGTGGATCAAACACAGTAAATTATAAAATTAAAACAGGAGGATTAAGATGAAAAAGAATCTGAAGAAGCTCTTCGCGCTGCTTCTCGTCGTCGTCATGGTTGCTGCCATGTTCGCCGGCTGCGCAAACAACGCCGAAAAGCCCGCTGAGAACAAGCCCAGCGAAGACACCAACACCCCCGCAGACGCTACTCCCGCTGAGGACAACACCCCGGCCGAGGATACGACCCCGGCTCCCGTCGAGACCCGTGAGAACAAGGTCATCTACGGCAGCACCACCGAAATTTCCGGTGACCTCGGCAACGCATGGTGGACCAACAATGCCACCGACAAGATGATCCGCGATCTGACCAACGACTATGACACCGTCATTTTCGACCAGTTCGGCCAGATGGTCATGAATGCCACCACCGCCGCTTCCATCGACCAGGTTCACAACGATGATGGCTCCATCACCTTCACTGTCAAGATCAACGAAGGCCTGACCTACAACAACGGCGAGCCCATCACCGCAGCTGACTATGTTGCGTATGCACTGGTTGCCTACTCGCCTGTCACTACAGAAGCGGGCGCCAAGATCTCTGCGGAATCCGTTGTTGGCGCTGCCGCATATCAGGCAGGCGAAACCAAGGAGCTGGCCGGCGTTCGCCTGCTCGATCCCTATACCTACTCCATCCAGATCACCCCGGAGAAGGCCAACTACTACTTCGCAATGACCTACGCATCTCTGGCACCTCTGTATCTGCCGCTGTACGGCGGTGAGGGCCTCACTGTCAAGGACGACGGCAACGGCGCGTATCTCGACGGCGGCGAACTGACTGTCGACGGCGTCAACGCTTCCCGCTACGTCTACGAAGGCCGCGTTGTCGCTGGCCCGTACATGATCAAGAGCCTCGACACCGGCGCTCTGACCGCTACGCTTGAGATCAACCCCAACTACAACGGCAACTTTGAGGGCCAGAAGCCTTCCATCCAGACCGTTGTCATCGTCAAGGCTGAAGACGACACCATGATGGACGCCTTCAAGACGGGCGAAATCAACTTCCTGTCCCAGCTGGGCGAAGGCGACAAGATCAACGCTGCGCTCGATCTGGTTGACGCGGGTGGCTTCAACTACTGCCATTACACCCGTAACGGCTACGGCAAGCTGATGTTCCAGTGCGACTTTGGCCCCACGCAGTTTGCTGCTGTCCGTCAGGCAATCGCTTACCTGCTTGACCGCGAAGAGTTTGCAAACACATTCTGCGGCGGCTACGGCTCTGTCGTTCATGGCCCGTACTCCACCGCACAGTGGATGTATCAGGATTCCGAGGAACTCTTCAACGAAAAACTCAATGCCTATGCTTATGACCCGGCTAAGGCTGTCGAAGTCCTCGAGGCTGACGGCTGGACGCTGGACGCCGAAGGCAACGAGTATTCCGGCACCGGCCTGCGGTACAAGGAAGTCACTGCTGAAGAAGCCGGCGACTACGCTCTGAACGTTACTCTGGCTGACGGCCGCATCCTGATGCCTCTGCACATCATGTGGTCTTCCTCCGAGGGTAACTCCGTCTCCGCGCTGCTGGCCACCATGCTTGCCAACGGCAAGCAGACTGCTGATGCCGGTATGCAGATCGAGCAGGTCACCATGACCTTCTCCGAACTGCTGAACTGGATGTACCGCGATACCTCTGTTGGCGATCAGTATGGCGTGAAGACCTACGGCATGTACAACCTGGCCACCGGCTTCGCCGATGTCTATGACTATGCCTACAACTTCGCTTCCGATCCTGAGTCCGATTATGTCAAGCAGGGCTGGAACCAGAATTACATCTTCGACAAGGAACTCGACGACCTGTCCATGGATATGGTTTACAAGCCTGCCCCCGGCGACGATGCAACGTTCCTGGATTATTTCCAGAAGTTCATTATCCGCTGGAACGAACTGCTGCCGGAAGTCCCGCTGTACTGCAACGAGTACCACACCTTCTTCCCGGATTGGCTGAAGAACTACAATGAGTCCAGCCTGTGGGATTTCCAGAAGGCGATTGTCTACGCCTCTATCGAAGGCGCCAAATAAATAGACTCCTTCCCCACATTCCCAGCGACGGGGCGGCACAAACCGCCCCGTCGCTTCCGGTATCTTTAACGCATCTTTTCTTCTTTAGTGTAGCATATTCCTTTTGAAAAATAACCATTTTGGTTTCATATACAGATCTTTGCGCTCCTTTTCGGAGCAAATACAAGAGAAAAGGAGGGTATGCGGATGACGAAATATGTACTCAAGCGACTGGTATATATGGTAATTGTATTTCTGCTTGTTTCGCTTCTGATGTATTCCATCTACAACCTGATCCCAACTGACCCGGCCCGGGCACAGCTTGAACCGCTCAAGACAACGCTGACCCCGACAGAGTATGAAACGCGTTACCAGGCGCTTCGCACCGAAATGGGGCTGGACGATCCGCTGATCGTACGCTATCTGCGCTGGTTCGGCTTCTGGCCGGATGTTGACGGCGAACTCAACGGCATGCTGCAGGGCAACTTCGGCTACTCCCAGATCTATAAGACGGATGTATCCAACGTTCTGCCGTCGAGAATGCTCAACACGATTTACATCAACATTTTCTCAACGCTTGTCGCGCTGGCGATCACGATTCCGCTTGGCATCTACTGCGCCGTCCATAAGCGCAGCAAGACCGACAGCACCGTGCAGGTGCTGTCCATCGTTGGCTACTCCATCCCGGTCTACATTATTGCGCTGCTGTTTATCTGGCTGTTCGCGGTCACGCTCAAGCTGCTGCCGGTCTTCGGCATGCAGACGCCGGGCAATAACTTCACCGGCTTCCGTGCGTTCCTCGACAAGGTCTACTATATGACGCTGCCGGTGCTCGTTATGACGGTCGGCTCGCTCGGCGGCATGACCCGCTACGTCCGCGCCGCCATGATCGAAGCGCTCAGCATGGACTATATCCGAACTGCCCGCGCCAAGGGCCTGCGCGAAAAGGTCGTCGTCTATTCCCACGCATGGCGCAACGCCCTTCTGCCGGTCATTACGGTTCTCATCGGCTGGTTCATCAGCATCTTCTCCGGTTCTCTGATCATTGAGCAGATGTTCGCGCTCAACGGTATGGGCCAGCTGTACTATCAGGGCCTGATGAACAACGACTTTGAACTTGCACTGGCGATTCAGATGTTCTATGTGCTCATCGCGCTCGTCGGCCAGCTGATCACCGACCTCAGCTACGGCATCGTTGACCCGCGCGTGCGTGTCAATAAGTAAAGGGGGAGAAGAAACATGGAAAAAAAGAAAAAATCGACCCTCTTTACCCGTCTGTTCGGCAACCGCAACAAGGTCACCGACTTCATGACGGAAGAACAGCTGCAAAGCCCCGGCCGTCTGATCCTCAAGAATTTCCTGCATAACCGGCTCGGCATGATCGGTCTGATCGTGTTCCTTCTGATTTTCCTGCTGGTTATGATCGGCCCGAAGTTCTACCCGCTCGACCTGTCCTATCAGGACAATACGCAGCTGAATGTCGCGCCCGGAATGAACATGATGTCCATTCCCGACGGTATGAAGCATAAGGTCGCAGATATCTCTCCCGGCACGACCTACGGCGTCGGCGCGGATACCGACGGCAACGTCTATATCTGGGGCTACACCAAGATCACCGATACCATCGATCTGAAGAACATCCCCGACGAGGTGCGTGAGGCCAAGATCGTCAACGTCGCGGCAGGCTATGACCATATCGTCGCGCTCGACGAAAACGGCGCGATCTATGTCTGGGGCAACAAACGCCTTGGGCAGGACAGCATTCCGGACAAGATCCAGATGGCTGCCGCCTACGGCAAGAACCTCGGCATCAAGCAGATCGAGGCCAGCAACCAGTTCTCCGCGGCTGTCACCGAAGACGGTGAACTGTTCCTCTGGGGCAACGGCAATCAGGCCGATATCAAGGTCAAAAAGGAATATCAGGGCAACATCGAAAAAGTCGCTCTGACCGCTCGCGGGTATATCGCCCTGACCAAAGACGGCGCAGCTGTCTACGCGGGTTTCCAGAAGGATAACGCCCTCGTCCGCATCCCGGACGGACTGGATTCCGGTGTCGTTGACATTGCAGCGTCCAGCAACGCGGTCGCGGCGGTCAAGGAAGACGGCACCGTCGTCGTCTGGGGCACCTGCACCAACGGCGAAAAAAACGTTCCTGCATTTGAGAGCAAGCCTGTCGAACTCTACGGCGGCCGCTATCACTTCACGGCTCTGATGGACGACGGCGAGGTCATCTCCTGGGGCGACAATACCCATGGTCAGGCATCCGTTCCGGCCTCTTTCAATGACAAGGAGATCGTCACCGTTTACGCAGGCTTCTATCAGAACTATGCAGTCACAGTTGACGGCGACGTTGAAACGTGGGGCCTGAAGGGTTATGTCTGCGGTACGGATGATCTGGGACGCGACGTGTTCAACCGCATCATCAACGGCGGCAAGGTCACCATGACCGTCGGCGCCATCTCCGTCATCATCCAGCTCATTATTGGCATCATCCTCGGCGGACTGGCCGGCTATTTCGGCGGCTGGGTCGACAACATCATCATGCGTATCTCTGAGGTCGTCGGCGGCCTGCCGTTCCTGCCCTTCGCCATGATCCTATCCGCCATCATCGGCACCCGCATCACGGTCGAACAGCGTATGTACCTCATCATGGTCGTGCTTGGCATTCTGTCGTGGCCGGGCATCTGTCATCTGATCCGCGCGCAGATCCTCTCGCAGCGCGAGCAGGAGTACGTTACGGCGGCCAAGGCCCTCGGCGTGCGCGAAAAGTCGATCATCTTCCATCACATCATCCCCAATGTCATGAGTCTTATTCTGGTCAACGCGACGCTGAGCTTTGCGACCTGCATGCTCACCGAGTCCTCGCTGTCCTACATGGGCTTCGGCATTGCGCCGCCCACGCCGACGTGGGGCAATATGCTCACCGGCGCGAACAACTCCATCGTCATCCAGCAGTACTGGTGGCGCTGGGTATTCCCGGCTGCGATCTTCGGCATCTGCACGATCTGCATCAACCTCGTCGGTGATGCGCTGCGTGATGCGGTCGATCCCAAGTCCGCTGAGCGATAAGGAGGGGTTGTTGTGGCATTACTTGAATTAAAAAACCTGAAGACTTTCTTCGCAACCAAGCGCGGCACGGTCAAGGCGGTCAACGGCGTCAGCTATTCGCTGGACGCGGGCAAGGTGCTCGGCGTCGTCGGCGAATCCGGTTCCGGCAAGAGCGTCTCGGCCATGAGCATTCTCCGTCTGCTCGACGGCAACGGCTATATTGACTCCGGCGAGATCCTCTTCAACGGTCAGGATCTGACCAAGCTGTCCATGAACGAAATGTACAAGATCCGCGGCAACGAGATCTCCGTGATCTTCCAGGAGCCGATGACGAGCCTGAACCCGGTCTTCACCGTCAGCCGTCAGATCTCCGAGCCGCTCATGATCCATCAGGGCATGAACAAAAAGCAGGCTGCCGCGAAAGCGGTCGAGCTGCTGTCCGACGTCAAGATCCCGAACCCCGAGGTCGTCGCCAAGCAGTATCCGCACCAGCTGTCCGGCGGTATGCGGCAGCGCGTCATGATTGCCATGGCACTCGCCTGTAAGCCCGACATTCTGATTGCCGACGAGCCGACCACCGCTCTGGACGTGACCATTCAGGCGCAGATTCTGCGGCTGATGAACGATCTGCAGAAGGAAAACGGCACCGCCATCATGTTCATCACCCACGATCTGGGCGTTATCAACGAAATGGCAGACGACGTGGTGGTCATGTACTGTGGTCAGGTGGTGGAGCAGGCGCCCGCGCGGGTGATCTTCACCAATTGTGAAAAGTCCCACCCCTACACGGAGGGACTGATGTACTCCATCCCCCGGCTGAACGATGACCGGAAGAAGCTGGACCCCATCCCCGGCGCCGTGCCCCATCCGCTGGACCTGCCCAAGGGCTGCAAGTTCGCGCCCCGGTGCAAATACTGCACCCAGAAGTGCATCGACGCGGAGCCTGAGCTGAAGCAGGTGGCAGAGGGACAGTACGTCCGCTGCTTCTACCCCGACAAAGAAGAAAGGAGAAGTGCTGAACATGGAAAAATTGTTGTCCATTACTAATCTGAAAAAGTATTTCCCTGTCGCCAAGTCTTCTTTCTTCGCCAAGCAGATGTATGTCCGGGCAAATGAGGACATCACCCTTGACATCTACAAGGGCGAGACGCTGGGTCTGGTCGGCGAGTCCGGCTGCGGCAAGTCTACTCTGGGCCGTGTGCTCCTGCAGCTGTACGAACAGACTGCCGGCAGCACGATGTACTACGGACGGACGCTGGATACCGTCGCGCCGGAGTATGTGCTGGACACCCTGAAAAATGCCGAAAAGTACGTGTCGAATTACCACAAGGCCGTTGCCCATGCTGAGGAAATGGCCAGGAAGTGCGACGCGCTGGGCGACAAGGCGACTTTCTTTGACATTCAGGATAAGAATCTGGCTGCCTGCGACGCCAAGACCGCACTTGATTACGCTGCCAAGATTCTGGGCGGCTTCATGGTGAAGGATACTGCCAAGGGTGCGGGACTGCTGCTGAACCGGTATCGCCATGCTTTCCGCGCTGCCGCTCTGCAGAGCCAGATCGACGAGCATCATATGGAGATCGAAATGCTGGAGGGCGTCGCCGAGGACGAGCCCAAGAAGGCCGCCTCCTGCGAGAAGAAAATCAAGAACCATCAGGCAAAGATCAACGAGCTGGAAAATCTCCACAAGGCTGCCGTAGCCGCCACCGAGGAAGCGGAGAAGGTGCTTGCCGCCGAGCGCGCCAAGTATGCCAACGACCCGGAGTTCCAGAAGTACGAGGCCATGCTGGATGACGGCGTAGACCTGAAGCGCCTGAAGTACAAGGAAATGCGTCTCCTGCGGAAGGATCTGCAGATCATCTTCCAGGACCCCTATTCCTCCCTGAACCCCCGGATGACCGTGGGTCAGATCATCGAGGAAGGTCTGATCACCCACAAGTTCTTCAAACGCGGCTCCAAGAGAATGAAGCCCTACGTGTTCGAGACGATGAACAAGTGCGGCCTGCAGAACTATATGTACAACCGCTATCCCCACCAGTTCTCCGGCGGTCAGCGGCAGCGTATCTGCATCGCCCGTTCTCTTGCTGTGAAGCCCAAGTTTGTGGTGTGCGACGAGTGCGTGTCCGCTCTTGACGTGTCCATTCAGTCCCAGATCATCAACCTGCTGCAGGAGCTGAAGGAGAAAGACGGCCTGACCTACCTGTTCATTTCCCATAACCTGTCCGTCGTTCGCTACATTTCCGACCGGATCGGCGTTATGTATCTGGGCAACATGGTGGAGATCGCCGCGACCGACGAGCTGTTCGCCGACCCCCGACATCCCTACACCGTGGCGCTGCTGTCCTCCATCCCCACGACGGACCCCGACAGCCTGACCAAGGAGCGGATCATTCTGGAGGGCAACATCCCCAGCCCCATCAAGCCCCCGTCCGGCTGTAAGTTCCACACCCGGTGCTACATGGCCTGCGACAAGTGCAAGCGTGTGCCGCCGGAGCTGAAGGAAGTGAAACCCGGCCACTTTGTGGCGTGTCACTTCGCCGACCAGCAGAAGATCGATGAGAACGGCAATTATCTGTTCGACATCAAGACCATCACCAACCAGAGATAATGCTGAAAAAGAAAAACCTTGACCCGGAAAAGGAAGCGGAGCTGCAAAAGGAACCCAAGGAGAAGGGCGATGTGCCGGCTATGCTGCTGGCAGCGTTTCTGAACCTGTTCCTTCCCGCCGTCATTGCCCTGCTGATTTTCGCGGGACTGATCTGGCTGGTATTCCGGTAATAAAATCGTGTCGGAGTGAACAGCTCCGACACGATTTTATGTGCGGCGGAAAAATGTTTCTCCGTTTGATACGGCTGCGGTCTGTGAATAATAAAATGGCCGGAAGGATATCGTAAAACAGGGGAGAAGGGGCCAATTTATAGTTTCAACCTCGTCTTGATTTTTTGCGGATTCAATGATAGAATTACCAGAGAAGTAACGTGGATGCATAAATGTACCCTATATCCCAACGAAATGAGAGATTTGTGATGAATATTGAATTTGACGCATATAAGCAGAAGCTGAACGACTGCCGCCCCGCGCTGGACGGACTGGCGGATTCCCTGAATCTGGAGGGGATGCGCAATGAGCTGGAGCGTCTGCATGCCATGCAGGAAGCCCCCGGTTTCTGGGACGACCCGGAGAAGAGCCAGAAGATCGTTGTCAAGACCCGCCAGACCGAGAGCAAGATCGAGCATTATGAAAAAATGCTGTCGAACTGGGACGACCTGATGACCATCTGCGAGATGGCGGAGGAAGAAGACGACGATTCCATGCTGGAGGAGCTGAAAACCGGCTTTGCCGCGCTGACAGAGGATATGGAGACCTGCCGTCTGGAAACCCTGCTCACCGGCCATTACGACAAGAACAACGCCATGATGAGCTTTCAGGCAGGCGCTGGTGGCACCGAAGCCCAGGACTGGTGTCAGATGCTCTACCGCATGTACACCCGCTGGGCGGAGCGTCACGGCTTCACCTACAAGATCATGGACTATCAGGAGGGCGACGAGGCCGGTCTGAAATCCGCTTCCATTATGATCGAGGGCGAGAACGCCTACGGCTTCCTGAAGGGGGAGAACGGCGTCCACCGTCTGGTGCGGGTATCGCCCTTTGACGCCAACGCCCGTCGTCAGACCTCCTTTGCCGCCGTCGAAGTCATCCCGGATATCGAAAACGACAGTCAGGACGTGGAAATTCGCCCTGAGGATTATGAGATGCAGGTCTACCGTTCCTCCGGCGCGGGCGGCCAGCACATCAATAAGACTTCCTCCGCCGTCCGTCTGATCCACAAGGCCACCGGCATTGTGGTTTCCTGCCAGACAGAGCGCAGCCAGTTCCAGAACAAGGAGACCTGCCTTCGGATGCTGCGCAGCAAGCTGGTGGAGATCAAGGAGCGGGAGCATCTGGACAAAATTTCCGACATCAAGGGTGTTCAGCAGAAGATCGAGTGGGGCAGCCAGATCAGAAACTACGTGTTCATGCCCTACACGCTGGTCAAGGACACCCGTACCGGCTGCGAGACCTCCAATGTAAACGCGGTCATGGACGGCGCGCTGGATCCCTTCATTGAAAGCTACCTGAACTGCCTCGCCACCGGCAGCTGGGTGCAGAAATAAAAAGTCCGTGAACTTTCCGAGTTTTTCGGGATTTGCCCTTGAAATTTGGAAAAACATATGCTATACTATTCGGGCTATCGGAAGGTTCGCGTTTTTTGACGAACCGTTTACTATTTGAGTCCGCGAATCTGGCGGAGGGAGGTTTTTGTAATGGGTGTTCTGGAGACGATTCTGATTGTTTTGGAGGCTCTGTGCAGCGTTGCGCTGATCGTGGTCGTGTTGATGCAGTCCGGCAAGGAGGCTGGTCTGTCCGCTGCGATTTCCGGCGCTTCCGAATCTTATCTGAGTAAGAATAAGAAGGGCGGTCTGGACCATACTCTGGCCGTGTCCACCAAGTGGATCGCCATTGTCTGGGTTCTGCTGACCCTGGTGCTGAGCTTCATGTAATGCGAAATGATGAAAGGCCACGGATGATTCCGTGGCCTTTCTGTATAGTATTGGAGGGGAAGGACGATTTTGAAACCATTTGTTGCGGACGTACATATGCATTCGATTCTCAGCGGCCACGCCTTCGGCACCATCCGGGAGCTGGCGGCGGAGGCGTCCCGGCGGGGACTCAGCCTGATCGGCGTTACGGAACACGCCCCCGGCATTCCCGGGACGGTTGACCCGATTTACTTCCGGAACCTCTGTGATGCGCCCAGAGAGCTGTACGGCGTGGAGATGCTCTACGGCAGCGAGGTCAATGTTCTGAACGGCGGTGAGCTGTCGCTGGATCAGCGGCACCTGAACTATCTGGACTACGCCATTGCCGGAATCCATGGGCTGTGCTACGAGGATGCGGGGGCTGTAAAAAATACGGACAACGTGATTCGCTGCATGGAAAACCCAAAGGTGAAGATCATTTCCCACCCGGATACCGACCAGTACCCCATGGACTATCCGGCACTGGTGGAGGGTGCAAAGGAATTCGGTGTTGCGCTGGAGCTGAACAACAGCTCCCTGAGAAAGCCCAAATCCCGGCTAAACTGCGTGGAAAACTACCGGAAAATGATCCCTCTGTGCATGGAGCGGGGCGTTTTCGTCGTGGTGGATACGGACGCCCACGACCCCAGCGCGGTGGGCAACTTCGATCTGGCGCGGAAGCTGCTGGAAACAATGGACATTAACGAGGACTTGCTTCTCAATAACGATTTGCAAAAGCTTAAGAAGTTCCTTTTGGATGGGTAAAAATGTGCAGGACTACGGATTTTCCCGTAGTCTTTGCTGTTTTCTGGTGAGAGATTGCGATAGACTTTTGATGGCGCCTGTGGTAGAATAAGGGTAAGAAATTCCATCCAATGAAAAGGAGTGTCTGTATGGAAACGAAACGACTGGCAGGGCTGGAGCCTGCTGCGGTTTTTCATTATTTTGAGGAAATCTGCGCCATTCCCCATGGTTCCCGGAATACGAAGAAAATATCCGATTATCTGGTGGATTTCGCCAAAGAACATGGCTTGCGGTACATTCAGGACGCGGCAAACAACGTGATCCTCTTTGGAAACGGCACCTGCGGCATGGAGGATCATGCCCCGGTGATTTTACAGGGGCACATGGATATGGTGTGCGAAAAGGACATGGACTGCCCTCTGGACATGGAGAAGGAGGGGCTGGATGTCACTCATGACGATAAGTTTGTGTTCGCCAAAGGCACCACCCTCGGCGGCGACGACGGCATTGCCGTTGCCTACGCTCTGGCGCTGCTGGCGGACGACACCATTCCCCATCCGCCGCTGGAGGTCATCATCACCGTGGACGAGGAGATCGGGATGCTGGGCGCGGATGTCATCGACCTGTCCGAACTGAAAGGCCGGACGATGATCAATCTGGATTCCGAGGATGAGGGGATTTTCACCGTGTCCTGCGCCGGCGGCGCGACCGCGACCATCAGCCTGCCCGCGGAGCGGAAGGCGGTCTATGGCCCCTGCGTCCGGCTCAGCGTGGACGGCCTGCAGGGCGGCCATTCCGGCGCGGAGATCCACAAGAACCGCGCCAACGCCAACAAGGTCATGGGCGAATTCATGGATCGCATTCAGAAGCTCATGCCGCTGTGCCTGACCTCCCTGTCCGGCGGCACCAAGGACAACGCCATTCCCCGTTCCTGTCAGGCGACGCTGGTGGCTATGGGCATTCAGCTGGAGCGGATCAACGCGGTAGCGGAGGAATTGCAGGCAGAGATTCGGGAAAAATACGACGAGCCGGATGCCGTCATTCAGGCGTTTGACGTGGATGCGCTGGGCGGAAACGGCCTGTCCACACAGGCGACGTCCAAGGTCATCGGCCTGCTCTGCGCCGCGCCCAACGGGGTGCAGGCCAGAAGTAAGGATATTGAGGGCCTTGTGCAGACCAGCCTGAACATGGGAATCACCAAACTGGGAGAGCGGTTCAACGTCACTTTTTCCGTCAGAAGCTCCGTCAACAGCGAGAAGGAAGATCTTCTGGAGAAGCTGAAAGGCCTTGCTGAGTTCTTCGAGGGAAATTATTCCCAGTCCGGGGAGTATCCCGCATGGGAATTCAGGAAGGATTCCGTCCTCCGGGACACCATGGTTCGCATTTACCGGGAGATGTTCGGCAAGGAGCCGCAGGTGCTGGCTATCCATGCGGGGCTGGAATGCGGATTGCTGGGAGAAAAGCTGCCGGGACTGGACTGCGTGTCCATCGGCCCGCAGATGCACGACATCCACACCAGCCGGGAAAAGCTGGACATCGCGTCCACGGAACGCACGTGGAATTTCCTGCTGGAAGTTCTGAAAAACCTGTAAAAACGCAAAATGACCCGCTATAGGGCCGTGTTCATAAAACAGCGAATCCTCCGTATGCCTGCAATCATACGGAG
>OGMF01001985.1_pt1 | contig 18404 bp, 25 predicted proteins | sample 1572921 | NCBI WGS metagenome assembly OGMF01 (sample SAMEA2581919, study PRJEB24529) | metagenome | biome: Human gut stool | place: China | collected 2011
CAGTGCGGTGAACAGCAGCTCCAGCTTCTTGTAATCATATAGCTGCCGCACAAGGCCGATGGCGGTGTTGAAATACAGCGACGCTTCCCCGTTGGGTTCATAGCCCCGGCTGCCTGTGGCGAAGCCGTAAGCGCCCGCGGCGTTCCATATCTGATTGTCCGCCCGGCGGGCTTCCTGTTCCCCGCTGTCCATATCAGTCTCCGAAGAACTCTTCCGCTTTTGCCGTTCTGGGGACACGCGCCCAGACCACGTCGGCGGTGAGCTGCCGTTCGAAGGGGTCGAATGCCTTGTTGATGATGCCCATTTCCAGGGCGGCTTCCGGGGAAAGTCCCCGCTCCATCAGCCGCAGGGCGGTCAGCAGTCCCCGCAGGTCCAGCGCCCGGGCGGAGATCTCCCCGCTGCTGCACTTGGCGCGCAGATCGTCGAACAACGCCGCCAGCTGCTGCGCCCAGCTCTTTTTCAGGCTCGGGAAGCCCCGCAGCAGGAGTTTGCACAGATCGTCCTGCCCGATCACCGGCATATCCACCACCACGAACCGGGAAACCAGCGCTTCGTTCAGCTCCCGGGTTCCGGCGTAGCCGTAGTTCATGGTGCCGATGAACCGGGCTGCGTCGTCCAGCATCACGCGGCGGTAGCCCGGAATGTCAATGACCCGGCGGAAATCCAGCGTGGCGTGGAGCACGGCCAGCGCTTCGTTTTTCGCCATATTCACCTCGTCCAGAATGCCGAAGCCGCCAAGTCTCGCGCACTGGCACACGGGGCCTTCCCGGAAGCAGACCTCGCCCCCCTTCAGCGTATCGGTGCCGATGAGCGACGCCGCGTCCACATTGATGTGCATGGAAATGTCCCACACCGGGCGGCCGAACAGGGCGGCCAGATTCTCCGCCAGCACGTTTTTGCCGGTGGCCTTGGGGCCTGCCAGAAGTAGATTCTCTCCGCACAGCACCGCCGCGGCGGCGGCTTCCCAGACGTTTTTTCCGTAGTATACAAATCGGGGGTTTGGAATCCGGCCGCGTACTTCCTCCGCCACGCCGTGGGCGTCCCGGAAGGAACGGACTTCTGCAAGCAGGTGCCTGTTCACGCCCTCAGCTTCCAGTTCTTTCCAAATATCCATGACAAATCCCTCCTCGCAACGTTCCTCTTCTATTTTAGCATGATGCACGGCATTTGCAAGGAGAATCTTTCCCTTTCAGCTTGCGTGTGGAAAAGGTTTCCTGTATAATAGGTTACATTCATACACTTTGGAAAGAAGAGGTACCTATGGAGAAGATCAGGCAATTTCTGGCTCGCAAGGATGTGGTATTCACCCTCCAGCGCTACGGGATCGATGCGCTGGGGGCCATGGCACAGGGACTGTTCTGCACGCTGCTGGTGGGAACCATCCTCAATACTCTGGGACAGCAGTTCGGCATCGGGTTTTTGACACGGATCATCGTCACCGTGGGCAAGGGTGAGGGCGCAGTGGGCTATACCATCGGCGGCCTTGCCTCCGCCATGGTCGGCCCCGGCATTGCCGTGGCCATCGGATTTGCGCTGCACTGCCCGACGCTGGTGCTGTTTTCCCTGATCCCCGTGGGCTTTGCCGCCAACGCCATGGGCGGCGCGGGCGGGCCGCTGGCGGTATACGTCGTCGCCATCGTCGCGGCGGAATGCGGCAAGCTGGTGGCAAAGGAGACCAAAATCGACATTCTGGTGACGCCCATCGTGACGGTTCTGGCCGGCATCGGCATTGCGCGTCTGGTAGCAGCGCCCATCGGTACGGCGGCCAGCGCCGTAGGCAGTTTCATCAAATGGGCGACGGTGCTTCAGCCCTTTTTCATGGGCATTGTGGTATCCGTCGCCGTGGGCGTGGCGCTGACGCTGCCCATCTCCTCCGCTGCCATCTGCGCTGCACTGGGCCTGACCGGTCTGGCCGGCGGTGCCGCTGTGGCGGGCTGCTGCGCCCAGATGGTGGGCTTTGCGGTCATGAGCTACAAGGAAAACGGCGTCGGCGGTCTGGTCAGCCAGGGTCTGGGCACCAGTATGCTCCAGATGGGCAACATCATCAAGAACCCCCGCATCTGGATCGCCCCCACGCTGGCCTCGGCCATCACCGGCCCGCTGGCCACCTGCCTGTTCCACTTTGAGATGAACGGCGCGGCGGTCTCCTCCGGCATGGGCACCTGCGGTCTGGTGGGCCAGATCGGCGTCTACACCGGCTGGGTCAACGACATCGCGGCAGGCACCAAGGCTGCCATTACCCCGATGGACTGGGCGGCCATGCTGCTGATCTGTTTCGTCCTGCCCGCCGTGCTGAGCGTCGTCTTCTGCGAGATCGAGCGCAAGCTGGGCTGGATCAGAGAGGGAGACCTGAAACTGAACTAAAAGGCAGAACTCCCTCAATCACAGCTGTGCTGTGCCTGCCCAGCGGTATTGCTGCAAAGCCTCCCTCACTGAGCGAGGCGGCATCCGCAGGATGCCGAAGGGAGTTCCTTCCCGTCCAACACGGCCTGCGTCAGCGTGTCGTCCTCATAGGTCAGCTTGAGGGAGAAGAACGGGCGGTCCTCTTTGAGCAGGCGGAAGAAGATCTTGTCGCCCTCCCAGATGGGCAGCGTTTCGACGGTGTCCGTCGGCACCCATTCCAGCACCCCTTCGTTGCGGGCGGGGTCCCGGATCAGTTCACCGGTCCAGCCGTCTGCGGTGTAAAGGTGCATGTACTCGGTCAGACGGCCCAGAATGAAGGTCACGATGCCCCGGCAGCGGAAGCGGGTCAGCTGAAGGCCGGTCTCTTCCCGCACCTCGCGCAGCAGGCAGTCTTCCGGGCTTTCGAACGGCTCGAACTTGCCGCCCACGCCGATCCATTTGTCGTGGTTCAGGTCGTTCTTCTTGGTCACGCGGTGGAGCATCAGGTAGGCATCATCCTGTTCCAGATAGCACAGGGTGGTGTTGCGCATGGGAAATTTGGGATCCATCAGCAATTCTCCGTTTCTGTCAGCATTACAAAAAGCGTCCCACAGGGAGCCCCCTGTGGGACGCTTTTATCGTTTCTTATTTCCGTGCGGCCCGGCCTTTTCCGGCGTTGTTCAGCTTCCGCACCAGATCATTCTGGTGCTTGCGCTGGGAGGGCGTGGGCTCCGGGTCCCGCTTTTCCTCGGCACGGGCGTTGGTCTGCGCGGTGTCTGGGTCAACGCGCACCAGGTTCCATTCCTGATTGCCGCCCGAGACGTAATTCCAGATCTGGGCCTGTGCACCGTTGGAGGTGTTCATGCCCACAAGATCGATGTACTTGTCGGCCAGCACGTTGCGGATGCGGGTGCGGCCGTTCCGGGTGGACTCCAGCTCCCAGCACTGGCTCAGCCCGCTGGTGCGGCCCCACTGGTGCAGCCAGGTGCCCTCGACCACGCCGCCCAGGGCCAGATCGATGAACTTGCCCGTAAAGCGGTTCCTGATCCGCCAGCGTCCCTCGCCAGCGTCCACGAACTGCCACTGCTGCCACGGATGTCCGGCGTAGTCCCACAGACGGATGGCCGCGCCGTTCTCCGTGTTGAAGTTCTTGATCTCCAACACCTTCCCATTGGGTGCCTTGATGAGGTAAAACTCATTTTCCAGTAAAACGACCTGAGATGCTTTTGCCATACGTCCGTGTCTCCTTTCCGGTAAAATCTGGTTTGACGCTTCTATTATAGCGGATTTCCCGGTGCGCAACAAGATTGATTCTTGACGAATTTTTTTCTTTTTATTGTGCATTTTGCACTTTCCGCAGCTTTCGACAGAGCCACGGCCCGGCGTACCACAGCACCAGACAGACAAGCCCGATCAGCCGGATCTGCGTGTTGGTGCAGTGGGTGTTCAATTCCAGCCCGATGCTGAAGGAAAGGAGATTGGCGGTCAGCGCATAGAGGATGGGGTGAGGCTTTTTGCCCTCCGGCCAGGGCAGATACCGGTTGTAGACAAAGGCCTCCACGGAGAACACCAGTACCTCCAGTGCAAAATAAAGGAAATTGCCCAACATCGGCCCGAGATAGAGCGTGCCGTAGCACAGCCCGAGGTTCAGGATGATCTGCGTGGCAAGGTTGACCTTGCCAATGAGAGCGCGCTGGGCAGGGCCGCGCAGCCCGAAAAGCAGGATGCCCCACGTCAGCTCTAAAATCAGGGTGATGAGCACCCGGGCGGCAAAGGAGGAAAGGATGTCGGAATCGTTGCGGTTGTGGTAGACCCGCAGGCCGTCTTGGGAATCGAGAAGCACCTGCCACTCGCTGGAAAAGGCATAGCGCTCCACCGGCTCCTCGCTGCGGTAGAATGTACCGGTCTCTATATTATAGAGCAGAACATAGAACTTGTTGGGCGGGTAGTAGCCCCAGACGAACTCTGCATCGGCATCGCCGGGGTATTCCTGGAAGTAGTCGAGGAAGTAGTAGCCCTCCGGGGCGGGGTAGTTCCGGAACGCCTCCCAGGTCTCCCGGGAACCCATCCGCTCCCGGTACTGGTCTGCAGAGCCCCACGGCCCGCTGACCCTGGTATTGCCCAGCAGGGTGACCGCATAGCGTTGGCCCGGCGTGTAATAGAGCTTGAGCGTGACCGAGGGCTTGGGGCCCATGTCCGCAAAAACGGGCAGGGAAAGGGCCAGCACCAGCAGGGCCGAGAGGAAAAAGGCAAAAATTTTTTTGTGAAAAATTTTCTTCATGGCGGTGTCCTCACTTCAAAAAACAAAAAATTCCGACACGTCCTTCCTTGACCTGTAAACGAATGGAAAACAGCTGTTATTGCAGGGCGTTCTGCACAAAATTGCAGATGGAGCTTTGTGCACCATTTTCTGTTTTTTCTGCAAGGACAAAACGACCGTTTTCGGCCTCTTTCAGGGCAGAATATGAACAATTTGTTTCCGGCTCACGGCCAATTCAGGACACTGACTTCACATTTATAAAGCAAAGCGAACTTTACTGCTTTATTTACATGAACAAAATGACTTTCAATAGAAGCTTTAATTTGTTTCACGTTTTTGGATATTGACTTTATATCAAAACTGCGGTATAGTAAGAATGCGGAGAGCGGAAAGCGCCCCGCCGACACATGAGCTTCAGGCGTAAGCCTGTGAGAAAAATATAGGAGGTTTGACTTATGTACTATTACATTCTGGGTTGCGGCATTGCTTGTCTGGTTCTGTTCGGCATCAACAGCATGGATACGGTGGATGTCAAGCCGGCCGAGATCCTGGGTAAGGTCATTCTGTGGCCCGTTGCCCTGATGGAAGCAGTTGTTCGTTACAGCTCCACGCATCACAACATCAAGACCGCGCTGTAAAACATCTCGTTCCAAACCAACGAAGAGCAATCAGGCGGCTGCGCTTTCAAAAAGGAAGGCGCAGCCGCCTTTTTGTTTTGCACTTTACGGCGTTGTATGGTACAATAACACCAGAACTTTTCGGGAGGGAAATTGCTATGACCAATGAGACCTTACATACCCTTGAGACCCGCCGCAGCTGCCGCGCCTACAAGCCGGAGCAGATCACGAAAGAGGAGCTGGAAGCCGTTCTGCGCGCAGGCACCTTTGCCCCCAGCGCCATGAACCGCCAGAGCGCAAAGATCGTGGTGGTGCAGGATGCCAAGACCCGCGCCCAGCTCACCCGGATGAATGCCGCCGTGATGGGCAACACGGGGGACCCCATGTACGGTGCCCCCACCATTCTGGTGGTGCTGGCGGATGCCAATGCCCGCTGTGGCGTGCAGGACGGCAGCCTTGTGATGGGCAACCTGATGAACGCAGCTGCCGCCATCGGGCTGGGCAGCTGCTGGATCAACCGCGCAAAGGAAGAGTTCGAGACCGAAGAGGGCAAGGCCCTGCTGAAGAAGTGGGGCATTGAGGGGGACTATATCGGTGTGGGCCACTGCATTCTGGGCTACCCGGCAGAGGAGCCCCGGCCCGCCGCCCCCCGCAAGCCGGATTATATCGTATACGCATAAGGAGCACTATGAAACCCGATTACAAGCTGGTCGCAAAGGCCAAATACATTCACGCCAACGCTGATCTTGCCAGTGAGATCTGGCACGAGGTCTACAAGCGCTATTACCCTGCAAAGCAGCTGGATACGCTGGTGGAAACGCTGCAGAGCGCCGATGCCATTGAGGCGGATATCGACAACGATGTGAACTATTTCCTCGTGGTGCTGGGCGGCAAGACCATCGGCTACTTTGCCTGGAAGATGGAGAACACGGCCCTGCACCTGCTCCACCTCTACCTCAAGCCCGAGTACCGGGGCAAGGCACTGGGCCGGGATATCCTGGCTACCTGCGAGCGTCTGGCCCGGGGTGAGGGCCGGGGCCGCCTGTACTGCGAGGTGCACACCAAGTGCCTGCCGGTGCTGCAGTTCTTCAAGACCAAAGGCTACCGCGTGCTGGGCCCTGCCGAGGCAGAAGCTGCGGGCATTCCCATGCAGCTGACCACGCTGGAAAAAATGCTGTAAATTTCCCGTTGATTTTTTGCCGCGTTTGCACTACAATAAAGTAGTGTATTGAAGTGCCCCGCGCGGGCCAGACCCAACCTGAACGATAGGGGAGGAACAAGCCATGGCAAAAGATCATCCCACCGGAGCGTCCGGCCTGTATTCTGCATTGCTGGAGCTGAAAACGCCTGAGGAGTGCTACCGCTTTTTACAGGATGTGTGCAGTTACGCCGAGCTCAGTGCAATGGAGCAGCGGTATAACATTGCGGAAAAGCTGGTCAACAAGCAGAGCTATACCAGCATCATGGGCAACATTGGTGCGTCCAGCGCCATCATCAGCCGGGTGAGCCGGGTCATCAGCAAGGATGACAGTGTGCTGCGCCGCCTGCTGGAAGAAAAGGCGGAACAGCCCGCCGAAGAATAACACGGACCGCGCGCCGCGGGGCAGGGGAGCACCCGCCCTGCGGTGCGCTTTTTTAGAAGGGAGTCTATAAAGATGAGTAAGGCAGTTGTATTTTTTGCCGATGGCACCGAGGAGTGTGAAGCTCTGCTGGTGGTAGACCTGCTGCGCCGCGCCAAGGTGGAGGTCATCGTGGCCTCTGCCATGGGCCGCAGGGAGCTGGTGAGCAGCCATAAGATCCACCTGACCGCCGATGCGCTGGCCGAGGAAGTGGATTATTCCGATGTGGACATGGTCATTCTGCCCGGCGGGATCCCGGGCACACCCAACCTTGCCGCCAACAAGACGGTCACCGAGACCTGTGCCGCCTTTGCCAAGGCAGGCCGGAAGGTGGCTGCCATCTGTGCCGCCCCCAGCATCCTGGCCTCTCTGGGCCTGCTGGAGGGCAGGAACGCCACCGCCCACGCTGGCTTCCAGGATCAGCTGGCCGGTGCCATCGTCCACGATGAAGAGGTCGTGGTGGATGGCAACATCACCACCAGCTATGGGCTGGGCGGTGCCATCCCCTTTGCACTGGAACTGGTGCGCCAGCTGGCCGGTCAGGCAGAGGCGGAGCGTATCCGGAACGCCATTGCGTATCGGCACTGAGAAGGGGGATGCGGTATGCGCTTTATTACCTGCCGTTTGCCGGACGGCGTGGAAGACCCGGCGATCTTATCGGAGGATGGACGGCAGGTCTGGCCGCTGAGCTGGCTGGGCCTGAGCTATGAGACCCTGAGCGAGGCCATCCCGTTTCTGACCCCGCAGGTGCGGTATGGGCTGTCGCTGGCCATTGCGGGCATTCCCGCTCTGCCTGTGGAGGCTGTCACGCTGGAAAGCCCCATCCCGGCCCCGGCGCAGGATGTCATCTGCCTGGGCATCAATTATATGGCCCACTCCGATGAGGCAGAGAAATATTCTGCCGCTGCCTTTGCCACCAAACACGAGGATGCCATCTACTTTTCCAAGCGCGTGACCCGCGCCGTGCCGGACGGCGGCCCCATCGAGACCCACACCGATCTGGTGAAAAAGCTGGATTATGAGTGTGAGCTGGCTGTGGTGCTGGGCAGGGATGCCAGGGATGTGCCCGCCGGTCAGACCCGGGACTATATCTTCGGCTATACCATCCTGAACGATGTCTCGGCCCGGGATGTGCAGACGGCGCACAAACAGTGGTACTTCGGCAAGAGTCTGGATGGCTTTACCCCCATCGGGCCCTGCATCGTCACGGCAGATGCCTTTGCCGACTACCCGCCCAGGCTGGGCATCCGCAGCTTTGTCAACGGCGAGAAGCGGCAGGATTCCAATACCGCCCTGCAGATCTTTGACATCGACCATGTCATTGCCGAGCTTTCGCAGGGCATGACCCTGAAAGCGGGCACCATCATTGCCACCGGCACCCCGGCGGGTGTGGGCATGGGCATGGACCCGCCGCAGTTCCTCAAGCCCGGGGATGTGGTGCGGTGCGAGATCGAGGGCATTGGCACACTGACCAATCCGGTCAAGTGATTCCGAAACGCAATATCTAAGTGCAAATATCCGGATGGTTATATAATTGATGGCAAAATTGCTCTTGTTCATATACTGTTCAAAATAAGTTCATTTGAAGTTCACACACTTCCGGTATACATAGGGCAACAAAGGCGCACACCGCGCCGCATCCCCTGTGCAGTAACAGCACGGCAGGCCGCAAAGGATGCCTGTTGTGTGAGAGGAAAGGAATTGGAACGCTATGAAAATTGGTTTTACAGAGCTGATCCTGGTGGCCATCGTGGCCTTCGTGGTCATCGGCCCCGATAAGTTGCCCGAGTACGCCCGCAAGCTCGGCAAGATGCTGCGGGAGCTGAAGAAGTACACCGGTGCCGCTTCCGAGGAGATCCAGAAGAATGTGGTGGAGCCCCTGAACGAGATCCAGGCCCCCATCAAGGAAGCCGTTGCTCCCCTGACCGACATCAAGAAGGACATCGACGACAGCATGAAGGATGTCACCAAGAGCTTTACCAACATTGGTAAGACCAGCAAGGAAGAAGCCAAGAAGGCCGAAGAGGTCGAGGAAGTGGCCGAGCTGGAGGATACCGTGGAGGAGCTGCCCGAAGAGCCCGCCAAGGCGGAGGAGCCTGCCGCTGAGCCTGTGAAGGCAGAGGAAAAGGCAGAAGAGCCTGCTGCAGAGGAAAAGCCCGAAGAGGCCCCCGCTGCAAAGGAAGCCCCTGCCGAGGCTGCTCCCGCTGAGGAGGCTGCCCCTGCCGAAGAGGCAAAGGTTTAAGTACATGGATACACCCGCGCCCGCGGTTGTAGGATAAAAACTGGAATCCAGCCCGCCAGAAGCGGCGCGGCAAGAGGAAAAAGGAGATTATTATTATGAGAATCGGACCTCAGGAGCTTATCATTGTTCTGATCATCGTTCTGGTCATCTTTGGACCCAAGAACCTGCCGAAGCTGGGCAAGATGTTCGGCAAGACCATGAAGAACTTTAAGGAAGGCATGGACGACGTGGATGAGAACGGCGATGCCAAGCCTGCCGAGACCAAGACCGAGGAAAAGGCTGAGAAGAAGGACGAGGAGTAATTTGTGGCTACCAACGTGAAGCGCAAAAAGAAAGCCGAAGTCATGTCGGACGACGGCAGCATGACGCTGACCGGACATCTGAAAGAGCTGCGGAACCGGCTGATCATCTGCGCGGCGGTGTTTGTAGTGGGCGTGATCGGCTTCCTGGCAATTTCGGATAAGCTGATCGACCTGCTGACGGCCATGGCAATGAATGCGAACTACACCTTCGTGTTCCTGGCCCCGCAGGAAAAGCTGATGCAGTATTTCCGGGTGTCCCTGATCGCTGCGGTGATCGTGACCATTCCGGTGGCGCTGTATCAGGTCTACGCCTTTGCAAAGCCCGGCCTGAAACGGAGCGAGAGCTTCTTCTTCCGGCTGGTGCTGCTGTTCGGTCTGGCTCTGTTCTGCGTGGGTGTGCTGTTTGCCTACAAGGTCACCCTGCCGTTCATGCTGAACTTCCTCGTCACGCTGGAGGGTACCGATTACATCACGGCATCCATCAGCATCGAGAGCTACATCAACCTCTGCCTGACCATGTTCATCATCTTCGGCTGTGTGTTTGAAATGCCTCTGGTCACCATCATTCTGGCCAAGATGGGCATTGCAAACCCCGAGATCATGAAGAAGGGCCGCGGCGTTGCCATTGTCCTGATCTTCCTGATCGCAGCCATCATCACCCCGCCCGATATCGTGTCGCAGTGCTTCGTGGCTGTGCCCATGTGCCTGCTGTACTTTATCAGCATCTTCCTCAGCGGCATTTTCTATAAGCCCAAGACGGATGATGACGACGAGGATGAGGATGACGAAGAGGAATCCTCTGACGAGGAGTAAGTTCTCCCAAGGCTTTCCGGCCCTCCCACTGCGGGAGGGCCTTTTGCTTTGCCAAAAATCGAAACGGATTTTCGGCTTTTTGCATAAATCCTATTTCAGCCTCTGTCTTTTGCAAATGGATATGCTATAATGATAACGATGAGAAAATCGGCGGCCTGACCGCCGCAAAGAAGGGGTAAATGAATATGAAAGAGTACGCATTCGGCATCGACCTGGGCGGCACCACGGCCAAGGTGGGCCTGTTCACCACGGCGGGCGCTCTGCTGGAAAAGTGGGAGGTGCCCACCGACACCTCCAATGCAGGGGAGCACATCCTCGGGAACCTGGCCAAGGCCGTGAAGGACAAGATGCAGGAAAACGGCATCACTGCCGAGCAGGTGGAGGGCGTGGGTGTCGGTGTGCCCGGCCCTGTGCTGGACAGCCGCATCGTGCCCATTGTCTGCGCCAACCTCGGCGGCTGGGGTGAGCGGAACGTCTCCATCCAGCTGTCCGGCCTGCTGGACGGCATCAAGGTGCTGGTGGGCAACGATGCCAATGTGGCCGCGCTGGGCGAGATCTGGATGGGCTGTGCCAAGGGCTGCCGCAGCGCGGTGATGGTCACGCTGGGCACCGGTGTCGGCGGCGGTGTCATCGTCAACGGCAGGATCATCGAGGGTGCCCACGGTGCGGGCGGCGAGATCGGCCACATCACCGTCAACCCCCACGAGACGGCGGTCTGCGGCTGCGGCAAGCACGGCTGTCTGGAGCAGTATTCCAGCGCCACCGGCGTGGTCCGCTGCATGAAGAAGATGCTGGACGAGAACCCGGACACCCCCTGCACCCTGCGCGGCACCGACTTTGCCGCCAAGGATGTCTTTGATGCCGCCCGTGCAGGCGATGCACTGGCCGCCCATGAGGTGGACGAGATGACCGACACCCTGGGCATGGCGCTGGCCTCCATTGCCTCCACCACCGACCCCGAGATGTTTATGGTGGGCGGCGGTGTCGCCCGTGCCGGTGATGTCCTCTTCACCCCCCTGCGGGAGCACTTCAAGACCTATGCCTTCAGTTCCTGCCGCGAGACCCCCATCGTTGCCGCTACCCTCGGCAATGATGCCGGCATCTATGGTGCTGTGCGGCTCATCGTGGGAGAATAAAACCTGATATTTCATGGCCCCATGCCTGCATCTCAATCGTGTGGGCATGGGGATTTTTATTTTATAAGAAGAAGGAGCTGAATCAATGAATTATACCCCTATTACAGAGGAAAATATTGAAAAAGTAGCAACGCTTTACATGAATCACTACAACCAACATTCTGGCGGGTGCTGGACTTATGAAAAGGCATATAAGCGAATCCATCAAATGGTAACGATGGAGGATTCCCTCTGCCTGATGCAAGAAGATGACAACGATATTCCAACAGGGCTTGTCATCGGTTTTTTGGAAAGCTACGATGATTTTACATTCTATTATCTCGACGAGATCCTGATTTTTGGGGAGTATCAGAACAAGGGGTATGGCAGATTACTTCTCCAAGAAGTGGAACAGCGTGTGCGGGAACGTGGTGCACAGATGATTGAACTGGTCTGTCCGGATGATGCGCATCACATGCACTTTTACGGCGGCTTCGGGATGGCGGAAGCAACGAACCTGAAGTTGATGAAAAAACGATTGTAAATCTGCCGTGGTTTCGTTATAATAAAAGAGAAGAAGGTGAGGCTGGTGTTCCTACAATACTATGTGACGGAATCGGCAACAGGAAACCGAATTGACATCGAAATTGATGCCGCAACAAAAACAGAACTGGATATCACCCGGAATGGCTGGCAGACGGTTTGGGATACCGACTTTATTCTCGATTCGCAAAAGGAAATCTATGCGGCAAAAGCAGAAACTGGGGAAATTGTCGCATTGGGTGCCTACCGTGTTCAGCAGGGAAGCGTGGCTGTTTATATTGCCTATATGGAAAGCCAACCGGAAAGTAACCCAACGTTGACACAGCGCAAAAAGTATCAGGGAATCGGAAAAGCAATGATCGCATTTGGAATCCAGCTTTCGATTGACGCAAACTGCAATGGCGTGGTTATTTTTGAGGCAAAAACGGACGAACTGGAACAGCACTATCTCCGGGATTTTGGAGCGCGTCCGGTTGCATCCTTACATCCTGGCGGGCCGAGAACATTTATGATTGCAGATCAGGCAGCCAAGGATATATTTTCATCGTATCTTTTTGAAGAATAGGGGGAAGGCAAATGAAACCATATGATAAGGATATCGACATTGTTTTTTCTCCAATGTCTGATGAAACCATGTCGTGGTTGGATGAACTGCTTACAACCTGTAAGCGGTTCGGTGTGGATTACTACAATGCCTCTGAAAAAGACCGTGCATTTGTGGAAGCAGTGGCGCGGAAAAATTATGGAATAAAGCAGGCGAAAATGAATGGAGTATCTGTCTCCACAGTAGAGCCCTTCTTTGGGATTCATCGAGCAGTATAAAAAGAGAACAAAGGAAGCGTGACCTCTTCGGGCCGGGAACGTTTTTCTGAAATCATTGCAAAGCCCCGTGCCGGTGCGATATGCTGGACACGGGGCTTTTTCTATTTTTGAAATATAAAATACAAGACAAAAAGTAAATTATACTTGATATAATGTCTGGTGAGTGCTATTCTGTATCCAGAGGGAACGAGCTTACCCTCACAGGAAATAGACGAGGTGACAGGATGCCGAAGAATCTGAAACTGAAAGCTGCCCGCGCGGAAAAAGATATGACGCAGGGGGCATTGGCAGAAGCGGCTGGGGGCTCGCGCCAGACCATCAACGCGATCGAAAAGGGCGAGTACAACCCCACTATCAATCTCTGCCGCAGCATCTGCAAAATTTTGGGAAAAACACTGGATGAACTGTTCTGGGAGGAATGAGTTATGAGATTTTCACTATACAGCAAGAAAAACCAGTTGGACGAGATGCAGGAGCAAACTCTGCGCAAAATTGAGGGGCGTGGCTTCTGGTTGATGTGGGGCGGCCTTCTGGCGGCGTGGATCGTGCAGACGATGTTCGGGGCTGCGGACAAGGCTGCCGGAGAGTGGGTTGTATTTATGATCGGCTGCATCTATATGTGTGTTGCGTGTCTGCGCAATGGTTTGTGGGATCGTCACCTTTTGGATACGGCCCCGGCCAATGCCTTGTATTCTCTGGTTGCTGTGGTGGCGGTTACGCTGATCAGCGGTTTTTCCTATGGATACTGGGTCGGTGCTGTCATTGCCGGTGTTTTTACCGGTATCCTGTGTTTTGCATTGCTGCAGCTGTGCGCCGCACTGACACGCAGACAGCGCAAGCATCTGGACAACCCGAAGGATGAGGAATAATATTATACATACGAAGAGGGAACAGCCCTTTATTTTTTCCACAACAAAAAGCGGAACCGTTGAAAAGTACAGCGGTTCCGCTTTTATCATCTCTGAATTTTTGGGTTACAGGGTGTCCTCACCGGGCAGCTGGTTCCACAGGCGGTAGTACACGCCCTGCTTTGCCAGCAGCTGTTCGTGGGTACCGGATTCCACAATGCCCTCTTCGCCCAGAACAAGGATGCGGTCGTAATCCTTGATGGTGGTCAGGCGGTGGGCAATGGTCAGGGTGGTGCGGCCGTGGGCCAGTTTTTCCAGGCTCTGGCCCACCAGGATCTCGCTCTCGTTGTCCAGTGCGCTGGTGGCCTCGTCCAGAATCAGGATGGGCGGGTTCTTCAGGAACACCCGGGCAATGGCGATGCGCTGCTTCTGTCCGCCGGACAGCTTGACGCCGCGCTCGCCCACATAGGTGTCGTAGCCGTCCTTCAGCGCAAGGATGAACTTTTCCGCGCCCGCCAGCCGGGCGGCGGCTTCGATCTCCTGCCGGGTAGCGCCGGGCTTGCCATAGGCGATGTTCTGCGCCACCGTGCCGCTGAACAGGTACACGTCCTGCTGCACGATACCGATATCCTGCCGCAGGCTCTTCAGGGTGACCCGGCGGATATCCTGTCCGTCGATGAGGATGCGGCCGCTGGTCACCTCGTAAAAGCGGGGGATCAGGTTGCACAGGGTGGTCTTGCCGCCGCCGGAAGCGCCCACCAGCGCCAGCCGCTCCCCGGCGTGGATGGCCAGACTGATGTCGTGCAGCACCTTGTTGTGGTCATCCGGGTACTCAAAGCTGACGTTCTCGAACCGGATCGCGCCGGGGCCGGGCTGCAGGGGCACGGCGTCCGGGGCGTCCTGAATGGCCACCGGGGTGTCCATGATCTCGGCAAAGCGCTCGATTCCGGTCATACCGCGCTGGAACTGCTCGGCAAACTCCACGATGCGCCGGATGGTAGCGATGAGGGTGGTGACGTACAGCATGTAGGCCACCAGATCACCGGCGGTGATCCTGCCGTATACCAGCGACAAGCCGCCCGCCAGAATGACCACCAGATACATCAGGCCGTCGAACAGGCGGGTGGAGGTGTTGAAGGCACCCATGGCGTAGTAACCAAGGGTCTTGATCTGCTCAAAATCCTTGTTGCCCTTGGCAAATTTTTTCCGCTCTTCGTCCTCGGCGGCAAACGCCTTGACCACGCCCTGCCCCAGCAGGCTGTCCTCGATGGTGGAGTTCAGTTCACCGATCTGCACCCGCTGCTGGCGGAACCGTGCCCGCAGCCGGCCGTTCAGGTACACCGACACCACCCCCATCAGGGGCACACAGGCAAACACCGCCAGCGTCAGCGGGATGCTGGCCTGACACAGGATGACGAAGGACACCACGATCTTGATGGCCGCGATGAAAAATTCCTCCGGGCAGTGGTGGGCGAACTCGGTCACATCGAACAGGTCGTTGGTGATGCGGCCCATGATGGTGCCCACCTTGGTGTTGTTGTAGTAGGTGTGGTCCAGACGCAGCAGGTGGTCAAAGGCGTCGCGGCGCATGTCGGTCTCGATGTGTACGCCCATGATGTGCCCGATGCCGGACATAAAGTAGCTTGCCGCGCCGTCGATGATGCGCAGCACAAAGTAGAGCGCAGCCAGCCGCAGCACGGTGTCCACGGTCAGTGCGGCGGCGGAGACGGTGTTCGTCAGTGTGCGCATGATGGAGGGCAGGGCGATGTCGCAGAGCGTCGTCAGCGCGGCGCAGAACAAATCAAAGGCCAGTACGCCGCGGTACTTGGCCATATACGGCAGAAAACGGCGGATCAGGGTGCTGTTTTTGGGGCGCGGGTTGGTGGCAGCTTCGGACATGGGAACCTCTTTCGTTTGATTTATAAAATAGAATGGATGCAGAAAATGTGGGGGCGAGCATGGTTCGCCTCAGGCTGTCAAAAAACTCTTGTAGGGGCGAGCATTGCTCGCCCGTGCAGCGTGGCAGCAGGTGCGGTGGTTTCGGGTCGATGCCAGGCATCGACCCCTACACCGTAGGGGCGGATTCCATATCCGCCCGGAAGCTTTGCGGTTGCCGCTATGTCCCGCAGGCGACCAATGGTCGCCCCTACAGGGCGGTTATTCTGTTGTTGTTTCCGATGAGGACGATGCGATTCCCGATGTATTCTCCGTGGAGGTGGGTTCCAAAGCGGGGAGAGTTTCTTTGTAGGTCTGGCCGCACACTGAGCAGGTGTACACATCGTATCCATCCACACCGACTTGGGCGTCAAGATGCTCAGTTAGCTGCCAGCTGTGCTGGCCTGTGGCGGGCGATGCTTCTGTCTGCGTTTCACCGCAGGCGCACTGAAAGGTTTTTACGCCGTCAGATGCGCAGGTGGCCGTGTCGCTTACAAGTTGGAAACTGTGTTCATGCGGTGTCGGGGTTGGTGTCGGGGTTGGTGTCGGGGTGGGAGTTGGCGTTGGGGCAAGCGTTGGGGCGGGGGACGGTGTTGCCGTTGCCTCTATGACCTCAGTGTGAGCTGCATCGCACCCTTCGCGGCGGCAATAATAAATAATTTCGCTGCCGTTCTGCACACCACCATCCCAGTCATGACCGAGTGCGGGCAGCTCCTTCTCGATGACTTCGCCGCAGATCGTGCACTTGTACTTGGCCGAGCCGTTGTTGGTGCAGGTCGGGTTCACCCGCGTATCCTCGATCTCCGCATAGTTGTGTTCATGGGCGTCAGCCTTGAAATTGGCCGTCAGCACGACGCCGCCCGCATCGGCGTTCTGGGGCATCGTGAAGCTGATCGTCGCGCTGCTGTAGCTGCCGCCGGAGCTGGCCGTCCAGCCCGCAAAGACAAAGCCCTCGTCAGGCACTGCAGTCACAGCTGCCGCCGTGCCGCCCTTTTTGACGAGCTGGCTCGTCGTGCCGGACAGCTTGCCGCCGTTTGCAGCAACAAATTCCAGTGGGACCTTCGCACCGCGCACGGCGATGGGGTCCTTGTTGATAAGGTTCGCGGGCACGCCGTCCGGTGTCGGGATCGTGCCCAGCGGCTGCGGGCGGCGGTCCTCGGCGGCATAAGCATGGGTGCGCACGTAGGTAAAATACGCGGTAACGGCCTCCTTCGAGAGGTGTACGCCGTCGGACAGCGTGTAGTCCTTTTTGGCCCAGCCTGTGGCATCGTCGCGCAGGACCTCGGCGCTGTTCAAAAACTTGAAGCCGTTTTCCTCGCACATCTGCACGAGCGCGGCGTTGTAGGCATCGACCTGGGTCATCGTCAGGTTCGTGTTCTCGCGCTGCCGGTCCAGCGGGGGAATGGCACTGACGATGATGTCACAGTAGGGCCACGCGGTCTGGATGGCCTGCAACCCTTGCAGATAGGTCTTTATGTAGTTCGTCGCGTCCGTCGACGAGCCGGACAGGTTGTTGGTGCCGTAGCAGATGATGATGCGTTTGGGCTTGAGCATGGCCACAGCGTCCGGTACGGTGTACATCGCGGATGAGCCCTTGAACTTTTCGCATTTCAGGGAGGTGATCGACCCCACGCCCATGCTGACAACACCGATGTTGTTGTTCAGGCTTGTGAATGCCGTGCCGGTCTCGTTGGCGTACAGCAGGTAGCGTGCCGTGTTTGAATCACCGATGAAAAGCGTCTCATCAACATAGCTGCGGCCTGCGTCGGCGGTCTCGGGCAGGATGGTGCCGACCTCGGCAAAGACAGGCTCTGCCGAGGTGGCAGGCGTGGCCGCGGGCGTCGCTGTGGCGGCGGCTCCGGCGGTCTCGGAAGTGGCGGACGGTGTGGCGTCCGTCTGGGCATGGCTGCACCCGGTCAGGCAGACAGCCAGCGCCGCGGCGGCCAGCAGGACAGGTAATTTCATGCGGTACACCTCTTAAACTTGATGCTATATACTGCTATGATACACCATTTTGCGGCGCGGTGCAAATGTTTCCATCAGACTTTACAAAATTATCGAAAAACGATAAAAAATACTTGCAAAACGATATGCAGCGTGGTATACTGCAAGCATCACGAACCATGGGAGAGAGCCTTGCGGCGATCCGAAACCGTTCGGGCACGCAATCAGGAGGAATACAAATGAAATTTACCTGGAGCGACCAGAAAAGCATCATTCTGACCCGCGTCGTTGTGGCGGGGACAATAGCGGGCTGCGGCATCATGACGGTAAGCGGCCCGTGGCTGACCCGTTGGATGGTATCCGCCCACGCCCTGCCGCCCGCCAGCGGCCCGGTGCTGCTGGGCATGGGGTACGTCTGCGCGGTGCTGGCGTTCGTCATGCTGATCAGTCTGTACAAATTCCTGCGCCGCATCGAGGCGGGCGCGGTCTTTGTGCCCGCCAACGTGACGGCCCTGCGGCGCATCAGCTGGTGCTGTGCGGGGGCGGCGGTGGTCTGCCTGGCCGCGGCGTACATCTATCTGCCGTTTGCGTTTCTGGGCGTGGCCGCGGCGTTCATGGCGCTCATTGTCCGGGTGCTGAAAAACGCCTTTGCCCAGGCCGTCCACATGAAGGACGAGCTTGACTACACGATTTAAGGAGGCGGCACGATGCCCATTGTGGTCAATCTGGATGTGATGATGGCGCGCCGCCACAAAGGCGCGGGCGAGTTGGCCGAGGAGATCGGCATCACGCCGGCAAATCTGTCCATCCTGAAAAATAACAAGGCCAAGGCTGTGCGGTTTTCGACGCTGGAGGCTCTCTGCCGGGCGCTGGACTGCCAGCCGGGGGATATTCTGGAGTTTGTGCCGGACGAGAATCGGTAGGGGCCGGGCATGCCCGGCCCGCGGCCTTCCCGCAGGCAA
>OGMF01001990.1_pt1 | contig 18361 bp, 17 predicted proteins | sample 1572921 | NCBI WGS metagenome assembly OGMF01 (sample SAMEA2581919, study PRJEB24529) | metagenome | biome: Human gut stool | place: China | collected 2011
ACAGCTATACCATTACCGACAAAGGCCGCAAGGTAGCGCAGGAGCTGGCCTACGACCTGCCCCGCAGCGTGCGGGAGCGGGCAGTGGCTGCTGTACTGCGCTGCCAGACATGGGCCCGCAAGGAGGCCAAGTACAGCGCCCACATCACCGAAAAGGCCGATGGTCACTGCACCGTGCGCTGCACCGTAAAGGGGCTGGATAGTGAACTGTTCTGTCTGGAACTTGGTGCGCCCGACCGGCTGAGCGCCGAGCTGGTGAAAAAGCAGTTCATCCTGAAGGGCAACGAGATCTATCAGCTGCTGATCAACAAGCTGACCGAGGAAGAAAAATAAGATAGAACGATCCCCGCCCGCTGTAAGCAAACCTTACGGCGAGCGGGGATTTTTTTCAGATACGCCCTAGATCAGGATACAGATCAGCCCGGTGCAGCCCTCGTTGATGACCCGCTCCAGCGTTTCCTGCAGGCGGGTGCGGGCTTCCTGTGGGATGTGGAGCAGCTTGTTCTGCAAACCGTCGTTCACCAGCTCGTGCAGGCTTTTGCCAAAGATGTTGGACTCCCACAGCTGCACCGGGTCATCCGCAAAGTCGGCCAGCAGGCTCTGCACCAAGTCCTCGCTCTGCTTCTCGGTGCCCACGATGGGGCTCAGTTCCGTGTGGATGGTGGCCTTCATCATCTGGATAGAGGGCGCACAGGCTTGCAGCCGCACCCCGCAGCGCCCGTCCTGATGCACGATCTCCGGGGGTTCCAGATGCAGCTCGTCGATGGAGGGCATCACAATGCCGTAGCCGGTGGCCTCCACCTGCTCCAAGGCGCTGCGCACCTTCTCGTAGGCGCGCTTTGCCCGGGCCAGTTCCATGATGCAGGGCATCAGCCCGGCCTCGTCCCCGATGTCCAGCCCGGTCTGCTCGCTGAGCACCTGATAAAAGATTTCCGGCTTCAGCTCCACACTCACCCGCACACTGCCGGCGGCAAGATCTGCGCCCGCCACTGCCGAGCGCTGCACGGCATCGCATTCCAGCGCAGGAGCGTCCGTTCCAGTGGGCAGATCCTTCATGCGGGACACCCGCTCTGCCAGCTGCATGGCAGCTGCGTACACCTGTGCTTGCAGCCAGTGCCCGGGCTCCAGCATGGTTACCCAGTGGGGCAGGGCAAAATCCAGCTCCTGCACCGGAAATTCATACAGCACCCGCCGCAAAATCTCCCCCAGCATGGCGGCGTCCAAGTCCACGCAGCTTACCGGCAGCACGGTGCGGCGGTAGTCCCGCGCCATACCCTCAGCCAGCTGCCGGGTCTCCGGCGCGTCCGGGTGGGTGCTGTTGAGCAGTATGATATAGGGCTTGCCCAGCGCTTCCAACTCGGTGACGACCCGCTTTTCTGCCTCTGCGTAGCCCGCCCGGGGGATATCGCTGACCGAACCGTCCGTAGTGACCACCACCCCGATGGTGGAGTGCTCACAGATCACCTTGCGGGTGCCGGTCTCTGCGGCAAGATCAAAGGGCACCTCCTGCTCAAACCACGGGCTTTTGACCATGCGGGGCTTTGCGTCCTCCTCGTGCCCCATGGCACCCTCCACCATGTAGCCCACACAGTCGATCAGCCGCACCCGGCACGCCCCGCCGCCCTCCAGCTGCAGGGGCACGGCGGTCTCCGGGATGAACTTGGGTTCAGTGGTCATGATGGTGCGCCCCGCTGCCGACTGCGGCAGCTCGTCCCGGGCACGCTCCCGGGCGGCGGCAGAGCCGGACATGGCGGGCAGCACCAGCTGCTCCATGAACTGCTTGATAAAGGTGGATTTGCCGCTGCGCACCGGCCCCACCACACCGATGTAGATATCCCCGCCGGTGCGTGCGCCGATCTCGCGACAGATGCTGTTCTGTTCCTGTTTCTCCAAGGTCCTTCTCCCCTTCCTGTTGCGCTGCGCACCGCGCCCGTAGGGGTGGGTGTGCTCGTTGTATCGTATGAAAAGGGAGCGCTTATTATGCCGGGACGATCTTAAATGCCCTCCGCTTTGCTCTGGGCATAATCAGCGGAAAAATTATTTTATATAATTGAAATTGAGAAAAATCTGCGGATTTTCCTCAATTGCTTTTTCACGAAGGGGGTCGTAGAGGGAAACAGCATTTGCAGCGCCACTTTCTGCGAAAGTGTGGCGCTGCGAAAAAGGCTTTCCGTTTGCTTTTGGCGCGCCAAACCCTCTCAGGCTCACATTCGTTCACCAGCTCCCCCCGAAGGGGGAGTTTTTGCAGTAACGGTACAGTTTCCAGATAAAGTGCAAGCCTTGCGGATGCGCCAGAAGCTCCCCGTTTCGGGGGAGCTGGTAAATCCGAAGGATTTGACTGAGAGGGTGCACCCAACAAAAAGAGCTGCCGTGCAAAACACAGCAGCTCTCGGAAAAGTTTTATAAAATCACGGGGTCAGGCGGTTGGGGCCGCGGAACAGGAACTCGGCGTCCTTGATGCTCAGACCGCACAGCAGCATGGTCAGGCGGTCGATGCCGATGCCAAAGCCGCCGTGGGGCGGGCAGCCGTACTGGAAGAACTCCAGATAGAACTTGACGTCATCGGCCAGACCCTTCTCCTCAGCCTGCTTCTTCAGCACCTCGTAGCGGTGCTCACGCTGAGCACCGGTGGTGATCTCCACACCGCGCCAGATCAGGTCGTAGCCCTGCGGCACGCCGTTCTCGTCGCGCATGTGGTAGAAGGCGCGCTTCTCGGCAGAGTAATCGGTGATGAACAGGAACTCGTGACCGTAGTGCTTCTTGACCCAGTCGTAGCTCAGGCGCTCGGCCTCGGTGGTCAGATCGCCCTTCTCGCTCTCGTCCACGGTGTAGCCGAACTCTTCTTCCAGAGCCTTGTACAGGTCTGCCAGCTTGACCACCGGGAACGGGGTGGTGGGCACGATGACTTCCTGCCCAAACAGTTCCTTGATCTGCTCGCCGTAAGTATCTTTAACAGCTTGCAGACCGGCAGTCAGCAGTTCCTCTTCCATCTTCATCACGTCTTTGAAGGAGGTGATGTAGCTGAACTCCAGATCGAAGCCGGAGAACTCGGTAGCGTGCTTGTTGGTGTAGCTCTTCTCAGCGCGGAACACGGGACCGGTCTCGAAGATACGCTCAAAACCGGCAGCCATGGCCATCTGCTTATAGAACTGGGGGCTCTGTGCCAGATAAGCGTTGCGGTCGAAGTAGTCCACCTTGAACACCTCAGAGCCGCTCTCGCTGGCAGCAGCGATCAGCTTGGGGGTGTGGATCTCGATGAAGTTGCGGTCCAGCAGGAACTTGCGCATGGCGTTGACGAAGCAGCTCTGTGCCTTGAACATCAGCTGGTTCTCGTCGGTGCGCAGGTCGATCCAGCGGTAGTCGATGCGCTGGTCGATGCTGGAGCGCTCCACAGCCTTCTTTTTCTTGGTGGCTGCGATCTCCTTGCGGACGATGGGCAGTGCATTGGCGGTGCTCTCCACCTCGATGCTCTCGGGGATCATCTCCACGCCGCCCATCTTGACGTAGTCGTTCTCCATCACCTTACCGGTGACGGTGATGACAGAGTCCGGGGTGAGCTGGTCGATGGTATCCACCAGCTCGGGGTGGTCGGCCTTTTCCACCGTGATCTGCAGCTTGCCGGTAATATCCTTCAGCACGATAAATGCCATATACTTGCTGTTGCGCAGGTTCTCGATAAAGCCCTGCACCTTCACCGTGCCGCCGATGGCCTTTTGAGCCTCATTGATATAGGTGCGTTCCATAATACAGGAATCCTCCTTTAACGTCTTGTGTACTGTTTTATTATACGCTTTTCAGGGGATAAATCAAGAGATATGCCAATTTCGGGCGGTCTGTACTGTGCTTTCTGTAAAAATGGAGACACCGGAGCGTCAGCCAAGGCTCCGGTGTCTCCATATAATAGATCATTTTTCATCATGCAGGGTGCCAGTGCCGCCCTCCACCACGCCGTCATGCTTGAGCACAGCGGTAATGGTGCCAAAGAAGCACTTCACATCCAGCCCAAAGCTGATGTGCTCCACATACCAGCCGTCCAGCTTTGCCTTTTCGGCAATTTCCAGCTCGTCCCGGCCATGGATCTGCGCCCAGCCGGTCAGCCCCGGGCGCACATCGTTCGCGCCGTACTTATCCCGCTCAGCCAGCAGGTCGTACTGGTTCCACAGCGCCGGGCGCGGGCCGATGACCGCCATATCCCCCACAAGGATATTCCACAGCTGGGGCAACTCGTCCAGACTGGTCTTACGCAGAAAGTGTCCCATGCGGGTAATATACTGCTCCGGGTCGTGCAGCAGATGGGTGGGCATATCGTGGGGGGTGTCGATGCGCATGGTGCGGAACTTGAGGATCTGGAAATGCCGCTTGCCGATGCCCACACGCTTCTGCCGGAAAAACACCGGCCCGGGAGAGTCCAGCTTGATGGCAACAGCCAGAAGCAGCAGCAGCCACGAAAGGCACAGGATGCCGCAGGCCGACAGAAAAACATCCAGCAGCCGTTTGATCCGATTTCGATACATAAATAGAACTTCCTCCGTTTCCTACGGGTGTACCGCTATATTATAGCAGTATGGGCTGCATTTTTCAATTGCAGGCTGTACCCGGCGGGTGATATTTGCCGCTTTTGGAGAGAACAGGGCGCTTTGCCTCTTGTTTTTCACCTAATATCGCGTTATAATAGGCAATTGCTATGTTCACATAAGGCTTAGAAGCTGTTTTCATAAGCGGGGTGTGACGAACGACGGGAGTTTTTGCCCGCAGACAAGGCGATTTTCCGCAGCAATCCTTGGTGGATTGCAAGGGAAAGCAACGCAGTATGCGAGCAAAAAAACCGTTCGAGCGGTGTGCAACGCTTATGAAAACGGCTTCTAACTATAGGAGGTAGATAACTCATGGCTACGACCAGCCGTTCCGCAGACCTGACCAGCGGACCCATGCTGCAAAAAATCATCTTATTTTCCGTACCGCTGGCGGCATCCAGCATTCTGCAATTGCTGTTCAACGCCGCCGATGTTGTGGTGGTGGGGCGCTTTGCGGGCAGCACAGCGCTGGCCGCCGTGGGCTCCAACGGCTCGCTAATCAACCTGCTGGTCAACCTGTTCGTTGGGCTTTCGCTGGGTGCCAACGTGGTGGCTGCCCGGTGCTTTGGCGCCCGGGACGAAAAAGGCGTGCAGGACACGGTGCACACTGCCGTAGCGCTGGGTTTAGTCAGCGGCGTATTGCTGGCAGTGGTGGGCTTTTGCGCTGCGCGCGGCCTGCTGGAGCTGATGAGCTGCCCGGAGGATGTGATCGGCCTTTCCACCCTGTACCTGAAGATCTATTTTATCGGAATGCCCATGACCATGCTGTACAACTTCAGCAGTGCGCTGCTGCGGGCAGTGGGCGACACCAAGCGCCCGCTGTACTGTCTGGCCGCTGCCGGTGTCATCAACGTGGTGCTGAATCTGGTCTTTGTCATCGGCTTTTCCATGAGCGTGGCGGGCGTGGCACTGGCCACCATCATCAGTCAGACCGTGTCTGCGCTGCTGGTGACCGGGATGCTTGTCCGGGAGAAGGGCGCGCTGCGGCTGGACCTGCGGCGGCTGGCCTTCCACGCCGGAACGCTGAAGCAGATTTTGCTCATCGGCCTGCCTGCCGGGCTGCAGAGCACGGTGTTCAGCCTTTCCAATGTGGTCATCCAGTCCTCCATCAATTCCTTCGGCTCCATGGTGGTGGCGGGCAACTCTGCCTCCTCCAATCTGGAGGGCTTTGTGTACACCGCCATGAACGCCTTTGCACAGGCCGCTGTCACCTTTACCAGCCAGAATATCGGCGCGCGTAAGTACCACAACCTTGACCGGGTGATCCGCAACTGTCTGCTGTGTGCGGTGGTCACCGGCCTTGTGCTGGGCGGCGGCGCAGCACTGGCGGGGCACCAGCTGCTGCGCTTCTATTCCTCGGACACTGCGGTCATTGCCACCGGTGCCGAGCGGCTGCGCCTGATCTGCGGCTTTTATCTGCTGTGCGGCATTATGGACGTGCTGGCCAGCAGCCTGCGCGGGCTGGGCTACAGCGTATTGCCCATGGTGGTAAGCCTTATCGGCGTGTGTGCGCTGCGGCTGGTGTGGATCGCCACGATTTTCCAGCTGAACCGCACCCCTTTTATGCTGTACATCAGCTACCCCATCAGCTGGGCACTGACCGCGCTGGTGCATCTGGCCTGTTTGCTGGTGGTACGGCGGCACCTACGCCAGAAACAGCAGCTGACACAGGCGGCATAAATATTTTTTCAAAAGCAACACCGGACAGGCCGAAAAGGTCTGTCCGGTGTTGCTTTTACTATATCATAGGGCCACATCCAGTGCCATCATCAGGGCAAAGCCCAGCACGATGCTGATGACACCGGCCACTTCATCCGGTTCCACCGCCTCAGGGATCATCTCCTGTGCGGTCACACACACCATACAGCCCGCCGCCGCGCTCATGAGCCACGGCAGCGCTGCGCCTACCCACTCGGCCAGCACAAAGGCCAGCACCGCGCCCAAGGGCTCCACCAGCCCGGAGGCCGCCCCAGCGGCAAAGGACTGCCCCCGGGTACGCCCGCTCTGGGTCAGCGGCAGACTGACCGCCGCTCCCTCCGGGATATTCTGCAAGCCGATGCCGAGGCTCAGCGCCAGCGCTCCGCTTACGGCATCGGCGTCCCCGTGCAGCGCCAGTGCCGCTGCCAGCCCTACCACCATGCCCTCCGGCAGGTTGTGCAAGGTGACCGCCAGCACCATGCGCCCGCAATGCCCGGGGCCGCCCGCCAGCAGCTGTCCGGCGGCATCCTCCAGCCGTAAAAGCCCCACAGCGCCTAAAATAAGCCCCAGCGCCGGGGGCACCCATGCTGCCCTGCCCTGCGACCGGGCTATGGCCGGCAGCAACAGGCTCCACACGCTGGCCGCCAGCATGATACCCGCCGCCATTCCGCACAAAATACGCCGGGTAGCCGGTCTTGCCTGCCTGCGCAGCAAAAACACTCCTGCTGCTCCCAACGCGGTACATGCCGCCGGGAACAGCCAGATCCCAAGTGTGAAAACGATCCGGTTCAAGCCGCATTCCCCCTTTGCCCTTTGTATGCACAAACGGGCAAAAAGGTGCAGGCTTAGAAATCGTCCTCAGTGCTGTCGCAGCTGTCTGCATCGCAGTCTGCGTCATCGGACGCAAAGCTGTCGGTGTTGTCCGTGCTGAAATTGCGCTCGAATGCGGTCATGTACTGAGCGTAGCCCTCGTCGCCGGTGCCAAAGTAGCCAAAATCAAAATCTTTCATCGTAGTATCCTCCACAAATGTTCTTGTCGTTCAGCTCTCCGGGGGATGTCCGTCCCTCATTGTGTCTCTATTATCCACATTTGCAGTACAATAAAAAGGATTTTATGAGTATTTTTCAAATTTTTCTGTTTTTGTGCTTCCCGCCCGGCGGCACAGGCTCTATCCCGCGCTTTATTTTTGCCAAAAAGTCTTTTACTTTTGGCGAAACTTTATGACAACTATGCCGATTCTTTACGCAGATTATAACTTTCGACCAAAATCCTCTTGATTTTTTTCAAAAACGGATTAGAATATAGCATCGCAGTGAGGTGCTACCGAAAGCCCGCTGCCAAACATTTACAAGAAGACTAAGGAGATCATTAATATGAAACTCAAGAATATTTGCATCGCTGTTGTTGCTCTGGCTCTGGCTGCTGGCATGACCGCCTGCGGTGGTACTTCTGCCGCTTCTGCTTCCTCCACCTCTGAGGCTGCTTCCGCAAGCACCACCGCTGTTTCCGAGGCTGCTTCTTCTGAGGCTGCTTCCAGCGAGGCCGCTTCCTCTGAGGCTGCATCTTCCGAGGCTGCTTCTTCTGAGGCTGCTTCCAGCGAGGCTGCTTCTTCTGAGGCTGCTTCCACCACTGCCGCCTGATTTTAGCGCACAGCGTACATAACAGGATAGCAAAAGGCCGCTGCACATCGATTTTGTGCAGCGGCCTTTTTGATTGCGCAGAAAGATTTAAATGCCCTCCGCGTGCGCTATGGGCATAACCAGCGGAATGATTTTTTCTTTTTCGGGATACCGGGTCGTCTGAGGACGCCCCGGTATCCCGTTTTTATGAAAAAAGACCGCCGCACAAAGCCATGTACAGCAGTCTCCTTACGTTTGAGAAGTAAGCTTCCCAGTATCATTTTTCAAGAATTGCACGGATCTGAGCAAGGTCGGCGGCAAAGGCGATGTTCCGCTGCCGTGCCGGAGTAGAAAGCCCCATGGTAATCATCTGCTGCAAAAGCTGATGCAGGAGCTGGTAGTAGCCGTTCAGGTCGTAGAGGATGCAGGGCGCGTCCAGCTGTCCCAGAGACAGCTTGCTGATGACCTCGGTGATCTCCTCCAGCGTGCCGGTGCCGCCGGGAAACGCGATAAAAGCATCCCCCAGCTCGATCATTTTGGTCTTGCGGGCGGGGATGTCCTCGGTGACGATCAACTCGGTCAGTCCCTCGTGCTGCAGCTCTGCGTCCAGAAAGCACTTGGGCTCTACGCCGGTCACTCGGCCGCCTGCGGCCAGCACACTGTCGGCCAAAAGCCCCATCAGGCCGCTTTTGCTGCCGCCGTACACTAGCGCGTTGCCGCTTTCGCCGATCCAACGCCCCAGCTGCTGCACGGCCTGCGGCAGTGCAGGGTCGGTGCCAAGGTTTGCCCCCAGATACACGGTAATGTTCATTGCAGTATCCTTTCTTGCCGGGTCAGATGCTCCACAGCACCGCGCCCAGCACCGCAGAAAGCAGGATCATCCCGATGGGGGACGGTGCTTTCTGCATTTTCTTTTTATAGGCAAAATGCAAAATGCCCAAAAGGGCAAACACCGCCAACGCACGCACATCCGGGGCAAAGCCGCCGGAAACGGTGGTAAAGCCCCCCAGCGTGGAAAGCCCCATGGTGCAGGCGGTGGCCAGGATCATAGCCACCACGCAGGGGCGCACCCCGGCCAGAAAAGCGTTGACCCCGGCGTACTTCATCAGGCTGTGCAGCGCCGCTGCAATGAGCAGAATGATGACAAAAGAGGGCAGCACCACCCCCACCGTTGCCACAAAGGAGCCTGCCAGCCCCGCCTGCGAAGCGCCGATAAAGGTGGCCATGTTCACTGCCAGCGGGCCGGGGGTGGATTCGGACACCGCGATAAAGCTGAGAAATTCGCTCTCGGTCAGCCAGCCGTGCCCCAGCACTGTTTCCCGCACCAGCGAGATCATACCGTAGCCGCCGCCAAAGGACACCGCACCGATGACCAGAAAGTTCCAGAATAATTGCAGCAAGATCATTTTGTACCGCCTTTCTTCCCCTGCCCCACTGCGTAGGCCAGCACTCCAGCTGCGCCGCAAAACAGGATGCAGCAGATGGAGGAAAATTTTACCGCCAGCACAGAGCAGCCCACCATGGCCGCCAGAACCACCACCACCACTGCCGTGTTGAAGGGGGTGCGCTGCAAGTTTTTGAGCATCTTGACCCCGGCGGATAAGATCAGGTAGATGACACATGCCTGAATGCCCTTGAAGGCATTGGCCACCACCGTCAGCTGCAAAAAGCGGTCAAAAAACAGCGAAATAAGGTAAATGACTGCAAAGGACGGCAGGCACACCGCCAAGGTAGAGGCCGCCGCACCGGCAACACCGGCCAGCTTATAGCCGATGTAGGTGGCGCTGTTCACCGCCACAGGGCCGGGAGTGGACTCGGCAATAGCGACCATATCCAGAAACTCCTCCCGGGTGAGCCAGCGCTTTTCCTCTACAAATTCGTGTTCCAGCAGCGCTACCATGGCATAGCCGCCGCCAAAGGTAAAGGCACCGATCTTGAAAAAGGTGCCGAACAATTCTCCGGTTTTAGACATAGGCATCCCTCCATGTTTTTACTGCTTGACCGGCTCCAGCTCCAGATAGCACTCGAAAGCCGTTTTGTCCTCGTGCTTGGCAATAAAGTACCAGCCATCATCCGAAGGCGTGTAGAACACCTCCACCTGCTGCCCCATGGGGACTTCGCGGTGATAGTTGATGGACGCAAACTTTACAACATGATCGCGCATGATCTCCTGCGGCAGTGCATCGCAGACAATATCCAGATAAAAAGCGTTGTTGATGTGGTAGTGCAGGTCGCACTGGGAGTAGCGCGCCGTAACCAAACCGGCGCTGGTCAGGCTGTCCCGGCGCTTATGCAGCAAAAGGGGCAGTTCCTCTTCCACCGTCTCGTTCCAGTATCCCTCTACCGTCCAGCCCGGCTGGCGCAGGATGTGCCCATCCTCAAGGCTGGACATGATCCAGCGGCTGTCCACCATGGCTACTTCCTGCCCGGCTTCGTCCGTAAGGGTGGTGATGCGCTTGATGGAGCCGCGGAGAGCCTTTTCTGAGCGGGAGCAGAGGGTCAAAGTCTCGCCACGGCGGGGCACACGGCTGAACCGCAGCGCCTGCTTGCCCACCAGAAACGCTACACCGTGATCCTCAAAAAACTTATCGTCCATGCCAAAGTGGCGGGCATGCATGGAAGAAATCTGCTCCACATAGCGCAGCAGAGCGCTGGCCTTGAGCAGGCTGTGGCAGTCTGCGTCGGCATTTTCTACCACGGCGGTGCCTTCATAATAAAACTGTTCCATAGTCTTTCCCTCCTATCGGAAAAAGGCCGCCGCACCACGTCCGGGACGGCAGCCTTGGTTGAAACGATCAATACTGATTGCGGGTCTTTCTGCGCACCTTGCGCCAGATATTGAAGCAGGCCAGCGCCAGCATGGCCAGAAGCAGCAGCAAAAACAGGTAGCTGCCGCCGCCCTCGTCGTAACTCTTCATCTCGCTCCACTTCAGGTCCAATTCGCTGTTCACCTCATCGCTCAGGGCGGTGAACACCTTCTCGCGGGCGGCATCCTCCTCAGACGGGTAGGCGATCTCGCTGGTTTTCAGATCCTCGTCCAGTACCTCCCATACATCGTGCATGGGGGTGGTGTAGCCGATATACTCGCTGTTGGCCTTGCCGATATCGGTCTCGCACATGAAGTTGATGAACATCTCGGCGGCCTCTTTGTGCTCGCTGGCAGCAGGCACAGCCATGCAGTCCACCGAAAGCACACTGCCCTCCTGCGGGAACACCCAAGCCAGATCCGGGTTATCATCGATCATGGTAATGGCATCGCCGGAGTAGTACACGCCGATGGCAGCCTCGCCGCCGATCATCTTATCAAAGATCTCGTCCATGACATAGGCCTGCACCAGCGGCTTCTGCGCCTTGAGCTCCTCCACCACCTCGTCCACCTCTTCCGGGGTGGCGGGGTTGATGCTGTGGCCGCTCTTGAACGCGGCGATGGCGTAGGCATCGCGGCTGTTGTTGAACATCAGAATGTTGCCCGCGTACTGCTCATCCCACAGGTCTGCCCAGCAGGTGGGGGCTTCGTCTACCATCGTGGTGTTGTAGATGATGCCGGTGGTGCACAGCATATAGGGTACGGTGTAGGCGTTCTGCGGGTCGTAATCCGGGTTGCGGTAGCCTGCATCGATCTTCTGGAAATTGGGAATATTGTCATAGTCAAGGGGTGCAAGCATCCCTTCGTTGATCATCTTTGCCACCATGTAGTCGGAGGGGATGATCACATCGTAGTTGGCTGCGCCGGACTTGAGTTTGGCGTACAGGGACTCGTTGGAGTCGAAGGTGGTGTAGTTCACCTTGATGCCGGTCAGCTTTTCAAAGGCGGCCACCACGTCCACACTGTCGTCCGAGCCGTTGGAGATGTACTCGCCCCAGTTATAGACGTTCAGGGTGACGTTCTGCCCCTTGAAGCGGGTCCAGTCGTAATCGTCCGACACCGAGACGTCCTCAGTCACCTCAATAGTACCGGCGGCAAGCACCGGCAGTGCGGCGCACAGCGCCACAGCCAGCGTCAGCAGCAATGCAGCAATGCGTTTCATCATGCGCCCTCCTTTCGCAGCGTTTTCTGATCCCGGCGGTAGCTGCGGCTCTCCATGGCATTGGACACCAGAATGACGCTGAGGATGACCACGAACATGATGGTGGACAGCGCGTAGATCTCCGGGCTGACCTTTTTGCGGGTCATGGAGTAGATGGCAATGGGCAGGGTCTCCACGGTGCCGCAGTTGAAGTAGGAGATCATGAAGTCATCAATGGAGTAAGTCAGGCAGATCAAAAATGCCGACATGATGGCCGGGCTGAGTTGCGGCAGAATGACCTTGAAGAACGCCTGGCGCGGGGTGCAGCCCAGATCCAGGGCGGCATTGTACAGGCTGCCGTCCAGCTGGCGCAGCTTGGGGCCAACGTTGAAGATAACATATGGCACGTTGAAGGTGATGTGCGCAACCAGCAGGGTGATCCAGCCGAACACGCCATTTTCGCCGCCAATGCCCATTTTTTGCACGATGACGAACAGCAGCATGAGGGAAACGCCGGTGATGATTTCCGGGTTGACAACCGGGACATAACTGATGTTATTGATAATCAGCTGTGCCTTGCGGCTCATGGAGTTGATGCCGATGGTGGCCAGGGTGCCCAGCACCGTGGCAATGATAGCCGAAACAAATGCCAATACCAGTGAAAGCCCCAAAGCGGAAAGGATCATCTCATTATGGAACAGGCTGGCATACCATTTTAAGGAAAAACCGGTAAACACCGCACGGCTCTTATTTTCGTTAAAGCTGTAGGCGATAAGGACCGCGATGGGCAGGTACATAAACCCGAACACCAGCACCAGGTAGGTGCGCTGCAGCAAATGCTTATGCTGTGTTTTCATTACATCACACCCTCCATTTCCTCTTCATCAAAGCTGGAGGTAAAGCTCATGCAGAGCAGAACGATCACCATCAGCACAAGGCTCATGGCAGAGCCGAGATTCAGGTTGTAAGAGTTGCCAAGGAACTGCAGCTCGATCAAGTCGCCAATCAGCAGGTTAGCGCCGCCACCCAGCATACGGCTGATAATAAAGGTGGAAACCGCCGGAACAAACACCATGGTAATGCCGGTGGCAATGCCGGGCTTGCTCAGCGGGATTAGCACGCGGGCTAAAATCTGGAACACATTGGCTCCCAGGTCCTGCGCAGCTTCCACCACAGAATTGTCGATCTTGGTCATGGCGGTGTACAGCGGCAGGATCATATACGGCAGGTAGTTATACACCATGCCCAGTACCACGGCGCCGGAGGTATTGATCATATTAAAGGGGCCGATGCCGAACAGGCTCAGCAGCTTGTTGATCAGGCCGTTTTTTTCCAGCAGGGTCATCCACGCATAGGTGCGCAGCAAAAAGTTCATCCACATGGGTAGCATGACCAACATCAGCATAATATGCTGTTTATTGGCGCGCAGCCGGCTGAGGAAATACCCCACCGGGAACGCCAGCACCAGGCAGATGATAGTGGCCTCCGCCGCAAGCAGCAGGCTGCGGCCAAAAACCGAGGCGTACCGCCCAATGCTGGTCAGGTTGGCAAGGGTAACCTGGCCGTCACTGTTGGTCAGGGCATACCACACAACAATGCCCAGCGGCACCACAATAAACAGGACCATCCACACCAGGTACGGTGCGGCAGCCCAGCGCGAAGCTTTGGAACGCAGCATCCCATCACACCTCCTCGCGGGACATGATGTGAATTTCATCCGGGCCAATGTTCATGCCGATCAGCTCGCCCGGCTGGCTGGCCTGGGTGGAGTGGATCAGCCATTCTTTGCCTTCCACGTCAACGTGCATTTCAAAATGCACGCCCTTGAAGATCACCTCGCGCACAAGGCCTGTCAGCTTGCCGGCGGACGGCGGAACGATATCCACGTCCTCCGGGCGGATAACCACCTGCACCGGCTCGCGCGGCTTGAAGCCGCGGTCCACGCAGGCAAATTCCTGCCCGCCAAAGCTGACAAGGAAGTCTTTTTCCATAATGCCGTCCACAATGTTGGAATCGCCGATGAACTTGGCAACAAAGGCATTGCGCGGCTCGTTATAAATATCCTGCGGGCTGCCGATCTGCTGGATGTTGCCCTTGTTCATGACAACAACGGTATCGGACATGGTCAGAGCTTCTTCCTGGTCGTGGGTAACGTACACAAAGGTAATATTCATCTCACGCTGCAGGCGTTTGAGTTCCAGCTGCATTTCCTTGCGCAGCTTCAGGTCCAAAGCACCAAGCGGTTCGTCCAGCAGCAGAACACGGGGCTGGTTGACCAGGCTGCGGGCAATGGCCACGCGCTGCTGCTGTCCGCCGGACAGCTGGTAGATGCTGCGGCGTTCAAAGCCCTTCAGGCCGACGATCTCGAGCATCTCGAGCACCTTCGGGCGGATCTCATCCTCGGTCATCTTTTTCAGGCGCAGACCGAAGGCGACGTTCTCAAACACGTTCAGGTGCGGGAACAGCGCATACTTCTGGAACACCGTGTTCACAGGCCGCTTGTACGGCGGCATGTTGGCGATGTCTTTGCCATCAAAAAAGACATTGCCCGATTTCGGTGTTACAAAGCCGGCAATCACACGCAGGGTCGTCGTCTTGCCGCAGCCCGAGGGGCCCAGGAAGGTGACAAACTCCTTGTCGTGGATGTCCAGCGAAAGTCCGTCCAGGACCTTCTGCCCATCGAATTCGACAACAATGTCTTTCAGAGATACGATCAGATTTTCATTCATTTTTATTGCATCCCCCTTTGCGGAATTTCCCGTTACAGCACTCTCTTTACGCACCGTTTCTTCCTTAGGCCGGCACAGAGTCCTTGACGAGTCAGCGCCAATTATGCCGCCCCGCAAAGGTTTGTTACACGACTCCCTGCTGAAGAAGCCGCTGCAAGCAGCACATACAACGCCAATGTGTCAGGGCAGAAAAGATTTACCCTATAGATGCACACACAAGGTATATTATACGGCTTGTGGAATGTTTGTCAATAAGAACTTTTTAACAAATTGGTAAAGAAGCGTTCATGATTTCGAAAAAGAAGCGGCTTTTTTGAAAATGTGCGATGCAGCAAGGTTTATAAAAATCGAGGCAGCCGCCGCCGCAAAAAGCACGGCACTGGGCAGGGCAGCAAAGCGGCCGTACAAAAGCCCGAACGCCGCCTGCCCGACCGGCTGGGTCAGGCAGGCACAGACAGTGATAAGGCTCATAAAGCGGCCTGTCTGTCCGGTGGGAGCATGGGCCTGGATTGCAGTAAACAGCAGGATTTGAAACAGTGCGGCGGCAGCCATCATGCAAAAAGCCAGTGATGTGACGGCGATGTACCCGGCTGCGGCAGGCACACACGGCAGAACGGCCAGCCCGAGCAGTGCGCACACTGCCGTAATGCACCAGAGAGCCGCTGTGCCGCGGCGCAGGGACAACCGCTTTGCAAACGCCCCGGCCAGCACGCCGCCCAGCAGACCACCGGCACTCATGGCAGACTGGGTGACGGCCAGAGCGGTGTCGGAGAAGGCATAATAGCGGACGACCAGCAGCGGTACACCGACAGTAACTGCGGGTACGACAGCCAGATTGAACAGGGCCAGCACCGCGGCCAGCCGGAGCAGCGGCCTTGCCTGGCGGAAAAGCGCTTTGGGCGGCAGATGCAGGCATGAACGTGCGGCGGGCACATACGGAATTGGAAGTGTACGCTCCCAGAGGGCGGATACGGCAAAGCAGACAGCACAGAGCAGCAGCAAGCCGCGCAGCTCAAGAGTGTGCAGTAAGACACTGCCCAGCAGAGGGCCAAGCAGCTCGTCGATGGTATCCACCAGCTGAATGACCGCATTGCCCCGGGCCAGCGCAGCCCCGTTCAACAGCAGAGGCAGACTGGCCTGCACGGCGGGCTGGTACAGCCCTTCCACGGCATACAGCAGGCAGAGTGCGACCAGCACAAGCGGCGTTACGGGCGCGGCGGGCATTGCGGCTGCGGCTGCGGTCATGCCGATGGCGGATACGGTATCCAGCATAGCCATGATTTTTTGTTTACGGCAGCGGTCTGCCAGCACGCCCCCTGCCAGCGTGCCCAGCAGCATCGGCACAAGGGCCAGCGCTGTGACACTGCCGTACAGTGCGGCGGAATCGGTCCGGCGCAGAAGATACAACGGCAGCGCAAACCGCAGTGCGGCATTGCCGAACAGCGTGATGATCTGGCAGACGGTTATCTTATAAAAGGTGGGATTCATGGTGATGTGCTCCCCTGTTATGATAGTTTTTGTGCATACATACCGACTGACGGTTTGTATTCGTGCTGAATAATACGGCGGCTGGAACCGCCGTTGAAATGATTGGGTGTGTTAGTATAAGGATGAGGGGCTTTGCTGGGGGAATCGTTGCGCACCCGGGGGCATTTGCAGCAACAGCAAGGTTCCCGGGCGGATATGGAATCCGCCCCTACGGTGCAGGGGTCGATGCTCGTCATCGACCCGGAGATGTCCGATGCCGCACGGCTTCTGCGGGCGAGCAATCAAGCCCGGAAAGCATCACTCTGCTTCGCAGAGCGTCGCCAGCTCCTCCGACTGCTCGTCAGTGAGAAGATCAAGGCCGAGGGCCTGTGTCAGCTGTTGGAATACCGCACACCGCGCGCGCTGCCGGGCGGGCGTGGTGGGGCGCGTCTGCGGGTTCAGCCAGAGGTCCGCCAGCAGGAACAACGCCTCGCACAGGGCGCTAGGGTCCGGCGTGTGGATGCTGCCGTCCGCTGTCCCCTGCCGGACCATCGGCTCCAGATACAGGGGGATGGTTTTTTCCAGCAAATCGTGTAGCTCGATGGATAAAAACTGCGGGTCGTCCCAGAGACGCGGCAGTGTGCGCTGCAAGGTCTGCTGGCGCTGCGGAACCATGCACACCGCAAAGACAGCCTGCAGCTTTTGCAGCCCGGACAGCGCGGCATCGTCGCGGATGCGGGCCAACTCCCCCGTGACCTGCGTACCCAGGCGGTCCCCGACCCTGGCGGCGATTTCCTCCTTCGATTGGAAGTGGTGGTAGACGGCTCCCTTGGAAAGGCCGGTGGCGTCAATAATGTCCTGCAGCGTTGTGTGGGCATAGCCTTTTTCCGCAAAGAGCGCGGCGGCGGCATTCAGGATTTTTTCTACGGTCTGCTCCGGGTATTTGTTGCGCGGCATGGGATACACTCCTTTTTACAGACTGCTGGTCTGTATGCTTACTATACTGCAAATTGTAAGCAAAGTCAAGACATTTGCGCCGGATTGTTAGGAACGCCACCAACGCCACAACTGGCAAGCTGCACTGCTTTACATGCAGCACTGAACAAGCTCTATGAAAAAGGCCGGCACGACGCGCAGGTGATAGCAGATTCTATAAAGTAAAAACGGCACAGAACGCTGCAGCTTTGCGTCCTGTGCCGTTTGGTTATTTGGCGATGGTCACGCCAGATTCAGCCGCTTTGTCATGAGCCACTGGGTCAGTGCCCACAGCAGGGCATCGACAATGGCAATCAGCGCAAAGACGGCGAGCAGGGGGAGTACGATAACGCCCAAGGTATTGTCGGGACCGAAAAACGACGCGGCGCTGAAGTTAGTATTGTTCAGGTACTTATACCCGCGGAACGCGACAAAGACTGCCGTCACAAGGGCTGCCATCTGCCCGATAAAGCCGATGACAAAGTAGGCGGCAATGCTGATGAGCAGCCGCTGCTGGGTAAACTGCGCGGCAAAGGCACAGGCCAGATATGCGTGCAGCAGTGCGCCCGCGATAAGGGCCAGTATAATCAAAAGCATTGCAGACCAGATGGCGACATCCTCGGCAGTGACGCGGCTGAAATCAGATGCAAACCCGCCGCCACTGACCGTGTCGGTAGTCAGCATGCCGCAAAGTGTAAAAAATACCATGCCGAACAGCGTCCATACCGTGCCGCAGATGACCTTAGCAGCAATGTGCTGCCAAATGGGCACGGGCAGAGCCAGCATCAAGTACCCGCGCTCGCCCAACAGGCGGTAAAACTGCTGAATTTCAATAAAAGAGCAGATGGCGAGCACAACAAGAAGGCTTACGGCAGATGCCAGTGCCAGCAAGGCCATGGCGACCCCGGCCAGCGGCAGCCTGTCGGAGGTGTTCTGGACAAAACGGCTCAGAATATTAGTAAAAATGTTCAGCACAAGCACGCCCGCCGCAATGGGCAGAACAACACGGCCTGTGGATTTGAACTCATATCGTAAAAGCTTCGTCAGCATTTGTAAACCTCCCGGAAGTAAGCGTCCACGCTCTCCCCTGTTTCCTCGCGCAGCTCGTCGACGGCGGCCTGGCGCAGGACCTTGCCGTCCTGTAAAAGAATGACCTCGTCCAGCACCTTTTCAATGTCGCCGATGAGGTGCGTGGACAGCATAAGCGCGGCATCCTCACTGTAGTTGTGCAGGATGGTGCTTAAAATGTAGTCGCGGGCGGCGGGGTCCACGCCGCCCAGAGGCTCATCCAG
>OGMF01001998.1_pt1 | contig 18309 bp, 10 predicted proteins | sample 1572921 | NCBI WGS metagenome assembly OGMF01 (sample SAMEA2581919, study PRJEB24529) | metagenome | biome: Human gut stool | place: China | collected 2011
ATAAAGCAATATTTAAATAAATATTGAAATCTTAATTTCATATATAGTTTATCATATTTCTTATTCTTATGCAAATTTTTTTACTATATAAAAAATATATAAAGGACTCAATATTTTTATATATCAAGTCCTTTATATTCCTCTTTATTTACTTCACCCAGCTTTCATCGTTATCCGTAACAACTGCCATATGTTCACGACTTGCTTCAATTACCGAATAAAATCCCCAATAGGATTTGTCCTTCATATCTTTAAACTGATTTACACCTGACATATTCTTATTGATATACTCAGCATCTGCATATCGTCCTGTTACACGATTGACTATTGTTACAACCTCTGCTCGTGTTATCTTGCTGTCCGGCTTAAAACTTCCGTCCGCATAACCGCTGATCCAATTCATAGATGACGCATTATTAATATAATTGTATGCCCAGTGACTTGATAATACATCATTAAATTTATTGCTTTGTGAATACTTCATTTCATTGTTTAATTTGAAAAATCTCTCGCACATAGCTACAAATTCTGCTCGTGTTATATGTCCTTCAGGTTTGAACGTCTTATCATCATATCCGTCTATTACTTTGTATTTTTCAAGATATGCTATATATCCGCTGTACCATTTACTTTGTTCAACATCTGTAAAACTTGACTTTGATGATGTAATTGTTTCTCCCTTTAATTCAGCTATATTTCTTGCAAAAATTGCAGCTGCTTCGGCTCTTGTCATGTTATTTTCGGGCTTAAATTCCCCGTCCTCATATCCCACAATATATGCCTTATGTTTTATTGCCGGAAGAATCAGCTGTCCGTTTTCATCAGTTATACCGCTTGCCGAATTATCGTTTTTATCCTTTAATACTACTTCCGTATCAGCTTTTGCTTTACCTGTTCGGTCTGTAACCGTTATTGTATAATAATTATTTCCGTCAAGAACCGTACCGTTAGGAAGTAACAGCGTTACTTTATCACCGCTTATTGTTTTTGATACAGTAACATTTTTACCGTCCTTATCTGTAACCTTAACATTAATTGTACTTCCCTATGATGACCTGCCACCGCCATGACCTCCTGAGCTGCCTCCTGACGAACCACCGCTCGATGAACCACCGCTTGACTTCGTTGGAACCGTTATCTTTCCGTTTACATCTGTTGACTTTGTCTCTGTTTTCCCATTCTTATCTTCAACCGTTACACTCATATCCTTAACTGGATTTTTATCCTTATCCTTAACTGTTACGGTTGTCTGATTTGATGAAATGAGTTCATGACCTTCCGGCAGTTTTACTTGTATTTTACCGTCTTTAATAACAACAAATGTGTTTTCTATCTTTGACTTCGTATCCTCAACTGTAACCGTATATCCACTAACTTCTGCATTTCCATCACTATTTGTGTAATCTTCGGACAACGGAGGAACAACAGCCTTTCCGTCTGCGTCTGTTTTCTCTGTCATATCTCTGCCGTCGTTATCTTTAACATTTACACTCATATCTTTAACAGGAGCATTATCCTTATCCGTAACTGTTACAGTTGTTCTGTCGTTGTAATCAATAATTGTACCATTCGGCAGCACAACACTTATCTTTCCGTCAATGATTTTTACCTCTGCATCTTCAATATTACCTTTTATTTCTGTTGATACATTTATGTTATATATATTTCCTTGTTCATCTTTTACCTGTGCATTTCCGTTACTGTCGGTAATGTCACTGTTCGATAAAGGAACAACTGCAATACCTTTGCTGTTTGTGATATCCGATGATTCATCTCCGTTTTGGTCTGTTACATTTACAGTAATTCCTTTTACAGGTGTTCTATCCTTATCATTTTCTACCTTGATATTGACCTTATTATCAGGATTTAAACTCTTGCTCGACGGTAATTCAATTTCCAAATTGCCGTTATCCTGTAACTTAATAAGACCAAAATCGGTTATCAATCCATCATTGTCCCAAACATAAACTCTGTATTTATAGTTTTTGTTCTCAACTACCGAACCGCTGCCCATATCAGGTGTTGATGTAGGCTCAACATTCGGTTTCTCGGTTTCGCTTGGCTTACTTGTTTCATTTGGGTTTTCCGTTCCGCTTGGTGCTTCACTTGGTCTATTTGTTTCATTCGGACTTTCTGTTCCGCTTGGTGTTTCACTCGGTTTATTTGTTTCATTTGGACTTTCTGTCCTGTTTGGTTCTTCAGTTTCACTTGGTGTTATTGTTTCTTCCGGTTTATTTGTTTCACTCGGCTTTTCTGTTTCTTCAACTCCCGGTAATGGTGTTGTTTCTGTTCCCGGATTCGGTGTCGCAGTCGGTTTTGAGATTGGTGCTTCCGACAACGGAGGTACTATTACAATTCCGTTTTCATCGGTTAATTCTGTCCTTATTCCACTGCCGTCCTTGTTATATACACTTACCTTTAAGCCTTCTACAGGTGTTCCGTCTGTACGCATTACCTTTACTGTTGTTCTGTTGTAATAGTCAATTACCTTTCCGTCAGGCAGGCAAACCAACACCGCATTATCCTTTGCAATAAGTGTGATTAATGCTCCCTCTACAAAGCCTTTTTCATCACTTACCGTTATAATATAATCGTGAAGTTTATCGCCGTCAATTTCTCCTACTTCTCCGTTTCCGTTACTGTCTGTAATATCTGTATTTGAAATCGGCATTGTTACCTGACCTCGTATATTTGTGTAACCGTTTTCTATATAATCACCGTCACCTATGAGCTGCACTCTCAAACCATTCACCGGCTCGCCCTTTTCAGTAACAACCGTAACTGTTATTCTGTTATCTTTATTAAATGCTGTACCTTCCGGCAGTTTTACATCAATCGAATAGTTTTCTCCTACTTTTACATCACAGTCTTTAATAAGCTGTCCTGTTTTATCAGTTACAACTACAACATATGTATTCTCGTTATCCGCAACTGTACCGTTTGACTCACCTGTCGATGATTGTTTATTCGGTATTCTTAACTGACCGTTTTCATCGGTTTTTCCTGCAGCTGCATTATCCGAAATATCCGAAACAAATATACTTATACCCTCAGCCGGCTGATTTTCCTTTGTTACTGTTACTGTAGTAATATCTTCTGCTGAAATAAGTCTGCCGCTTGGAAGTTTAATTGTAATATTATCATTCCTATCAATGCTTATTTCACTGTTGAATATCGGCTTATTATTTTTATCCGTAACAAGTACACTGTAATCTCCAACCTTTGAGTTACCGTCCTCATCCGAATTATCCTTATCTGTAAGTTTAGGAATTTCAGATGTTTTCAACACCTCACCGCATACAGTACATTCAATATGTTTACTTCCGCTGCTTTCAATAGTTGCCGGTTCATCAACTATCCAATCACTTAATTTATGTCCCAATGCTTCAATATAGTCACCTTTGTGAGTATCTCCGCAGTCTGTACAAATATATGTTGTATATCCTAATTCAGTACACGTCGGCTCAGTTACTGTTTTCTCATAGTTATGATTAGTTTTAGCTGTTTCATTCGCTTTGTATTCGTATCCGCACACCTTGCAAGTATACGTTGTATATCCCTGTTCAGTACAAGTCGGGGCTGTTACTGTTTCTGTGTAATTATGCCCTTTGGCATCTGTGTATTCTCCGATATAAGTATCTCCGCAGTCACTGCATTTAAACACTGTATATCCCATTTCGGTACACGTTGGTTCTGTTATTTCTCTGCCATACTTATGTGCTGTCTTGGCTGTTTCATTTCCTACATAACTTTCTCCGCATACTTTGCAAGTATACGTTGTATAACCTTGTTCCGTACAAGTTGGTGCTGTTATTACCTCATCATATTCATGTCCTTTTGTGTCTGTATAATCTCCAACATACGAATATCCGCAGTCACTGCAGGTGTATGTCGTATATCCCATTTCAGTACAGTTAGGATCCGTTACAGCCGATACATATTTATGCTCTGTTGATTCTTTTTCATCTCCTATATATTCCTTGCCGCAGTCGGGGCAGGTATATACGGTATAACCCTGTGACGTACAAGTTGGCTGTACTACTTTCTTTGTATAATTATGTTCTACAATCTCTGTATAATCTGAAATATAACTGTCACCGCAATCTTCACAAGTATACGTTGTATATCCCATTTTCGTACAAGTCGGTGCTGTTATATCTGCCTTATAGCTATGCGGCTTCTTATCTGTGTAGTCTGAAACGTAACTGTCTCCGCACTCGGTACAATTATAGGTTGTATATCCTAACTCGGTACAGGTTGCTTGAGTCACTTTGCTCTGGTAATGATGTTCTGTTTTATCAACATAATCTGCCGTATAGCTGTTTCCGCAGTCATCACAGGTATAGACTGTATATCCCATTGATGTGCAAGTAGGCAGTATTTTCTTTTCCGAATAATGATGTCCCTTTGGCAGCTGTAATACCGCTCCGCACTCGTTACAGATTTGAGGTTCTGTACAAGTTGCCTCCGTTCCCGGTGTATGTCCCTTTGCCGAAACTGCCTGTATCATTTTTTCACCGCAGTTTTTACAGTCATACTCTATTACACCTTCACTTTCACAAGTTGAATTTGTTACTGTATGACCATTGTCCCAGTCATGTCCGGTAGGTTCTGTGTAATCACTTATATATGTATCATCGCAATTCTTACAAGTATATGTTGTAAAACCTTTTGTTTTACAGGTCGGCTTGGTTACCTTTGCATTGTAATCATGCTTTGCAAGAGGAGTTAAATCAGTAATATATTTATACCCGCAGTCAATACAGGTATGCTCTGTATATCCGTTCACAGTACAAGTTGCCAAAACCTGCTTTTCGGTAAATTTATGCGTGGTTATAGACGTTGTTTCTGTGTAGTAATCACCGCAGTTTTTACACATATGCAGGATAAATCCGCCCTGCTGACAGCTTGCTTCTCTTATTACCACTGTATCATAATCATGTCCGTTTGACGGAACATAGTTTGTTTTCTGCAATGCTCCGCAGGTGCTGCACTGAAATCTGTCATATCCCAATTCTGTGCAGGTAGGTCTTACAGTTTCAAGATAACGGTAATCATGTGTATGGACTTCATTCAAATTTGAACCATTGTTTGAATTATTATCTGATGCAAGCAGCCAAACATAGCTTACACCGTTTTCCGTCATGCTTTCACCGCTGTAGCTGTAATTAATCTCATAATACACCGGATAATATCCTTCTTCCGTATAATTGGGTGCAGAGGTCAAATTACAATTATCCGCTGTTGTTCCGTATCTTATTCTTGTATGTACTCCGTCTTCAGATAAATCCGAAACGATAACGCTGTGTGCCTTTCCATCAGCCTTTCCGTAATAGCTTTGAACTACTGATTTTGCAATAGCATACTCATTCTTTATATATCCGCAGTCCTCACATTCTCCAAGCAGATGAAAGCGATGATTTCCAAGCTCACCGTCTACTTTCTCATCAAAATTATGTCTGTCCTTTTGTGTAGTCGCTCTTGCGTGTGTACCTTTACAAAACTGACAATACTGTCCTGCCTTTAATATCGTTGTATGATAATCACTGTCATATGGCGTATGCGTTGTATTATCAAAGTCAAGGAAAAAGTTATGGTCGCATGAATTTAAACCATAGATATTTTTTCCGAAAGAATAGCTGCCTGTTCCGTCCACCGAATTAATTGTTCCGCAGTTTTGGCACACGGATTTCGTATAATGATATGAAGTATAGTACGCATCTACACCCGGTGTTCCGCTGTCTGTATTGCCCTTGCTTTTACCGTCGGTCATTGTTCCGTCGCTCCATTCAACCTGTCTGTTCAGAGCTGTTTCTCCTGACTTTGTATATTCAGGTACACGATAGATAAGCTGTGTTGTATCCATATCACACACCGGACAATACATTGTTTCATAGGTTGTAGTTGCATTTATATCAAGCTCATTGGTTCGTCCGTTGGCTTCCATCCATACATCTGCCGGATCTACATATTCATTAGACTGTGCCGCAAATGAAATAACCGGCAATGTTCCTATTGATACTGCTGCAGCTAATGTTGCCGCTGAGATTCTTTTAATTTTAACCTTTATATTATTACTCATTTCTTAATTCCTCCATATTTAACTTCTAATACAATTATCGTCAATCAAAGATAATCATATTATACTTTTTCTTTTTTATTGTAAGGCTGTACATTTATCTTGGCGGTGAACGACCTCTCTTGGATATAACAGATATAAAAAGCATCATAACAATTCTTTTGACTTACCTCTCTTCCTCATTTTCTTTATAACCTTTCCAACTGCCTTATTAGCCTTGCTCTTTTCCTTAATTTCATTTATTTTCTGAATTACAGATGGCCTTTTAATATCCCCCCGCTCGGCTGATTTTCTCTTTGATTGAGATTCTGTCCTTGGGGGACTCTCTTTTTTTGGCTGTTCTTCACCTCCCGATTTCTCAGGCAGCGGATAATTAAGCTTTTCCATTATGTAATTTAAAACAGCTGCATCATCCTGTTTTGATACTATTTCACACAATCCATTTCCATTCTTCTTATCTCTTACCGCTGTAAACAACACACCGTATCTCTTTGCTTCATCATTAAATTTCTTTAAATCCGAGTCTTTAATCTGAACAACACATAAAGGTTTATCAGACTTCAGCAGTCGTTTTAAATTAGTCTTTCCTTTAAGCTTGTTACTGTCTTTACTCATAGCAAGAAGAATTGCCGCAAGATTTTTTGCTCCCGATGCTGTCAGCTTGGCTGCTGCTTCTGTAATCTGTATTCCCTCCTTTACCATCATATCAGCGACTTCTCCGCCTGTGTTCATGCTGCTTCGCCTCCTTTTCTATTTTTTCCTGCTCATATAGTTCCTGTATCTGCCTCTGCTTCTCTGCGATATTCTCTGATACCTCAAATACCGCTTTGCACATACGGACATCGGAACGCAGTTTTCGGAGTTCTGAATTAATCTCCGATATACGTTCCTTATTTTCTTCCTCATTTTCTGATTTCCTTTCCTCGTAATTTTCTTCTTTCCTTTCTTCGTGATTTTTTGCTTTCCTTTCTTCATGAAGCTCTTTACGAATATCGGATAAACGGCTCATTTTATTTTCACATTCTCTTTTATATTCATTTAATTGTTCAACTGTTTCTATGTTATGGGTATATAGAAACCTAAACTGTTTCTGATATTTATTGAGTTTGGTTAGTTCTTCACGCATGAAAAAAGACACCCTCTTAGGTGCCTTATTCCTGCGTATTTTTTTGAATAAGTAGAGATAGTGAAAATACAGAGCCATAAATCCTTTCATTCGTTTTCGGGAACTTGTCTGCAAGCTCCCTTTCAGCCTATATCTCTTTGCCTGCGGTATTATTCGTTTAACGTTTCTCGCTTTCATAATCCTGTTCTGTATAGCTTCTTCAGTATACATATAACCCAAACTATCCAATCTTACAGGACGTTTTCCGAATGGAGGAATTATTGATGTGTGTTTTATGTTTTCTCCCTTCCTATGAATTGTATAACCTTCACGATTTAAATTTCTCCAGAATTCTTTCATTGTATATGATTGGTTTATTATTTCATCAAGTTCCTCTCGAATACGTCCCCGTATTGTCGGTCTGTTTTCCTTTTCAGCTTTCCACTCCGCATAGTGTTTACCTTTTCTTTTAGGATTTTGTATGACCGACAGTCCGTGTTTAATGCATAGCTCGTCCGATATTTTTCTTAGATTATAGTAAGCTTGCGGAGTTGAACGCAGCTTTTTCCCATCAACAAATGAAACAGAATTTACTACTATATGATTATGAAAATGTTTTCTATCAAGATGTGTTCCGATAACAATTTCAAACTTATCACCGAAGCACTTCTGAGCAAACTCAATTCCTATCTGATGAGCTTCTTCTGCTGTCACCTCTCCCGGTTTAAACGACTGAATGTAATGATAGGCAAGTACTTCATCCTCTTTGCCAAATTTCCTTTTGGTTCTCTGCATTTCACTGTACGAGGTTTCGATGCTTTGACAGTTTAATGCACTTTCAAAAAGTCTTTGTTCTGTCTTTTTTGGATTTGCAGCATATGTTATTATGCTGTCAAGTGAAGTCTTTTCTTCATTAGCCGCATAATCTACTGCACGCTTCAGTTGATTTCTGACAGCATATACTTTTAATACAGCCATCAGTTTTTCACCAGCCTGTAAATCTCGCCAAGCAGTCTGAATATTTCTTCAATCTGCTTTTGTGAAACCGCATCATCAATATTTGCCCTCCTTGCAATCTGATTGATGTTGTTCCCAATCGGATTTATTTCTCTTATCAGCTGTGATATATTATCCGGCGGTCTCGGATGTAAGTCAACCTGCATAATCAGTTTACGGATAAACTCACTCTTTGATAATCCGGCTTTTTTAGACTGACTTTCCAAATGCCTATCTTCCTTTTCTGAAAGATATATAAGCAATGAATTATTTCGGGTCCGCAAATTTTCACCTCCCTTCACTGTACAAAATCGGGGTCTAAGGGAACTCCCTTAATCACTTTGTCTTTTGTATGTATATACAAAGGCTATGCTTGCAAGTATATTAAAAAGTTAGTCTCCCTCCCTAACTTCCTCCTCATATTTCTCCTTATTTCCCTCATCTCTGCTTTCTTTTTCATCCTTCATCGCTTCTATGAACATCTCTAAAAAACCGCAGTTTTTACACATATCTTCAAGCCTTACTTCCTCTTCTTCCTCCCCCAAAACCTTGCTGTATGCCTCATTATCATTTATCGATACAGCATCTATCATAACCTCAAGCCTGTTATTTAACTCAATCTCCTTCTCTGTACAATACAGCTTTTCTGCTATTCCCACAGCTTCTTCCGCACTTTCAGCTCCTATGTAAAGCTTGTTCGCTCCCCTTGCTGTTACTACCACTTCATAAATCTTACTCATTCTTTTTACTCCTCCAATTTCAATATTGTTTTATGCCTTTTTCAATATCGCACGTTAAAAACCTCGTTTGCCTTTTATTTTTCAATATTGAAATCATCGTTTTTCAATATTGATGCTGTATCACCAAGGAAATCCCATGCAATATTATCCTTATTTTTAACTGTTTTATCCGACCTCCTTAACTGAATATCCACTCCGCCAACCAAGCCCGACAAAACACGCTCTACTATTTCATCTGTAAGGTCATTATCCTTTTCTTTGAAATACTCGTTTAAAGCTGCGATTATTACAGATGAATATGACTTATATTTTTGCCTGTCCATGTTCTGCAAATACTCCCATGCTCTTTGATGTTCCGTATTTCCAAGGTTAAACCTTACTGTACAAAAACGTCTTTCCGACATTTTATCTATCCTTTCTCAGCTGTTCAAATGCTAAATATTCATATCCCTTTGCTGCCGCACAAATATCCGATATAATCTCAACGCTGCCTGTGTCATAGTCAGCAAAGTTCTTTATTATACAGCCACCTCCTCCCATAATATACAAACGCATAAGTTCCGAATTGTATTCATACTTACGCAAAGCCGCAAATATATCGCCTGTATACTTAACAGCTTCCTCATGAAGTACTCTGCTGAATTTCTCCGATATATTTGCTTTTCCATGCCTAATGTATTCTTCTATAATACCCTCGTCGATTTTAACCCCGTACATATCCATTACAGCATTTTTTGTACGAATTACAAGCTGATTTACACCGAGCTTTTCTGTCCACGATTTACTTTCAACTGGTTTTCTGTCTTGAATATACAGTATATTCATTGTACCGTTGCCTATATCTGCAAGAATATTTGTACCTTTCAATTCCGGCAAACGGTTTACTATCGCCGGATAACCCTGCGGATATACTGCACATCCCGTAAACTCAATATGAAATTTCGTTCCGTCAAGCTTAAAATCAACCGTCTTATTTTTCATAAGGTAATTTTTAAAGCTGTTTCTTTGTATCCTTACCCATGTTAAAGGCAATCCCGTTGCAAGAAATACCTTTGCATTGCATAGTCCGACTCTTTGGAGTTCTTTAGCCATTACGGCAAGATTCATTAAATAGAAATCATCATCAAGCGACTTATCTATTACAAAATCCTTATGTCCTTCTCCTATGCGATAATATTTATTGCCATATTCAAGCACATTCCCTTGAAATACAGGTTCGCTTGTATATTGTATAATACCCGTCGGAAGGACTATATTGCTTGATTTAATATTACCGTAACCCAAGTCTGTACCTATAACCTTAATTCCGTTCTTTATTTCTCTCAATTACTTGTCTCCTATCTTTCCACTTCCTGCTTCTTCTTTTCCTGTTTATGTGCATACTTTATTAAATCATTTGCAAAATCACCTATTGTATCTCTAAGCATATCCATATGCGAATAATCATTATGCAGCCATTTCGCATAACACTCACCTATCGGATCTTCCAGCTTAAGCAGTTCTCTTACCTGTTTAAGCGGCAGCTCATCACTTTCAAAAATAATCAGTATGTCATCTCTGATTACTTTCTCATATGAAGCTAAAATAATATTCTCTGGTGACTGAACCTTTAAATCATCAATAAACTGGTCATTCAGCTTCTTTGCTTTTTCATAAAGCTTTTCTCTTAAATCCATAACTATCTCTCCCTATCTTTCTATATCTTTATTTTTCTTTTTTGGTAAATCTCCTTCGTCAGGTGTTATATCTATTGCATCAGAATGTCTTTTATCCATATTAAGCAATGCATCCAGTGCTGATAAACGCTGCAATTTTTCCGATAACTCCTTTTCTTTAGGAAATTCTTTCTTTACATCATCTTTAGCTACTTCAAACTGACTCTTGATTGATTTTAACCTTTCTTCGCTCTCCATCTTTAACTTCTCTATATTTGCAAGCGTGTTATCTATTCTCTGAATATTTCCGTAAATATCCGTTCCAAGTGATATTGAATAGGACCTTTCATGCTGTAAGGTCATTTTATGCTCATTTGCCATTGTATCAATTGAAAGTATCATTTTGAACCCTCTGTATTCACCTATAGCAACAGGCTCCGGAGATGACATTACTTTACATCGTTCTATTAATGCCTTTCCTGCTTTTTCTTTGTCTCCGTATTTGACCTCATCTATTGTCATAGGATTAAATCCCTTTTCTATTTTAGGATTTTTCGATACATACTCTACGTCCTTTGTCATGCCTTCAATGTTATTGTTTAACCGCTGTATCTCCTGCGGATAGTATTTTATAATCTTATCTTCAAGCTCATACTTTTGTGACATAAAGCTTGATTTCAAAAGTTTAAGCTTTGCAACATCCGTATCAAGTTCCATCTTTTCCTTTATATACGGATTTCCTGTTGCCAGTGCCTTTATTTCGGCATAAGACAATGCTGTTTCATCAATATCTTCCGCACTTCTTACCGGTGATTTACTCGTCATAATCTGTGAAATGAACTTCTGCTTGTTTTCAACTAATTGATATGAATATGCATCAAATGTATCCTTTGTAACATAGTTATACAGATGTACAGTTTCGTTTTTATTTCCCTGACGTACTATTCTTCCCTGCCTTTGCTGCAGGTCTGCCGGACGCCAGGGACAATCCAAATTATGGTTAGCATATAAAAGTGACTGCACATTAGTTCCTGCTCCCATCTTCTGCGTAGAACCTATTAATATTCTCACTTCACCGCTCCTTACTTTTGCAAATAAGTCCTTCTTTTTTGCTTCGCTGTCTGCATTATGAATGAATGCAATGTCCTTTTTCGGCACACCTTTTTCCATAAGCTTGTTCCGTATATCATCATACACATTAAACGAACCGTCTTTTTTAGGTGTTGAGCTGTCACAGAATACGAGCTGAGTTCCTTTGAAATCGTTTGTTTTCTTCCAAATTTCATAAACATTTTCGGCACAGGTATCAACCTTTGTACCCTTTTCATCCGGAAACATTTCATTTATGAGTCTTTGGTCAAGTGCAAGTTTCCTTCCGTCATTTGTTATCTTGAGCATGTTATCGACTGTCGGATCCACATTTCCCGTTCTCACCTCCTCCGCACGTTTTCCAAGTTCCTCTACAACGTTTCTCTGAATATCAGTAGGTTCAACCGATATGTTATGATATTCAGCTTTCGGAACAGGCAGATTAAGCATATCTGCAGTTTGAATATCTGCAACTTCTTTGAACATTGACATCAATTCAGGAATGTTATAAAATTTTGCAAAACGTGTTTTTGCTCTATAACCTTTGCCCTCCGGCGCAAGCTCTATTGCCGTAACCGTTTCACCGAACGTTGATGCCCATGAATCAAAGTGCTGCAAGTTCCTTTCTTCAAGTGCGTTATACTGAAGATACCTCTGCATTGTATACAGCTCTACCATTGAATTTGATAGCGGAGTTCCTGTTGCAAAAATAACTCCCTTACCACCTGTAATTTCATCAAGATAGCGGCATTTCATAAACATATCACTTGATTTCTGTGCTTCTGTCTGTGCTATACCTCCTACATTTCTCATCTTACTTACAAGGAAAAGATTTTTAAAACTGTGTGCTTCATCAACAAATATTCTATCAACTCCGAGCTCTTCAAAGGTTACAACATCATCTTTTCGTTTCGTTGAATTAAGCTTCTGCATTTTTACTTCAAGATTTTTTTTAGTTTTTTCAAGCTGTTTAACTGTAAAGCGTTCTGCATTATTTGCCTTTGCTTCACTTATTCCTTCTATAATCTCATCTATTTGTTTTTCAAGTATTGCTTTCTGACGCTCGGCTGAAACCGGTATTTTTTCAAACTGGCTGTGTCCTATTATTACAGCATCATAGTCACCTGTTGCTATCCGTCCGCAGAATTTCTTTCTGTTTTTTGTTTCAAAATCCTTTTTAGTCGTAACAAGAATATTTGCTGACGGATACAGCTGCAAAAACTCACTTGCCCACTGCTCCGTAAGATGATTCGGTACTACAAACATTGATTTATTGCATAAACCCAGTCTTTTTAACTCCATCGCAGCTGCTGCCATCGTCCATGTTTTCCCAGCACCTACTACATGACCTAACAGAGAATTTCCTCCGTATAATATCCTTGCGGCTGCATTTTTCTGATGTTTTCTAAGCTGTATTTCAGGATTCATTCCTTCAAATGTTATATGGCTTCCGTCATACTCTCTTGTCCTTACAGAATTAAATCGTTCGTTATATATCTTTGTTAATGCTTCTCGCCTTTCAGGGTCTTTCCATATCCAATCGGCAAATGCGTTCTTTATTGCCTCCTGCTTTTGCTGTGCAATTGTCGTTTCCTTGCTGTTTAATACCGCAACCTTCTTTCCGTCAGCATTTTCTTTGTAATCAAAAATACGCACATCTCTTAGGTTTAACGTATCTTCAATTATCTTTAATGCATTAACTCTTTTAGTACCATAAGTGTTATTTATTCTTGCATTTTCTCTGTCGGCATTTTTGCCTTCAACATTCCATGTACCTGTTATATCAGAATATCTGATTTTTATACGTCTTTTAGCATAATATGACGGATTGAGCAAATCAAATGCAAACTGCTGTATGTATTTATCCGGTATCCATGTTGTTCCCAGTCTTACGGTAATTTCACTTGCCGATAAATCTTTAGGCTGTACCTGTCTTAAACTTTCCTCGTTTATTTTAAATTCAGGATTATTCTTTGCTGCAATTTCAGCTATTTTAAGCTTTTCTCTTACATTTCCCGAAAGGTACTCATCTGCAGTTAAGTACTTGTTTTCATCTTTACTTTCATCTCTGTATAAAGGATTTAGGAATATAACACCCTTTAAGTCACTAAACAGCTTATCCTCTGTCTTTCCTGTAAGCTTCTCCATAAATTCCATATCTATCGCTGCTTTTTCGGCAATTGATACCGCTAAAGCTTCGCTTGCTGTATCTACATGAGTTATTTCCTTTTTTGCACCTATTGTACGTTTTGTAAACATATCGGCTTTTCTTTTCAGATTTCCGTTATCATCTAACTCTTCAAGTGAACATAAAAGAAAGTAGCTGCTGTCGTCTGAGAAAGCCATACTGTTTCCTCTTGAATTTATGAGTCCGTATTTTGCTGTGTAGTTATCATACAATTTATTTAATTTTACCTGCTGTGCTTTTATTTCATCATCAGAATAGTTTTCGGTCTGATATTCTATCAAATCCCTTACACAATCTCTTATCTCAATTAAACCTTTGATTCTGTTCTGAGCAGTCAGTGATAACTCTGCCTTATTCATTCTGCTGTTTTCTCTGAAATATATTTCTCCGTTTACAACAGTATATGAAAAGTTTCTTACATTCGGATCCGCCGGAATTGAATTTATCTCATCTCCTTCAATATCTTCAAATTCATACTCTGTAATCTTCGCATTAATATTTGAAACAGCATTACTTAACTGTTCTTCAAGTGTTCTGCTCCCATCAGGCATACAGGTGAGCTCGGGTCCGTATGGTCCGCTTATCTCCCGCATTGTTCCGAGTATCATATTCGGATTATCAATAAAATATTGATTTATCCTATGACCGTTCTCATCAATATTTAAATGCACCCAGTCAGGCTCTATATCTATCATTCTATCTCTTTTCTGTAAAAAGATAATATCCGATGTTACCTCTGTTCCGGCATTTGCTTTAAATGTATTGTTCGGCAGACGTATTGCTCCGACTAATTCAGCTCGCTGTGCAATATATTTTCGTATCTTTGGATTTTGTTTATCCATTGTTCCGCTTGATGTGATAAATGCAATCACACCTCCAGGACGTACCTTATCAAGTGTTTTTGCAAAATAGTAATCATGTATCAGGAAGTTATTCTTGTCATACTTTCTATCTGCTACCTTGAAATCCCCAAACGGAACATTACCTACAGCTGCATCAAAGAAACTGTCGGGAAGTGTGGTATCTTCATAGCCTTGTATTGCAATGCTGTCTTTTTGATAAAGCTGCTGTGCTATCTTTCCCGATATACTGTCTATTTCTATTCCGTATACCTTACATTCATTTAAACTATCCGGCATTAAGCCTTCGAAATTTCCTATTCCACTTGATGGATCCAATATATTTGCACGTTTCAGTCCCATATTTTCAAGTGCCTGATACATTGAACGTATAACAACCGGAGGTGTATAGAAAGCCGTCAGTGTACTTTCTCTTGCTCTTGAATATTCTTCATCCGTAAGCAATGATTTTAACTCTCCGTAATGCTTATTCTGTTCATCAAAACATTCAGATAAGCCTCCCCAGCCCACATACTGTGACAGTATTTCCTGTTCCTGCGGTGCTGCCAGTCTATGCTCGGTTTCAAGTGTCTTTAGCAGTCTGATTGCATTAATATTTCTTTCATACTTTTCAGATGGTGTACCTACCCCAAGACTATCGTCTGTAATTTTAAAATTATGACGTTCCGACATAGGTATTTCGGGATAAAGCAATGTATTATCCGACTGATTTTCTAAACTATTTTCTTGATTTTCTGTTATATCAAGTTCTTGATTATCAGGTTCTGTATTGGTTTGCTCTGTTTCATGTTCATTAATAAGCCTTTGCACAGTTTCAAGCTTTTCTATTCGATTTATCGGAACACCCGTATTTTGAGCAAATGTTATATCCCGTAATGTTACATCTCCGCTTATATCACCGATACTTTCAACAACAAAATTTCTTCCGTCTATTGATACTTCTTTTCCTACTATGTCGTTATCTTTCGGCTCATTAAAATCAGATGGTTCTTCTGTTTTTTCATTTGATTCCTCATTTACTTCTAAACTATCTACATTGCCTTGAATATCAAATGTATAACCGTTTCTTGAAAGCACCTCTTCATAATTTTCAAGAGCATATGCAGGTATTCCTGTCATTGCAGTCCTTTCACCGTCTATTGTTTTATTCATCAGTTTAATATCCAATACTCTTGCGGCTTCAACTGCTTCTTCACCGTAGATCTCATAGAAATCTCCTACTCTGTTGAACGTTACATTCTTTGACGATGAATCCACTAACTGCTCTTGTCTTATCCTATTCTGTTCTTTTTCAATTTCCTCTTTAGGCAAATATCTTTCTGATTTTATTAACCTGTCAATTCGCTTTGCGGCACTGCTCCAGCTTATATGTATCTTTGAAAGCGGAGACGCTATATCACTTCTGCTGAAATCTATTCCTTTTGCATCGTGCAATTCACTGAATAAACCTCCGGAAAATCCGCCTACTCCATATTCATTCTTTAAAAAGTTAATACGCTCTTTTTCATTACTGTGTTCGGTAAAGTATCTATAAATACGCAGCTTACCTCCCGAAACATTGCTTCCCCTTGACATTAGCATATCAATTTCATCTTCCGTTATGAATGAAAGTGACTTTGACTTTTTTATTCCACCCGTAAATTGTCTATGCTCTAAATTTAATTCTGAAAGCTGTTCAAATACTCTATGAGGATTGTACATTTTAAACCTCATAATATCAGGCTTATCCAAATATATATCCTTTAGCTTTTCGGTTGCTATAAGTATTTCAGCCCTCTGTTCCGGATTATCCAATGCATTTGAAAGTTTTAAAACTACATTTTCAAAACTTCCCCTGAACAGCTCATTATCATATACATCTCTTAAATCGGGATATATGTCATAGTCTATATCTACATACATATATCTAAGTGCAATAGCCGCTTCTGATAACTCATATTGGTTTATACCTTCAAGTATTTCTTTCGGAGCATATCGTCCCAGTTCAAGCAATTCACCTATACGTTTATCTGCCTCTTCCCATGTTAATATTCTGCTGCTGTTATATGCCCTGCTTGAATAACTCATTCTTATGCCTTCATTATTCCACCATACAGCCACCTTTGCACTGCCAAACTGAAATCCCTTTCCGCCTGTGCCGTATTCCTTCTTTAAAAATTCAACATTATCAGGCTTACTTTTGCTGTACTGCAGACATATTCTTTGTATACTTTCTCTTTCGTTTCCGCCTGATGTCAACACTTCGTCTATAATTTGCTGAGGCATAGAAAAAGCGGAGTGACTCGTGGTCTGCTCCGCTTGTTTTACTATATTCCGCTGTTCTTCCTCACTTAAAAATGCAGTATCAAAAAGACTTAATTGTATACCAGTTCCGGAAGTATCATCTCTTCTGCCGAATGACGATAATTCTCCATCAAACCTGTCCATCTCATAGGGTCTTTCGCTTTCATCAGCTCTGTTACTCCATCCGCTTTCGCCATCTGTTCCACTATATCCTGTATCTGCTCGGCTGCTGTTCTGTTCACTTCCTCCAAATGCTCCAGCAGTTCGCCTTTCATCAGCATTATCGAATACAATGCTCTCCTGTTGTTCTTGAGGAATGTTCTCCTCATCATTCCGTACTTGCCTATCTCGTATGTTTTCTCCGATACTTCCACTTCGGGTATCTGATAATCCCCCGCCGGTCTGTATGTAATCTCTCTTACTGTCATTCTCTTCATTCCTTTCTTCGTTTACCTTTTCATTTATATCTGTTGTTTTTGTATCATCTATATTATATACTTTATTTTGATTAATTTCAACTTTTTTTAATTCTCTCCGAATTGTTTGACTTATATTCCTTAATGCATTTTGGGCAATATCGCTTACAGCATTACCGAGAACCGCAATTGTTTCACTGCTGCTGAAATCCTGTATATATTCAAAATCCTCACGCTGAATATATTGATTAGGATTTATATTCATTCTCCGCATGACCATGTATGTAACCGATGCTTCGGCTGTTTGGCGAAATCTATGCTCCAAATTCACATCATCAAGCCCTGACAGTAAACTGTCCTCTTTTACATAACCCAAAACATTCAAATATTCGGTCATATTGTCATTCATAATATTATGTACAGCTGATTTTATTGAATTGCCTATATCAATGTCACTTCGCAATTTACCGTATATATTTTTCAGTTCGCTAATTACAGCTTCCGAAAACCTCTCATCATACTGCCATAGATTAAATTGGCGGTTATATAAATCCCTTGTATCCGATACATCAAATACATATTCAAGTCCGTATCTGCCACCGTTTTCTCTTAACAAAGCAATACCCTTTGCACCTTTCGTAACCCAGCGGTGCATTGTATTATTCCATAATTCAATACCCGCACAGGCTGTTGCATCGGGACGCTGAGCAAATATACATAACTGGTCCTCAAATGAATACTTATACTGCCATGCCGCTGTATTTAAAAAAGCTGTCCAGCGTCTGTAATCGGATAAACTGCGTGATGTATCGTCAACAAGCTGTGTTGTTCTCTGTACCTTTGCCGGCATTATTTTTCACCTCCCGTTTTCCTTACTCTTTCAATCTTTTAGCTCAAT
>OGMF01002002.1_pt1 | contig 18260 bp, 21 predicted proteins | sample 1572921 | NCBI WGS metagenome assembly OGMF01 (sample SAMEA2581919, study PRJEB24529) | metagenome | biome: Human gut stool | place: China | collected 2011
AAATTATTGGTATATTGTGCTATATCCAAAAAGTTCAGCATCCGCAAATAATTGTTCCCATAATCTTTGTATTTCTTCTTCTGATTTGAATTTATATTTATTATATAAATCTACTATTTTATTCCATTTTGTTGATAACATTATTTATCCTTTACTAATGACCTTTAAAATTAACTATACTTAAATAATATACAAAATATAGCACAATATACCAATAATTTTATCTATTATTTAAACATTGGGTACAGTACACCAAAAGATTATACACCATAAAGTTAAGATACCTCCAAAATAATCACAACAAACTATTAATAACCAATGTATAAGTTTTGCCTTTGTTTAGTTTTGCGTGTCCGCCTCTTATTGGTAAAATTAGTAATCCCGCACCTAAAAAGCAACAACCTACATAACCAACTGGTACAACCCATATTGCTCTATTTGCACCTTTTCTTTGAAGTGTACCGTCTAAAAAATCATTACCTATTTTGAAGTTTCCTACTTCTAAATTTGCAGGAGTTCCAAAGGCTTGATTTTGAGAAATGTTTTCTACTCTTGCGTTTAGTTCTGTTCCTTTTTTATATAGTGTATTGTTATAAGAAAAATCTTCTGCCAATACAAAAGTTAAACTATCACCCTCTTTTAAGGTTCTATTTCTTGTTGTTATGTATTTTTTAGGTTTGATTTTTAATGATATTTTTTGCAAATTTTGAAAATTTACGGGAACATAAGATACCAATTTGACATTTTTATACTGCGAAAGATTTTTATTAGCCAAATCATCAATAATATAAACAGGTATTTTATACGTTTCATTTTTATGTTCATTAATAAATTTTTCAGTTATTAACTCATCTTTTATAATTTGTTTTTTATAATCAACTGTTTTTAGATTTTTGCTTAATGTTTCTTCTACAAAATCATCTGTTACTATTGCAAAAGAAACATTACTAGCAAAAAATATCATTGTTAAAAATAATGCTAAACATTTTTTCATCGTGTAATATCCTAGTTATATTTAATTTTCTTCTTACTGTTTGTTTGAATAGATTGTTTTAATTTTTCTCGATTTTGTTGAGATGTTAGTAAAAAGTTTTGGTAATAAATATTTTCAGCATATTTGTTATTTGCTAAATATGCAGGATATTTTCTATAAATATATTCATAAACAGTAGCCATTCTGCGAGATGTTAATGGGTGTGTTAAATAATAATCATATCTTGTTTGAGACATAAATTTGTTATAAAGCACAATAATTGCAACAGGGTTATATCCAGCTTTTACCATATAATCTACTGCTCTTTTATCAGCCTTTGTTTCATATTTTTTAGATGAAAGAGAGTATTTAAATGTTGAAAAATATCCTTTGAATGCTCCGTCATAAGAATCAACTGAGTGCGAAATTTCATGGCTTAAAAGTGCTGCCATTTCATCATCACTATCTACATAAGCCAACATTCCTTGAGTAACTGTAATTTGTCTATCAGTAAGTCTTGACCAAGCATTTACAGTTTTACGATTTGGCTCGTAATAAAAATTTGTACGTTTTTCAATTTTATTTGCATTTAAAATTCTAAAACCAATTTCGTTAATGTATTTTTGTTGATGTCCTACTTTTGTTAAATCTACTTCCATTGAAAATACTGGAATTGCAGTAAATAATGTGATAAATAAAATCAATAACTTTTTCATAAATTAAACTCCTTATACTTCTTTTAGTTATAGTTAGATTATCTAGTAATATTAGTCATTTATAGATTAAAACGCACGCTCAGTTTGTTTATTATAAATCATATTATCACGAAAATATTTTTATGAGCAAACGAGATTTACAAAAGTTTGGAAAAAATCTTAAACATATAAGAATTGAACATGATTTAACACAGCTTGAACTAGCAGAAATTCTTGATATGTCGCCAAATTTTATTGGCATGATTGAGCGTGGGGAAAGAAATACAACTGTCGAAAATGTTTATAAAATTGCTCGTGCGTTAAATATAAAGCCCGAAGATTTGTTTAAAGAAAATTAGTAATCTAAAATTTTAATGACCTTTTGAACTTCTGCGTTAATTGTTTTTAGAAGTTTATAGTAATCTTCTTTTGAAGTTTGTAAATCAGAATCAATAATGCCTGAATCAGAAGAAAGAGCGCCCATTTTTAAGAGTGTTTGAATATTATAAAGTAATAATTTACTGTCAGAAACTTTGTTTTCTAAAACATTTAACGATAATTTTGCACACATAAAATTTATGTCCTTTGTGTTTGTATTCGTATAACTAGCTGATTTAAGAAATATTTTTAAAATCTCTTAAATGCAATATGCTATTATACCACTCAAACCCTCTATTTGTAAACAAAATCCTAAGTTAAGCTAATATAAAATAGGGTAAAGTAAGGTTAAATAATATAAAGGTAAGTATGATAATACTCGGCTTAATCTTTGATTAAGTTTTTAATTTTAATAACAGCCACTGCAAAGTAATATTCTTAATTCTACTAATTTACGGATTTTTTTATAACACACTCACGACTTTTATGTGTCCACTTTTTAGGGTATAGTTCAGACAATCGAAGCATGGCGTAAATTATAAAAAAAGGGTAATCGAAAGATTATCCTTTTTTTGTGATTGTCAGCGACAAGAATGCGTTTTAAAATTGAAAGAATTGATTATTTGAAAATCATTATTTATGGTACAGACCAATTGCTCTTTCTAAATCACTCACAGACTGTTCATATTGAGTTAGTGTCTGAATATATCTATATTGCGTATTTATATATGCTTCTTGAGAATTTATAGGTATTAATATATTACTTTTTCCTTCTTTAAAACTTATTTCTGATTTTTTTACAATCTTTTTAGCATGAGGAATTAATTCTTTTTCGTAGATATTTAATGATTTAGCATTTGCAATTACACCGAAATACGCATTTTTAACCTCTTGTTCTATTTTTATTTTTATTGCATCTAAATCATTTTCATATACTAGCTTTTGAGCCTTAACTTCCTTTATAACACCTTGTTGACGATTGAAAATAGGCACACCTAATGATCCCATTACAAATGTACTATTTCTTTTTGTATTTCCAGTAACAAAATCAGCACCTACAGTCATTTTTAAATCTGGTACTATATTTGAATGTGCAAGTTTTAATTTTTGATTTTGAACTTCAATATTTTTTTCTATTGCTTTAATTTCTGGACGATTTGCATACGCATATTCAATTAATGTATTTATGGTTTTGTCATTTTCTACCATTGATGTTGGAATATTAAATTCTTTCATCAAATCTGGTGGAGCTAGTACAATAGTTCTATTTAAATGCTTTCCAATGTTTGCAGATAAAGAGTTAAATGCCTCATTTAATTCAAGTTTTGCTGATTGAATATTATTTTTTGCATTTATCACAGTTATTTCAGCTTGTAAAATATCTAAATTTTCTACATTTCCCTTTTTTTCTCGTTCTTTTGCAATTTTTTCTAAGTTGGTTATTGTTTCTAAAATTTCTCTTGATACTAAAAGTTTTTGCTGAGCATTGTATGTTTGAATATATGAAGAACGAACTTTTGAGCGAACATCAAGCATTGTAGTTATAATTTCTTGATGAACAACTTCTTTTTGCATTTTTGCTAATTTAATTCTGCGAGAACGCTTATTACCAAGTTCTATGGTCTGCTCAATACCAACACGAAATGTATCTTCGGCAAAACCGTTATCTGAAATTATATTAGGATTAGAAAGCAACCCCGCTTGTAAAATTTGAGCATCACTAATCCCTAATTTTGCCCGAGCTGCTTTTAATGTTGGATTATTTAAAACTCCTAATTCTATTGCTTTACTCAAGGTTATTGATTTCAAATTTAAAGTAATGTTTGCATTACTATCTTCAACTATAGCGCAACATGTTTGTATAGAAAATTGAATACAAATTATTAAAAAAAATATTTTTCTTTGTATACTTAGCATATAGCATTATCCTCAACAGTATTAGTCTATATTGCTAGGCAAACATTGTCAATAACTTCACTTTTTATTTATGCCCAATCTTCAAACAAGCTCTTTGAGTAGTCCATACTTGGATTTGAGTTGAATTTTTCCATTGCAATTTCTAATTTTTCGAGAAATTCTGTTTTATTTTTACAATTTCTCAATTCTTCCAAAGACAAAACACCGTCACCGTCTGTATCAGCTTGTCTTAGTTCGTCAAGGTTTTTCATTGAATTTTTTGCATTAATTTTTGCATCTAATTCTTTATCCGCAGAACAAACGACTAGCGTTTTTCCGTTTTCGTCTTTCATTTTTGGTAATGGCAAAATTATATAGCTTGAATTATAGCTCTTATTAAATTCTATACCTGATGTCATTTTGTCTCCTCTCCTACAATTTCATGGTTACACATGGCAAATTCAAATAAATCCTTCAAAATTCGTATTTTTTTAGCAAAAAGCATGGCTTTGTTAAGTTTCAGACATATTTGCAAAAAACATGTCAATTTTCTTCTACGCTTTGAGTTTATCATTATAGGTTAGTTTAAATTAGGGAATACTGTGATTAATTTAATAGGTTTAAAAAACGTAGTTAAACCTGCTAAAACTCAATATAATTCTATCAATAGTTTTCGATACGCAAATATAGATCAAAAACCAGATACTTTTGAGCGCTCTGATTTTGCGACCTCTCCTATTAGTTTCACAGGAAAATCTAACCGATTAAAAGAATACAAAAAACTCACCGAGGACTTAAACAAAACAGCACAAACTGCCCAAGACTCTTTAGACAAGCAACTTGCAACTGAAGGTTGGTCTGGCAAAACAGCTGATGCAATCAGTATTCTTTGGAACTCTAAAAATAGAGCCGTACTTGTTCAAGCTGACATTGACACCTACAAAAAACAAGTAACAGAGCTTGATGCATCTATCAAAACTGATTCCTTCAAAGACAAGTTCAAAGAGATGTTTGAGGTAGATTACAACCCTTCAAACATTGTTCGTTACAACAAAAAATCACAACAACTTGAAACAGCCTTAACTTCAAGTTGCATAGCAAAATACACCGAAGAAAAATTATCAAAAAACATAGATATATACAACAAAAATTCTGGAAAATTACAAGATTACACTGAAACTAGAATAAACCCTTATGCCCAAACAGGCAGTATTCCAACCTATAACCACACAACCACTAAAGACGAAATTTTTGAAAAAATGGAAAACTCTTTAGTCGAAATTTTGGGTGATAAAAAAGTTTTAGACGTAATTCTATCATCAAACGGCTTAGACTGTGAAAAGGCAAGCAAGGAAGACAAATACAAAATGTATGGATATTTGTCTAGCTTTATAGTTGAATCTTCTAAAGCTACCGCACAAAAGAGTTTGAAAGGTCAAACCTTAGCGCAAATTAAAGCAGACAGTGACAAGTCTTATGAAAAAGCCTTTGGTACTAAAAACGACATCATTAAAAGAGTTGACAAATACAACTCGTCTCAAAAAACAGGAGCAGCTTGTGTCGAATTTGTTGCAAACGTAGTTTTAAACACTCTTGGTCCAGGCTCTGTTTTTGGAAGTTGTCTATATAGCGCCGGAAAATCTATTGCCTTCGACATTGCAGACACCAAAACAAAAACAGTCGACAGAGATTTAGACATAAAGTCAATCGTTGTAAATGCAGGTTTGAGCGGAGCAAGCGGTATCGTTAATAGAATTATCGTAATAAAATATGCAAGTGACGTTGCCACAAAAATTTTAGGCGGAAAAACGTCTTTCGACAATTTCGGTTCAAAACTTGTAAAATTTGTCGTTGATGAAATTATTAGCAAAGAAGGTGTAAAACTTCCAGCTTATGGCGTTGAAGAAATTGTTAAAGCCGTTGTTAAAAATATGGTGGGACTAAAAAAAGAAAAAGATACTGGCTTTAGTCAAAAAGATTTGGAAAACTCAATGGTTATTGTAGCAAAGGCGATGACTTATTTAACAAGCGAAAAAAGTAGTGGTAAATTAGATAACAAATCACAAAAAGAAATAGTCGCTCAATTAAACAATCATATTTCTACATCAATGAAAAACAACAATGAATTTAGCACTTGGTTAAACAAAAACAAATCTTCTCTACAAGAGCTATTGAACCAACTTGTAAAAATTGAGTTTTCTTAAATTTAAAACAATATTACAAAAAAGAGGAGAAATTTCTTTCCCCTCATTTTACTATTAAAACATTTTTATTTTAGCGGATATTTCTCTAATACGAACGCTATATCTTTATCACCTCTGCCAGAAAGGTTTACAAGAATTTTTTCGTTTGGATTTGCTTGAGCTAATTTTATGGCATAAGCAATCGCATGAGAGCTTTCCAACGCAGGAATAATTCCCTCTAATCGAGAAAGTTCGTAAAATGCAGAAACAGCCTCTTTATCGTTTACAGTCACATAGTTTACACGTCCTGAATCGTGCAAGAAACAGTGTTTTGGACCAACTCCAGGATAATCTAAACCGCTTGCAACAGAGTATGCATTTGCGGGGTTTCCTTCTTCGTCTTGCAACAACAAACACTTAAAGCCGTGTAAAATGCCTTCCTTACCATAGGTAATGCTTGCAGCATTTTCGCCTAACTTTTCGCCTTTACCCATTGGTTCAACACCATAAATTTTTACAGAATCTTCGTTTAAAAATCCGTTAAAAATACCGATTGAATTTGAGCCACCGCCAACACATGCAACTACGTGATTTGGCATATCTCCTGTCATTTCAAGTATTTGTCTATGCGCCTCTTTACCAACAACAGTTTGAAAATGTTCCACAATCATTGGAAATGGATGAGGTCCAACAACTGAACCGATTGCATAAAGAGCTGTTTCATATTCTTTTGAATAAGCAATAAAAGCCTCGTCAACTGCTTCTTTCAAGGTCATTGTTCCGCTTTTTACAGAAACAACATTAGCACCTAAAATTTTCATTTTTTCTACATTTGGTCTTGCTTTTTGAATATCTACTTCACCCATGTAAATATCACACTCAAGTCCTAAAAGCGCTGCCGCTGTTGCTGTTGCAACACCATGTTGTCCTGCTCCTGTTTCAGCAATAATCTTTTTCTTGCCCATTTTTTTTGCAAGTAACGCTTCACCTAAGCAATGATTAATCTTGTGTGCACCTGTATGGTTCAAATCTTCACGCTTTAAATAAATTTCTGCGCCATATTTTTCTGACAAATTCTTTGCAAAATACACAGGACTTGGACGACCTACATAATAATTCAACAAATCATTTAACTCTTTGTTAAAAAGAACATCATTTTTTAATTTTTCAAAACATTCAGTAATTTTTTGAAATTCTGCCTTCAATCCTTCTGGTAAAAATTGTCCGCCGTAATTACCGAAAAAGCCTTCTTCATTAGGTAAAATATTAGTGTTTGTGATTGTTTGTGTTTCCATTTTTAGAATCCTCCATAAAATACTTTGTAATAACCGAATTTTTATCCTTAAGAATTTTAGAACCACGAGTAACCTTGCAAAGAGACACATTAAGCTCTTTTACAATGTCTCGTTGAGTTCTGCCTTCTGCCAACATTGACAGGATACGCCATCGTTTTGACAAAGTCGCAATTTCAGATTCAGAAAGCATTTCCTTTAAAAATGCCATAAGTTCTTCTCTTGAACGAAGTTTCAATATAAAATTTGTAATTTCTCTAATGTTACTGTCCATAGAAACAATATAAATCAAGTTTTTGTTTCTGTCAATAGTAACATTATCAGAGTATTTACATTCTGTAACAATTGGCACTTAAAAATCCGCTCTGACATGATTCGAACGACACGGGAAGTTTACCGACCGTGCGTGGCTTGTCCACATTTGGCGTCGCACGTGAGAATTGTTTTTTTAGGACACAAAAAATACCCCTGACACGATTCGAACGATACGGGAAGTTTACTGACCGTGCGTGGCTTGTCCACATTTGGCGTCGCACGTGAGAATTGTTTTTTAGGACACAAAAAATACCCCTGACACGATTCGAACGTGCGACGCCTTCCTTAGGACGGAAGCGCTCTATCCAGCTGAGCTACAGAGGCATTTTATTTATATTCTATTCTATTGTTTCTACGCTCAGCTGGCTTTATTGCAGACAAGCTGCTGAGGTTTCGCTTGCGCTCACCTTGTGAGCTACAGAGGCATTTTATTTATATTCTATTTTATTGTTTCTACGCAAATTACTCAATAAATCTTTATTTTTCTTCTGAATTTTCTAGTTTTTCTATCAAGTCCAAGCAAATTCCGACTTGCACATCTATTGGCGACATTTTCAAATATTCAAGCGCATCATGAATTTGTTTATTTTTATCGTACCAACGCCTAAATACATTTATAAATTCACTAAAGTCGTTATCTGTAATCTTTATGCCATAACCTTGAACTTTATCAATAATATAATCTGCACATTCCAATTGTTTGTCCACTGGGGCCTTCTCCATCAAGCCTACCGCCATACAAACCGTTGGATTTAGGTCATACCATCTTTTTGCTGTTCTTTTTTCTTCAGTCATTTAAACCTCGTGTGAATTTATATTTTCAGTTTACAACATATTTTATTTAAAATCTAGTCCACAATTTTAATTATTTTTTTTATTTAAATAAAAAGTCGCAGTTGGCTTTGCCAACTGCGACTTAAATTTATATTCAAATTTTGAAATTAAACAACGCCTTGCGCCTTCATTGCTTCTGCCAATTTAGAGAAAGCTGCAATGTTTGCACCTGCAACGTAGTTATTGCCTAGACCATATTCTTCTGCAGCATCTTTACAAGATTTAAAGATATTAGTCATAATTCCTTCTAATTTTTTATCAACTTCTTCAAATGTGTAATAGAATCTCATTGAATTTTGGCTCATTTCAATTGCAGAAGTTGCAACACCGCCTGCGTTTGCAGCTTTTGCAGGAGCAACTAGAACACCCTTTTCCAAGAAATATTCCGTTGCGTCTTTTGTACAAGGCATATTTGCACCTTCACCAACTGCTATAACACCGTTTTTCACCAATTCTTTTGCAGAGTTTAGTGTAACTTCGTTTTGTGTTGCGCAAGGAAGTGCAATATCTACTTTAATTGTCCAGATTGGAGAATCTGCAGATGTTCTTTCCATATATTTAGCGTCAGAATGGACTTTCAAGTAATCTTTAATTCTACCACGTTTAACTTCTTTAATATCTTTGATTGTTGCTAAATCTATACCGTTTTCATCATATACACAACCATTTGAATCGCTCATCGCAACAACTTTACCGCCCATTTCTTGAACTTTTTGGCATGCATAGATTGCAACATTTCCAGAACCAGAAATAGAAACAGTTTTGCCTGCAAATGTCTGATTGCCGTTTGCTTTCAACATTTCACGCATGTAGTAGCTTAAGCCAAAGCCTGTTGCTTCTGTTCTTGCTAAAGAACCTCCGTAAGATAAGCCTTTACCTGTTAAAACACCACCTTCATAAGCGTTTCTAATTCGCTTAAATTGACCGAACATATAGCCTATTTCTCTTGCACCTGTACCGATATCGCCTGCAGGAACGTCAACATCTTGACCAATATGTCTTTGCAATTCAGTCATAAATGCTTGGCAAAATGCCATGATTTCTCTGTCAGATTTACCCTTAGGGTCAAAATCTGAACCACCTTTACCACCACCGATTGGCAAACCAGTCAAGGAATTTTTAAAAATTTGTTCAAAACCTAAAAACTTCATAATACTTTGGTTTACAGTTGGGTGCAATCTAATACCGCCTTTGTAAGGACCAATTAGAGAGCTATATTGAACACGAAATGCTCTATTTACGTTAACTTTACCATTATCATCAATCCAAGACACACGGAATGTAATAATTCTTTCGGGTTCAATCATTCGTTCTAATAAGCCTAATTCCTCATATTCTGGGTGTTTTTCAACAACTGGTTCAATTGTCGTTAAAACTTCTTCAACAGCTTGTAAATATTCTGGTTCATTAGCATTTTTCTTTTTAGTTTCTTCTAAAACTCGTGCAACATAATTATTCATAAAAAATCTCCTTCAATAATATATAAACAATTTATATCACAGAAGAAGATTTTTTTAAACTAAATTTTTATCGTGCTACGGGTCTGCTTTCGTCAAACAACTCCAAAGTCATAGGATAATGTTTTTGATTTTTAACTGGTTGTTGTGGGGGACGATTGCCATACATTGGAGGTTTATTTCCATAAGCCATTGGAGGTCTTTGTCCGTACATCATTGGTGGGCGATGATTTCCATACATTGGAGGCAAGTTGCCATAATGTTTTTGTGGTTGCATATTTCCATAAGGTGGTGGCGGTGGCATTTGTCCATATATCATCGGCGGTTTGTTGCCATACATTGGTGGACGTTGCGCATAGTTATTTGCAGGGCGATAAGTTCCATACATTGGTGCTCTATATTTCTGGTAATAATCTTTTGAAGCTGCAATTACAACCGTTGACATTACGACAAAAGCAACTACTGTCAAAATTAAAACTTTTTTCATGCATTTCTCCTTTTTTAATCAGTTAATTAATATAATAATGATAAATTTTAAAAAGTGCTATCTTTTTAAAAAAATATATAGAAATGTTAAACAGAAAGATACTACACTATTACAGTATGAGAAAAAATTTTATGCTATGATAATCAAAAAAAGGACGGAAGAATGAAAAATATATGTGTTTATTGCTCTGCAAGCAATGGTTTAGATAAAAGTTATCACTCAGACGCTCAAAAAATGGGTGAATTACTTGCTGAAAACGACTACAACTTAGTTTATGGCGGTTCTGACTTTGGTCTTATGGGCGAGGTTGCAAAAGCAGTAAAAAGTGGCGGTGGTAAGGTTCTAGGTGTTATGCCCAAAAAACTTTATGAATTTGTTAAGCACGAAGGCGGAAATTGTGACGATTTCATTTTGACAGAAGAAATGAGAGAAAGAAAAGCAAAAATGGACAACAATGCCGACGCCGTAATCGCACTTGCTGGCGGATTTGGCACTTTAGAAGAAATTTCAGAAATTCTTGACCATAAAATTATTGGCTACAACACAAAACCTGTAATCTTTTTGAACACAAATGGGTTTTACGACAAACTTTTTGAATTTTTTGAACACATAATCAACGAAAATTTTGCTCGACAAGGCGTTCGTGAATTGTACTATTTAGCACAAACTCCGGAAGAAGTAATTGAATATTTAAAAAATTACACACCTAACGAAGCGCCAAATTCAGTTGAAGACATTTACGTAAACAAATAAAATGGTTTCCAATTTAATCGACAACTACATAAAAGATTCGCTTATAAATGGCAAAGTGACACGATTTAACAAAACTATTATTAATATTTTTGTGTCTCAAATCGTTGCCCCATTAAGCATGAGTGAAAAGCAAGATTATTACAACGCAATTTCAAATGCAATAAAAATTTGGAACGAGTACGCACCTGTAAAATTTCAACAAATAACATCACCTCAAGGCGCTGATATAGTAATAAATTGGAGTAAGGTCGGAATAAAATTAGAAGGTATGTGTAAGTTCAGAAGTATTATAGCTTCAGAAATTAAGGCTATTACAATTGATATAGGCTTACCAAACCCTAATTCACCAAAAAAAATTGATAATGCAACCATATTACACACGATTTTGCACGAACTGGGTCATTCACTTGGACTTGGGCACGGTGTAGAGGTTGATGATATTATGTTTGTACCTCATCAAAAAACTTTAAACAAGCCAAGCGAAAATGACATCTACGTTTTAAACACATTGTACAAAAATCAAATAGGGAACAATTTTAACCAAATTACAAGATAGTTTTGTAAACAAATGTAACAGAAGGCTCTCAAACCCTTAAGTCTACATGGTTTTGTGCCGATATTACGAATGTAAGGAACTTGATAAGGAGCTAAATTATGGGAATGTCAGCATCACAAGCAAGGTTATTGTCTATCACATCTCGTATGAATGATATTGAGTTACGCTCTCAACAAATTTCTAATACGAAAATTCGTCTTGCAGACGAATCAGAACAAGTTGCAAACGAATATACAACAGCATTAAATAAAACAAAATTAACATACACTGATTACTCATCAGGTCAAGCGCAACAAGTTGATTTAACACCTAAAAACTTGTCTCAATTTGGTTATAAATTAATCAACAGAGAAACAAACGAAGTATTTTCTAGTAACGTTGATGCCGCAACTATGTATGAAATGGTTGAATCAGGTCAATTCTACATTGGTGAAGGCGGAGAAGAAATAGAAAAACTGATAAACGAAGCACCAAAAGGTAATGGTGGCATTCGTTATCAACCTAAATGGGTTGCACACACCTTCGTTACTGATGCGAAAGAAATCACCGTTTCAGGTAATACTCAAATGGCAATCACTTCTGACACAACAGATTTAGCAAAGGCAGAAGCTGAGTACAACGCTAAAACAGCTAAAATCAACGCAAAAGAAAAGAAGTTAGACCAACAAATGAAAGAAATGGATACTGAACATAGTGCATTAAAAACTGAATACGATTCTGTTAAATCGTTAATAAGTGATAACATCAGCAAATCATTCCAATTATTCTCATAATAATTGATAAAAAATTTCCTTATTTCCTTCCCTATACACAAAATTTCCAAGCCACCTGCAAGGTGGCTTTTTTTGACAAAACTTCGTTTTGTTTGTACAAAATCCTATGTCACCCTGAACTAGTTTCAGGGTCTCATTGTTTTTCCGGAAAGATATTGCGATGCTGAAACAAGTTCAGCATGACTCAAAAGTAGACTAAATGGTATAGCGTAAGATTTTGTTAGTGCTAAAATGTTTTTGAAAAGAGGTATTTATGCGCAACATGCTTGTAGTTATCGACAGAATTGAATTAAAATATTTTGAATTTAACCAACTTGTAACTAATTTTTGGATGGTTAAGGGGCTTTTAGAAAATAGTATTGAAACCTACATTACAACCATTGACAACCTATCGTTGAAAGACGGCAAGGGGCATGCAAAATGTTTCAAGACTTACGAAAAAGACAGCGACATTTTCTACGAAAAGAATGCCGAAGATTTTTGCATAGAAGACAAATTTGAAAAAGTTTTCTTCCGCCCAGATCCCCCTGTTGACAACGATTACATAAGCGCAACTTACATTTTTGACTTTGTTGACAGAGCGAAAACCAAAATTATCAACGACACAACCGCAATAAGAAGTTTCAACGAAAAACTTCACGCAAATTTATTCCGTGAGTTCATGCCTGAAAACATTGTTACCGCCTCAAAAGACGACATTGAAAATTTCTTAAATATTCACAAAGAAATTATTTTAAAACCATTAAACAACTGCTTTGGGCAAGGTGTAATGTACCTAAAAGCAGGTGACAAAAATACTTTGAGCATAATTAGAACTCTAACTCACGACGGTAAATCGCTTGCTATGATTCAAAAATACTTACCACAAGCGCAAAACGGAGATAAAAGGGTTTTAATTTTGAACGGCGAAGTTTTAGATGAATGTGTTCAAAAACTTCCAACAAAAGATGATTTTAAATTTAACACACATTCTGATGAATTTTTGAAAAAAGCTATATTAACAGCAAGCGAAAAAGAAAAATTCACACAAGTAGCTCAAGGCTTGAAAAAAATTGGAATTCAAATGGCAGGATTAGATGTTGTTGACGAAAAAATTATTGAAATAAACGTAACAAGTCCTTGCTATTTTATTAAAGAAATTAATGCCCATTTTAACACGCATTTAGAGGAAAAAATAAACACGTTTATGCTAGAAAAATCTTGTGTAAAAGTTTGTAAATAATTGCGCAAGGCTCTAGCAATATTTTTTATTACGCACATTGGATAAAGTATGAAAGTTTCTGCACTCAATGCTGTTAAAAATACTTCTCAAGTGTCAAATGTCAAACCTTCGAAAATGACTTCACCTATTAGCGTGCAGAAAAATACAAAAGCCTCTGCACTTGAAATGATGGGTATTTACAACAAATCTTTAGTAAATTTTAAAGGTTATTACGGAGACCAACAACCTGCAAAAAAACTTTTTTGGATATTAAAAGGTAACAACGATGTTTACGAAGATAACGAAACGAAAGGTCATTTATACAAAGGCGGAAACACAGGTTGGAAAAAATGGGTAGATACAAACCCAGAAGACTTATTGAAGCGCTCGCCAATGGACGCAATTCAATCTATTTGTACTCTTAACAAGCAACCAAACTGTTATCCAGGTATTCCAGCATACATTCCAACACCAAACTACGGTGACAAATGGGGACGTCGAGCTAATTATATAGAAATCAATCCTCGTACTGTTGCGCTAACCGAAGGCGATAAAAAGAGCGAAGGATTACTTAATGTTATGAAGTTGCTTCCTGCAATACCTCCATCAGGCAAGAGTAACGCAAACTGTATAGTTTTATCTCAATTATATCCTGCAATGTACAGAGAAAATGACGGCAGAACAGGTCATTCTTCACTTTACACTGTTGATTTACATTCAGGAATTTCTAAAAATTTAATTTCTGACAAACTTTCTCGTGACGGTCAAAGAATGGGTGACGACGAACAAGTTAAAGCCTTCAACGACATGGCACATTTAAGAGGTTTAAAAACAGGTATTAGAATGCCACTTTCGGCAGGTCAAATGACAGTAAAAGGCGAGCCTTTCGATTGGTATAAGCACGAAAAAGCCTACATTGATGCTTGTTGTTGGGCTGTTGATTTAGGATTTGATGCAATCTTCTTTGACAGCGCAAAACACGTTGGCAATTGGGACATGGGTAATTATTGCGGTTCTGGAGCTGTTCCAAACTTCAACCAAATGCAATATATAACCCAACAAATTCGTTCAAAAACAGGCAGAGGTGACATCGCATTAATTGGCGAAAAATGTGATATGAATCCTCGTTTCAAAGAAATGGGCTTAACTGCTGGTAACGATTGGGGCAGAGCTGACGATTTCAATAATGTTCTTCACGAATATGATAAACAAAGTTGGAACGACGAATATGCCGCAGGTCCTATAATTTCAGACGACAATGATCGTGGCGGAATGCCTTTTGAACAACGATTAAACAGAATTAAAAATGCACTTCACGCATATCGTAATCCAGGCTGGAAACTTCCTGTTTATATGCAAATGCACGACTTATTCCCTCAATGCCCTTACTCAAACACTCACGATTTAATGGAGAACGGTGAAAATCGCTCAACCTACGGTGATGTCGCAAGTCATTACAATAATATTTTTAACACCTCTCAAGCGGCAAAAGATTACAGGTATAATGTTTACAACGAATTTTTAAGCACGATGTATCAATAAGTTTTTTTAATGGGCGGAGCCTTCGGCTCCGCCCATTACTTTTATAATTAACTACTTGTCGAATATAAATATATTTCTGATTTACTCATAATATTTTGAAAAAAGGAGCATATTATGAGTTTAAAAATGTTGATTTTTGATTATAAAGATGCAGAAAAGAAATTTTTTAAAAGACACCAATTTCACGATTTTGATATTGAATTCTTTGAAAGCAGTTTAAACGAAACGACTGTGGGAAATTTACCACAAGAAATTAAAGATACAGCAAGCGTTATAAGCGTTTTTATAACCTCTGAAATTACACCCACAATTTTAGAGCAGTTTCCTAATTTAATGATTATTTCAACTCGTTCTACAGGCTATGACCACATTGATATTGATGCTTGCTGCAACAAAAATATAAAAGTTTTGAATGTAGAAAATTATGGTGCTCATTCGGTTGTTCAATACACTTTTGCGCTAATGTTAGCACTTGTAAGGCGCTTAATCCCAGCCTTAAATGATTCTCATTCGTTCAAATTTGATACAAATAATTACGTAGGTAGAGAGCTTAATGCACTTACTCTAGGCGTAATTGGAACTGGTGCGATAGGTACGTCAGTTTGTAAAATTGCCCACGCATTTGGAATGAGAATTTTAGCATTTGATTATTTGCAAAGACCTGAACTAACAAAAAATTATAACGTTGAATACACAGAAAAAGAAAATATTTACAAAGAGGCAGATATAATCACTCTCCATGTACCTTTAACTAAAGAAACTCAACATCTTATTACAAAACGAGAATTAGCTTTAATGAAACATACCGCAATAATTATAAATACAGCACGAGGAGAGCTAATTGAAAGCGAAGATTTATATAATGCACTTTTAAACAAAAACATTGCAGGTGCGGGATTAGACGTGACTGAGTGCGAAAAAATTAGTCTTGGTTATGGCGATATCACTGAAAAACTTGAAAATTCTGACAAAGAATGTATCTCAAAGGTAATTATTACAAGACGTTTAAGTCAATTAAACAATGTAATTATTACACCACACGTAGCATACAACACTCAAGATTCAATAAATAGAATTTTAAGCGTAACTTTTGATTCAATAAAAGATTGTTTACAAGGAGGACACGCTAATCAAGTAAATTAGCATGTCCTTCTCTTTAACTACTTTTAACGTACCGACCTAATGTCGTCGAAATTAAACTTCAACGAATAATCTTTGTCCAACGATATTTGGTTTACCGTTATAATATCCAGCAAAGTAACCACCTTTTACAGGTCTATTTTTTGCATAATTATTCATATCTACAGTTTTTGTAACAAATGGATTTGGATTAAATGGATTTGAATCAACTGGTTTTACAGCAGGAGTTGTAGTTGCAGGAACTTGTTGACGTACTGCTGGTGATGCTAAAAAATTATTGAATAATGTAATAATGTTGTTTGTGTTTGCCATAATGTAGACCTCGCTCGCTCTTAAAAATTTCTCTCTCTCGTGTTTTTTATTTAATGAGAATTTTTAGAAAGTCATATTTTTTGTCGAAACTTATCAAGAAAAATTAATATATCTTAATAAATCTCCTACTTTTTATGTAGTATAATTGTTTTATGAAAAAAATAAATCGTAAAAATGTATTAATTATTGGAAGTTGTGCAAAAGAATATGCCCTAGCAAAAAAATTATCTGAGCTTGATTGCGTTGAAAAAGTTTTTGTTGCAAGCGGTAATGATGCAATGAAGGAATTTTGTACTTGCGTTGATATCAGAGAAGACGAAGACGTTAAATTGTTAGAATTTGCAATGGAAAATTCTATTGACTTGACAGTTGTTTCAAGTGAAAAAGCTATAAGAGCTGATATTGCAGGATTTTTTGAAAGCAACGGTCAACAAGTTTTTGGACCTAGTGCAAAAGCAGCAGAAATTTGTACCTGCAAATCATTGGGCAAAAAATTTATGTATAAATTAAGAATTCCAACCGCAAAATTTGGAATTTTTGAAAAACAACCACTCGCACTAGATTATGCGAGAAACGCTCAAATGCCCATTGTGGTAAAAACTGACGCACACAGAGACATAAACGGAATGTTAATTTGCAGTTCTTATTCAATTGCAAAATCCTTCATTGAAGAATCCTTCTTACGTGGAGAACAGCGCATTATTATTGAAGATTACATTTATGGACACGAATTTTCATTTTATGTAATTACAGACGGCTACAATGCTTTACCACTTTCAACGGTTGCAAATTACAAATTTGCTCTAGACGGTGACGGTGGGCTTTTAACTTCAGGAATGGGTTGTTATGCGCCAGATTACAAGGTTTCAGACGAAGTTGAACATTACATAATGAACGAATTTATCTTCCCAACCTTAGATAATTTAGCTCAAAATGGAAAACCCTACATCGGGATTTTAGGTTTAGATGCGGTTTTGACACCAGATGGTAATGTTGTCGCATTAGAATTTAATTCTTCACTACAAGAGCACGATTGTCAGGGCGTTTTATCGTTAATGAACGAAAATTTATACTACTTAATGCAAGCCTGCTCAATGGGTTCATTTGCAGATGATTACCAAAAAATTGATATGAGTGACGAAGTGGCAGTTTCAGCTGTTCTGACATCTGGAAGAAAAAGCGGTTCTGTAATTACAGGACTTGACGATTTAGATGAAAACACAAAAGTTGCCCACTTTAATACGATTAAAAATAAATATTTAGAGTACGAAACTTCAGGCGACAGAACTCTTTTAGTTACACGTAATGCAAAAACAATAAATCGAGCAACTGAAAGTCTTTATGAAGAAATTGATTTGATAAAATACGACGGCAAAAAGCACCGAAAAGATTTGTGCTTGATGCATGAGTATAATTAATATCGTAACAAGTGGGATTTGTTAGAATTAAAGAAGCGCCGTGACGAATGTCACG
>OGMF01002007.1_pt1 | contig 18246 bp, 17 predicted proteins | sample 1572921 | NCBI WGS metagenome assembly OGMF01 (sample SAMEA2581919, study PRJEB24529) | metagenome | biome: Human gut stool | place: China | collected 2011
AATCGTATGTATAGGTCGGTGTGCCGATCTGGTCATTGACCACACGGACAGTGTCATGTGTCTTGCCGACATTCAGCATAGTCTTGATAAAGTTCTTACCATTCAGCCCAAACACCCAAGCAATGCGGACGATGAAATACTTCTCCAGCGTCTGGCTAACTGCCAACTCACCTTCCAGCTTTGTCTGACCGTATACATTCAAAGGCTTATAATCCTTGCAGTCCGGCTGCCAAGGCTCTGTACCCTGACCGTCAAACACATAGTCCGTACTGATATAAGTCATCTTGCAGTTCAGTTTCTTGCATACATTTGCAATATTCTGTGTGCCACCTGCGTTGATAGCACGGACTTTCGCCACTTTATCGTCATCCTCTGCCATATCCACAGCAGTCCATGCTGCACAATGGATCACGGCATCCGGATTTACTTCTGTAATTACTTTTTCAACAGCGTCCTTATCAGTAATATCCAGTGCTATATACGGAGCCTTCGTCACCGCAGAATCATCAGCAACACCACTGTAATTTTCCTGAATATCAGATCCTACACCCTCATGGCCGCGCATCAGCAACTCGTTCATCACATCATGTCCAAGCTGACCGCCAACGCCTGTTACAAAAAACTTCATGTCCTTTCCTCCTCTGGCTTCTTAGCGGTTGCTGTACATTTTCTCGTAGTAGTTCTGATACTCACCGCTGATGATGGTCTCCCACCACTCACGATTATCGAGATACCACTGGATGGTCTTTTTAATGCTGTCCTCAAACTTGGTCTCCGGCAACCAGCCCAGCTCATTGTGGATCTTGGTCGGATCAATAGCATAACGCATATCGTGACCCTTGCGATCACCAACATGAGTGATCAGGCTCTCCGGCTTGCCCAGCTCCTTGCAGATAATCTTCACGATCTCAATATTCTGCTTCTCGTTGTGACCTCCGACGTTGTAGACTTCACCAACACGACCCTTGTGGATAATCAAATCAATGGCCTTGCAGTGATCTTCAACATACAGCCAGTCACGGACGTTCAGACCCTCGCCGTAAACAGGCAGCGGCTTATCTGCCAGTGCATTAGCGATCATCAGCGGAATCAGCTTCTCCGGGAAGTGGTACGGACCATAGTTGTTGGAGCAACGAGAAATGGTCACAGGCAAACCGTAGGTGCGGTGGTAAGCCAGAACCAGCAGGTCAGCAGCAGCCTTTGAGCTACTGTACGGAGAGCTAGTGTGAATCGGAGTTTCCTCAGTGAAGAACAGGTCCGGACGATCCAGCGGCAGGTCACCGTAAACCTCATCGGTAGAAACCTGATGATAACGCTGAATGCCATACTTACGGCAAGCATCCATCAGCACACTGGTACCGATGATGTTAGTCTGCAGGAAGATACCCGGATCTTCAATAGAACGGTCAACATGAGACTCTGCCGCAAAGTTGACCACGATGTCCGGATGTTCTTCTTCAAACAGTTTATTCACAGCTTCGCGGTCACAAATATCAGCCTTCACGAAGCGGAAGTTCGGATTATCCATAACAGGTGCCAGTGTGGACAGATTTCCTGCATAAGTCAGCTTGTCCAGGCAGATGATCCGGTAATCCGGATACTTCTTCAGCATATGGAATACAAAGTTACTACCAATAAAACCAGCGCCACCGGTAACAATAATTTTCATGATTTTAATCTCCTCTACACTTATCTTTTGGTTCTTCTTTTATTAATACAGATGTTCCTGATACTTGCCGTCCATAACATCCTTCAGATACTGACCATACTGGTTCTTCTTCATGACCTCATAGACTTCCATCAGTTCGTCCTTACTGATCCAACCATTCAGGTACGCAATCTCCTCCAAGCAGGCAATCTTGCGATGCTGATGCTGCTCCACGGTCTTCACGAAATTGGTGGCATCCACCAAGCTCTCATGTGTACCGGTATCCAGCCAAGTAAAGCCCTGCCCCAGCAGTTCTACATTCAGGGAACCATCTTCCAGATAAATACGGTTCAGGTCAGTGATTTCCAGTTCACCACGCGCAGAAGGTTTCAGGTTCTTTGCAAACTCGACCACACGGTTATCATAGAAATACAGACCGGTGACACAGTAGTTGCTCTTCGGATGCTCCGGTTTTTCCTCGATAGAAATGGCCTTACCGTTCTTGTCAAACTCCACAATTCCAAAACGCTCCGGATCGTCCACATAGTAACCAAACACCGTTGCGCCCTTGCCGTTTTCTGCCTTTTCCACCGCTGCATTTAATCTCTTCTTCAATCCGTGGCCCGCAAAGATGTTGTCGCCAAGCACCATAGCCACAGAGTCATTTCCGATGAAATCAGCACCAATAATAAAGGCCTGTGCCAGTCCATCCGGGGAAGGCTGCACAGCATATGTAAGATTCACACCAAACTGATGGCCGTCACCCAGCAGGTTCTCAAAGCGAGGCGTATCCTGCGGTGTGGAAATAATCAAAATATCACGAATGCCAGCGTTCATCAGAACGGACATCGGATAATAGATCATCGGTTTGTCGTAGATTGGCAAAAGCTGTTTACTTGTTACTTTTGTTAATGGATACAGGCGCGTGCCTGAACCTCCTGCTAAAATGATACCTTTCATATTTTCTCCTTTTCACTTCAGAATAACCATACAGATTCTCACCTTATAATCAAAACATCCTGCAGTTTTTTTCTGTGCGAAGACGCATATGTGAATTGCTTTGGATAATGACCAATTGCTAAAAAAAGGATTATTTTTTCATTGGCCGGTATATTTCTGCATACATCGTGAAATTTTGCATTTTTCTCTGCAGACTCGCCATTCTGTAAAATGCAACTTGCAATTCCATAGTAATGAAACGCCTCAGCTAATGCCAACGCAAAAATACCACCATCCACATACATCTGATTTCTCTCGAAAGCTTCATAAAATGCGGATATATCGCTTGTTATAACAATATATTTAGACGCATCTTTTTCAAATCCGGTATTTCCTGCAATCAAATTGCTCAGTTTATGATTTGTCTCTTCGTCTCTATAAAAATAAGCTTTCACAGATTGGCGATTACATGCTGATGGCGCATGCATCGCTAACGAAACCGCCTTCCTTATTTCATCTTCTGTAACAGGTTCTTCAGAAAATTGTCGAACAGAATGCCGACTACAAAAGAACTCTTGAAAATTTCCTTGTGCATGCTGTCGCATAGTTTCACGATCACACTCAACAGCCCCAAATTTTTCGCCTGTTCGGGGTATAAATTCGTTGTATTTCTTTAATTTTGTTTTAACTTCATTAGGAGAAAAGCCTCTATTTTCGTGAAACTCTACATATGCGCACAGTACGCCAAGCGAATTGAGCACTGCTTGACTTTCTTTTATAGAAAATCCGCAATCTTCATACTCCGCAATATATTCAAGTAATTCAAGTGCCTTTTTTACTCCAAAACCACTCTTTGGTTTTCTTAAGGACATTCCCTTTTCCAAAACGTGAGCTTGTCGTAAAATTTTTGCTTCATAAGCATTTTTTGTTTTAATCCCTGGATTATTATATTGCCATTTCAAGAATTCATCACAGTCATTAGAGTATGATTTTCTTATAATCCAATTCATTTCGATTGTTTTCTTATATTCTTTAATTTTTTGTTTCAACATACCTTTCTCCTTTCAGAATTAAGGCATGATGAACTTTAAGCTTTTCAGAGCTTGTATAATGAGCATATTTTTCCATATGCCATACATATTCTCATGTACGTTCTATATCCAAACCTCTTGTAAACCCTATGTCGATATACACAATCTATAAACATCATGAAATATTTATATGGAATTCTATTGTGCGTGGTGCCTTTTTTTATTTTTAGCACCTGCACTTGAGACTGAATAATTTCTTTTTCTCCAAGTTTTCTGACTTCTTCAATCTTTTGAGCTGCAATCATTTGGTCAAGAATCAATTTAGCTCTCTCCGATCGAACAATCACGCAGCTGTTTCCTTCTTTTTCTTTCCTTCTTTCTTCTTCATTCCAGAAATCGCAAAAACTTATATCTGAATACTCAGCAAAATGATCATGACATTCTCGACAAGCCGGGTTTTTGAAAATCTGTGAACTGAACATAACCTCAAACAGCGATCCAAGATGATTAGAGTCGACAGTTTTATCTGTTCCCTGTAAGCTGTTCTTTCCAGGCCAGCCATCGCCTCTATAATACATTCTTCCCGCTTGACAGTGTTGAATTTGCTTATACTGCTCTGTCGCTTTATAGCTCATCCCACCACTACAAGTTATGCCAATTCGAAATATCTTTGTTGCGCTGACCCCCCCCCGATTGCAAATCGCACGAATTTGACATGGAGTTCCTACTACTGCAATTTTTTCTGCCTCATCATAATCTTGCAATTTTTCAAGCAATGGCACTACAACATATCTAGATGCATAATTTCGCGGGTTATTCTTGAGATCATTGCGCTTTGTAATCCAATATCCACTTGTCTCTATTTTACTATTTTTATCAAATCCTGCCATTAACACTCTGTCTACAATGTTTTTTTCGAGCAAAAATCGTACAAGCTCATTAATTACACCTCCGGACGTAGACCAATGCCTAACAGTTCCATTTGTTGAATGCGCTAATAACAACTCCTTATATTCCCCTATAATAGCTTCCTTTTTCCAATGGTCTATTGCTGGGCAGCACTTTAAACATATGCCACATTCGACACAATGCGCATGGTCAATGATGGGCTTAAACAGCCCTTCTTCATCGATATACGACATTCGTATCGCACTTTTAGGGCAGAACCCACTGCAGGCACCACATGACATACATTTTTTTCAGCCACTATATTCTCAATTGTTACAGTGCTTCTTCCCTTAGTGCATTCTTTTATCACTGCTTTCCCTCCTCTTTCCTGAATATTTTCTGAATTTTGTCACGTCCATAAACAAGCATCATAAACGCGTAACCGAGAATCGCAGAAATCATCGCAGACGCAAACAAAGATGTCCATGAATTTACTGGAATAAAATGCTTCACGGCAACCATCAATACTAAAAGTACTGGCAAACATATCCAAACGCTTACAGCCGTTCCTATAAACTCAGTTACCGGTTTACCTAATACATAGGCGGCATAAGCAGAATTAAAGAACACATATCGCAGTACCATTATTACTGTACTTGATAATACAACAGCATATACTCCTAAATTAGTAACCTTCAAAAGAATAAAAATCACAAAGATATTCAACAACCCGCATCCGAAACTAACAAACACCGGAAGCTTAAGCTTATTGGTTACCAAACTCAATTGTGCCATTGTCCCTGTTGTTGCATTAAAAAAGGCTTGAATCACCGTAATAGTTGACAATATTGTAATAACCTTAATTTCATCTGGGCTAAGACTTTTCTGCCAAAGTGTGTAGAATTCTTTTGAATATACTATATATCCCATAATTGGAACAAACATAATACATGCCATTGTCCTAATAGAATCTTTAACGTTATGTATCAAGTCTTTTTCTTTCTTTTGGCTATAATACAAAATAAATACAGGCGTAAAGATTGGTGTCAAAGTTCCAAGGATACTTGTTATTTGGTTAGGCATTGTCCTTGCAATAGACAAAAGCCCCATTTCATAGTTTCCTATCCGCACATTTGTTATAACCAAGTCCAATCCACGTATCAAAAGGTTGCTGATTTGTGTAAATGCCATCCAGCCACCTGAAGCAGCCAATGTCATAGCATATTTTACATCTGCTTGTTTTAGATCAATATGCAATTCAGGCGTCAATTTTTTTGTTAAGCCAATATTCATAAGGCTCAAAGCTATTCCGCTGACTAGTGCCGCAAATGCAACCCAGTATATTTTAATCGTAAAAAAGTTTAAGAATACAACTACGATTGCCAATCGAATAAACTGGCTAATAATGTTACGAACTCCCTCCAAGTCTGTCCGATTTGTGACGAATGTAGCTGTCGTAAAAGCTAAGGTGACTACCGTAATAATGTAAGATAAAAAGACCAATGCAAATGTAATCTGAACATCAATTATTAATTCTTCAGGAATCACTAGGCAACGAGCAATGTTAGGGACAAACACTGCACCAATTACGCCTAATACTCCTGCAATACAGATATTGGCAACTATTAAGCTATTATAATAAGAATTTGCATCATCATAGTCATTTTTATAAAATGCATTAGAAATAAATCTTGCAGCAACGGAGTTAAAGACAGATGTTACTATCGTAGCGTATGAAACAAAATCATTAGCAAGTCCAATAAAGCCATACGCTGTTGATCCAACTTTTCCAACAACCTGTGGCGAAACAAAGAAGCTGATGAAAAACTGAACGCCAAAAGCCATCATATTTAGAAGTATATTTTTATATGTCTGTTTGTTTCCTGTCTTTATATTCATTTAAGCCTCTCTTTTTTCAATTGACTGTCTATGATGTCAATTACTTTATCTGTTGTTTCATGTGCTTTTCGTTGCCAAATTGATTTTCTGGATTGCAAATCCTGCTTATATTCATTATAGTGTTCACAAAGATTATCGAATGTTTCCATAACACTCTTTTCTGACAAGTCATTAATATCAATGCAATATTTATCCAACTCTGCAATTTTCATAAAGCCAGACATCTTTTGCTCATATGAAACAGATATAAAAGGTGTGCCCATCTTTGCTGCAAAAATATTAGAATGATATCTCATTCCAATAACAGCATACATCCTCCCAATTACAAATTGCTGATAATAGCAGTCATTCTGTCGTGTCACTGGAAGAACATAACAATTGGAATTAGCGAATTTCCCCATAAAATCAGCATCATTACAAATTCCAAATAGCTGTGGAATAAAAAGCACTCCGTATCCCCGTTCTGTCAATTTCTGTACGACAGAATTAAATGTAGAAATAATATTGTTTTTAATACGTTCATTTCCACTATACTTAGGATTCCACATCAAATCAGTAATTGTGATTCCTATTACTCTATCATATTTAGAAATGAATTCATTCAACTCATAGTCTTTATTAAATTGTTCCGAATACCTAACTTCATTTATTGGATGTTGAAACGCAGAGTCCATTGTCACATACACCGGATTTTTTATTCCATACTCTTCCAAATATTTTGCTGAAATAGGCTCTCTTACCGTAATTAAAGCAGCTCCTTCAAGCACCTTTCTTCTATAGAAATCATTCTTTTTTTTCTTGAATGGTCCCATAGACGGTGCAAAAAAAGCATACGGCTTTCCTGCCCTTTGAACAAGAAGATACCGTGCCAAATATTCAAACTCATTTGCTATATAGATATCTCCTATAGCGGGTCCACCTGGGCCATGCAATATGAGATCCGATGATTTAATTTCGTTATAGAAATCAAGCGACTCTTTTCTAAATCCAACCTTACCACCTGTAATATACCTCACCCAAAAATCAATCCACTTTATTCTTCCTCCTGCCGGGCACGCTCCCTCAGTTAAAGCGACTTTCCCTGTATATGGGAAAAATCCACCGTCGCCTCCAATCATATGTATTTTTATTTCCGCACTCGGATATGTCAACATGAGTTCATCAACCATTGCCCGAAGAGCTGCTTCATCTCCTCGGTTATACCAATGAGCATTTATAATAAATATCTTCATTTTTTCTCCTCTAAATACATTGCATAATAATATTCATATAGCGCCATTATTACAGGGAAAGCCAAGCACCTAGAACCATCTGTAATAATCACAGTAGCTGATGTTGCCAGTAGATATATAATCAATACCATTAGAAACATTCTCATTGCATCCAGTGGCATTTCTTTCGTTTTATATAACACATAAACCATGCGGACAATTGGAATCACAAAAAACACTAGTGAAAACAATCCCGTTTCTGCTAATAGGCCGATAAATCCAACATCAGATGTATACGCCGTTCCTAATAATCCATGTGCAACTTGACTATATCCAGCATCTGACGGCCATCCATACCCCATTAACGGATTCTTGGCAAATACTCCCATAAAATAAGATACAGCATATTCTCGTGCAATGCTACTACCTGAATACTCCAATGATGTAGATGTAAAAGTTGCTATAAACTCTGAAACAGCTGATGATGTTCCAAGTACAATTCCAGCAACTAAAATTGTGGCGGCACGAAATATCTGCTGCCTAACATTTTTTCCATAAAATAGAACAATAAATGCCAAGCATGCCGCTGAAATAATAATCATTACTCTAGTTTGCTGCACAAACACCACATGATATAGGCTCAATACGACCATAAACACATTGAAAAATTTGTGTTTTGTATCTCCAAAGAATACGACACTCGCATTATATAAAAACATTATCGTTCCAAATGTCCCCTGTGTAACTCTAATACTGGAGTTTCTGATGTTAACGCCACCCAAATAATAATCTCTAAACGAAAACAAAAAACTTCCAGTTTTAGCGTACACAATGCTCTGCACCACTGTAAGCGAATACCAAACGCAAACCACCACGTTGAGATATGTTAGAAAGCGTTTTGTCCCATTATCCCTTATAAATAAGAACATAATCGGAATTATCAACATTACGCATGCATACCTGCCGCCGATTGCTATAGTATCAATCATTTTTTGTGCCGGATATATCTCATACGAGTAAACTAAGAGTGCACAAAATGATAGCAACGACACAAATGAATATTTTTTTGCCCAATTAGTGTAGAATCTTAATGTATTTTTTTTTGCTATTAATGTCCAGCCAAACAAAACTACAGTAGCCAAAGAAATCCACATATATCTTGTATCATATAACAATCGCGACATTGATTGAGAATATGAAAACAAGTAAAAGAAATGATATTCAATCAGCACACATAATATTATTATAACTGCTGTCATTAACCCCTGTTTCTTTATCTTCAAAGTTAATACTCCTTATTCCTTCCTAGTTCATGATGCATAAAAGCCACAATTGCATCAAACGTTGGTTTATATGACCTTTGTTTTCTCAGTAACTCCATTACTATTTTTTTCATAAATTTCAAATATGCCTCTGCATGAATATCGCTATATTTTTGAATAATATATAGGCTATTGCGTGTCATATAGTATTGATTAAACGGGCTATTCACTCCGTTTGATGCCGATATTTTATGATAAATTATACTATCATCACAATATAGCATCACATATCCAGCCTGTACTATTCTGCAGCAGTAATCAGTATCTTCTGCATACATAAAATATTCTTCCGAAAGAAGTCCAACTGTATTAATTGTATTACGCGGCAACAGCCAAAAACATCCTGTTGCGAAGGACACTTCTTCCCCGTGGATACTATCAACATTATAGTATCCAGCCATACCAGTTTTTTTGTCGAAGAACCCGCCTCTATAGTCAATTTTGTCGTGATCATAGTAGTGCATTATTCGTCCCGTAATCAAGCCTACTTTTTTTTTCGATTTCAATGATTTCTCAACTAATTTCTTCAGACAGTCCGGTTTTACAACTGTATCATTGTTCAATACCCAATAATAATCCGGATTATATTTTTCTTTAGCAAATCTAATTCCAATATTATTTCCTGCTGCAAACCCATCATTACTATTTGATAAAATAACATCACAATGCTTATTCAGAAACGAATCGGATTTCAGCTTATTATGATCTTTTGAATAATTGTCAACAACAATCACCTTATAGTTGACATATTCTTGATTTATTAAGCTGCGAACACATTCAACTGTGTCATCATATGAATTATAATTAATTAGAATTATGCAAATCAACGGTTCCATCTTCATACGTCCCTTCTATATATCTTTTCCTGAAGAATCCATAATTCGTTAATTTCCCGGATTCTGTTTCCTCAAACAAATCACTTTTATACGTAAACTTCAAAAATTGAGTTGTGTCAACTATTCTTTTGAACCTTTCAGGATTGTATTCTTCATTGAACATGTTAAACATTTCAAATGCTCTTGTGTTATTGATTTCCACGGAATCTATACTTGCGTGAGCTGACTCCAACCGATTATAGGCTATCTCAATGACATAATCTATAAAATAATAATCAATCAATGTATCATGTTTCAAATAATAATCATTCATGATGAACGCCACAAATTTAAAAAGTTCTTCTTTAGATGACGCGATCATCATCCAACTTGCCCATCTACTCTTTGTCACATATCTTTTTACATAGAATTCCGTTGTAGTCTTCTGTGAATAAAACGGTTTACTTAAAAGTTGTTTGCTAATCCTACTTGTCACATATACCGTTGCATCAATCCACATCCCGCCATAAATTGCAAGTAAGTTTACTCTCAACAAATCAGAAAGATTTGTATATGACATTTTTCCGTCACGGATCTTTTTTAGAATTGAGGGATCGATTTTTACATAATTCTCAAAATTATTCTCTGTAATTAAGACAATTTCTCCAACATCCAAATCAACCATTCTATGAAGATTTTTATAGCATTCCTTTACCAGCTCTGGCATTTTTTCATACCCTTGAAACCAACAAACCCATATTGGTGTTTTCATGCCAAATTCTACGCGCTTGTTTTTCTCAAAGTGTTGCTTAATTTCGTCTGACTGATTTAGATATGTACAGATTGTCCCATCAAGTTGCTTTTTTACATACTTTTGAATATAATCCAGATAGAACCTAGTTTCATGATTTGTTAAGATATCCAGTATAAACAATCCATTTCCATAACTCGCATGAAAAAAGTCCAACGCTTTATTTAAATTTGCATAATTATCCTTTATATCTGCATATCTTCCCATAATCACTAATCCCCTTACAATTTTTCTTTTACTTTTACTCCATCTCTTCTTATGATTATAGCTGGATTTCCTGCAACAACACAATTTGGAGGGACAGATTTAGTAACGACCGCACCAGCTCCTATAGTCGAATTTTCTCCAATTTCAATTGGTCCTAAGACCTTTGCTCCGCAGCAAACGGTAACCCCTTTTCTTAATGTTGGAGCCCCCCCCGCATCGCCAATAGTAACTTGTTGATATATTGAAACATTTTCTTCTATAGCTTTTGCCCAAACAATTGTCGAAAAAGCATGCGCAGGCCACAATCCCGCTTTAAAATCAACGCTCTCATTAATGTAAAATGAATCCAGTTCCGGCAGAAAAGCCTTAACTATTCTTCCTGCAATGGGATAAAATTTTTTTAACCTGCAGTAATAAATGTTACGCGTTTCCTGCTTAATTGCTAAAATCAAAATCAAGTCCTGCAAATTGCCTTGCGATTCCATATGTTCCATATGAACCCACCGCTTTACATCCTTGAACACGATTTCTCTACATTCGTTATTTGAATATAACAGAACAAAACTTGGTAACAATCTCAATAAGGTCAATCCGTATTTTATTTTCATTATTATATTCATTATTTACTCTTTTCCTCCAAAAAACTTATCCTCAAGCATCAAGCACAAGCAGTGATACACCGGAAGATGAAGTTCCTGAATCATATAAGTTTCTGTCTGCGGCACTTTGATGCAAACGTCGCTCATCTGTTCCAATTTGCTACTCTTTGCGCCAGTCAAGCCAATGACCTTCATTCCTTTGGCATGGGCAGTCGTTGCCGCATACAAAACATTTTTACTGTTTCCACTTGTAGAAATGCCAAGAAACACATCCCCCGCTTTACCGTAACCATTAACCTGCTGTGCAAAGCAAAGCAACGGCTCGCAGTCATTCATATATGCCGTAGATAATGCTGGGTGTCCATCCAAAGCAATTGCCGGAAGTGCTCCTTGCAAATTCTCTGCCAGAACAGTTCCTAATTCCTGATTTTCTGCCATAAGCTTTTCCGCAAAATCAGCTCTGGGCTTTCTCGGCATTTTAAAGCCTTTCATTAGTTCACCGACAATATGCTCTGCATCTGCTGCCGAACCTCCATTACCTGCCACAAGCAGCTTTCCACCATTTACATAGCACTCTTCCAAAAGCAGATATGCAGAGATAATACTGTTCTTTTCTGATTCAAGTGAAGGGTAACGTTCCACTAATAAATCAATATGCTTCATTAATCTTTTTTCCAACTCACTCATTTCGATACCCTTTCTTTTATTTCAGACACTGTTCTACAAACTCTTTTAATGTCGGTATTGTCACTGTCCGACCATAAGATTCACGACCAATCAAAGCTGTTCTGCATCCTGCATTATAACCGGCTTTGATATCGTTTTCTCCATCACCAACCATCCACGACTGTGAAAGGTCGATATTGAAATCTTCTGCCGCCTTCAACAGCATACCAGGCTTCGGTTTGCGACAAGTACAATCAATCTTTAGCTCTGGTCTCTCCCCTTCGTATCCCTTATGAGGATGATGAGGGCAATAGTAAATGGCATCCAAATATGCTCCTTCTTTTCCAAGAAGTGTCTCCATCTTATTGTGAATTTCTTCCAGCTCTTCAAAAGACACTTCACCGCGAGCAATTACCGGCTGATTCGTTACAACAACTGCAAGATAGCCAGATTCATTGATTTTACGAACTGCCTCAGCCACACCATCTATCAGTTCAAAATCATCTATATTTCGAAGAAAACCAACATATTTATTAATAGTTCCATCTCTATCAAGAAATATTGCTTTTTGCTTGCTTTTTAGATTTTTCCCGGATACTCTTCCTTCTTTATAATCCGCGCATACGGAGTAATACCGTTCCGGGGTACCCATATCTTTCACATATTCTGGGCTGTCATAACAGAACATCTTTCCTGTTCCGGCTAACGGTTTTAATAACTGCCGATCCAAATCAACTTTTACCGGTTTACCGTTTGCACCGATCTTGCCTATTGAATCCGCATCAATATCAACCAGTTCCAGCACTTTCGGGCTGATAACATGCAATCCTGCATTCACTCGGTTTCTGTAATACTGCGGACGCTCGTCTTCTTTTGCAAGCCACTTTTTTACCTCTCCATTTTTATCTGCAATGATTAACCCGCTATCATATGGATGGCTATTCGGGTGGGTAAAAAGTGTAACCATTCCACCATGTTCCTGATGGAAGCCAACAAAACGATTAAAATCAACATCAAATACTGCATCTGCATTTAAAAGTAGAAAATCAGATGTCAGTTTATCTTTAATTTTGAACAAGGCACCTGCATTGCCTAGCGGTTCTTTTTCAAAATAGTACTCAATATGTACGCCAAACGGTTTTCCCGTCACAGGGGATGTACCAGATCCATCCCCAAAGTAGTCCATAATAATATTACCAAGATGACTCACCGTAATAATAATGTCAGTAAACCCTTGGTCACGCAGACACTCCAGTTCATGTTCCAGTACTGGTTTTCCTTCAATTTTAATCATAGGTTTCGGGATATCACTGGCAACTGAAGAAATACGCGTTCCCTTGCCTCCTGCCATTATTACTACTTTCATCTCTTCATTCCTCACTCAAAATTAGTTCTTTGGTTCATAGGTTTCCGGTGTATAATGAATCACCCTCGTACCGCCATCTTCAAACGCAAACGGAATATGCATCAGGTCACGCATCGCCCAACGCACCGCATCCTGACGCTCAGGCTGAACATAGAATACGAGGAATCCACCACCGCCGGCGCCGAGAAGTTTTCCACCCAACGCACCAGCAGCCACGCCTTTGGCATACAAATCATCAATACTGTTCGTCGAAACAGCCGATCCAGTTTGACGCTTTAGTCTCCAGGTGTGATCCAGCATTCTGCCAAAATCATCAAGATCCGCATTCTTATCCGTCAAAACACGTTCAGCATCATCAACTAGAGCAAGCATCTCTTTCAACTGAGCAGTCTTATCTTGTTTTCCTGCTGCATTTGCTTTCTGCACATCAGAAGAAAAACGGGTAAACCCAGTAAAGAACATCATTAAATTCTGATTAAGCTGCTTCTTTCTTTCTGGTGAAATAATAACCGGCAGGACTTCATATCCGTCTGCATTAAAGTTGATACGATTGAACCCACCGAAAGATGCAGCAATTTGATCCTGCCAACCACCAGCTTCCTGGCAAAGATTCCGCTCAAGATAAATAGCTTCATCTGCTAGTTTTTTCTTGTCAGCATACTTACCCTTCAAAGCATAAAAAGCATTCAGCATTCCAACTGCGAAAGAACTTGATGTTCCTAGCCCAGAACGTGCCGGAAGGTCTGCTTCATATGTAAGACGAATCTCATGCATGTCTAACATTTTCATTGCATTTCGGATCGCAGGGTGCTGAATATCGTCAATATTTGTTACACGCTCCGTCTTAGAATAAGACAGTTCCGTTGAATAATCAAAAAAGCGCGGCAGATGACGAACATTTACATAACAGTATTTATCAAATGTAGTCGATAATACCGCCCCACCATTTTCTTTAAAAAAGCTTTCCATATCCGTTCCGCCGCCAAAAAATGACATGCGGAATGGCGTTTTTGTAATAATCATATATTTTCTCCAATATTTGCAAGTTTATCTTGATACTGATGCAACGATTGTTCCATTGAAAAATGTTCCTTTAACATTCCTTTTGCATTTATTTCAAGATTCTTTACATCTATTTTATTATTATGTATTTCTCTTATCGCATTGGCATACTCTTGCGGTGAAACGCAATGCAAATAATCCTTTCCATCTATCGCCGGTATTCCTTCGATTCCAATATCATTCGTCAAGACGGGAATACCTGAAGACATTGCTTCTAAAACTTTAACTTTAATACCTGCACCCAGTACAAGCGGTGCTACTAAGCACATTGATTTCTCAAAATAAGGCTCAACTGCATCAACAAAACCAGTTACATGAACTCTTGCACTTTCTTTAGCTTTTAATTCTTCTGTAGGATTGCTACCAAGAACAACAAATCTAATATCTATATCTGATAAGAGCGGCAACACATTATCTATAAACCAAAGCGCGCTTAATGAATTTTCCATTCTGGCCATTGCACCAAAAAACAAAATATCTTTTTGATTGCTGTTTCTGTTGCATTCTGACATATTGTTATAATATGGAACAAGTCCCATTATTTTGCTCAAATCTATTCCTTCATTAACTAAAATATTTCTATTGTCAGCATTATGCGGCAGAACCAATTCGCACATCTTTAAAGAATCCAATTCGATTCTTTTTTCATTAACATATTTAATTTTCCATAGCAGTTTTTTTAGCCCCTTATAGTATTCCTTTTTTCTCTCATATCCAACAAATGTCACATCATGTTCTGACGCCACAAACTTGCTGTCAGGAAAAATTTCATGGATTTCTTTTGCTAGAACAACTGCATTTGTCCACTCAAGTATAACAATATCCGGGCTATATCCATCAACTTTATATTTTCTTGCCGTGTCAAGCATAGCATTTGAGCAGTAATTAGAGATCAACCCCGCATGCTTGTTCCATGGATTCAACATAGATTCAACATTTGATAGTTTCTTTATCTTTTCTCGGAAACCTCCTCCTGAATAAATAAATTTTGCGTCTATATTCCTAAACTCTTTTTCTGTTTCTTCTTTTCTCTCAGGATTTCCCAAAGAAATAAGTTTGATCTCGAATCTGGTATCCTGCAACATTCCATTAAAATAGTATTGAAATGTCTGTCCTCCAGCCTCTCTTGCTTTACGTGAAGGTGCGCAAGATGATATCCACAATACTTTTTTCATCTCATGCACCTCCTTAAATTCCTAGCACTTTTTTCAATGCATGTATCTTTCCTTTTCCATACTTCAAATCTGGTTCCATATAAGCACCCTCGCCCCATTCATTCCACGAATTAAGGAACACAATGCGATGTTCTGGGCTCTTATCTTTCACACAGTCAACAGCTCTACTAGCCGCTTTTTCAAATGTATCCGGCGTGTTATTATAATAAATAATTGCTTTTCTGCCAGACCTTGGAGAACGATCCCAGCCTGCAAGAAGTTGCGGATAAACATCATCTCTTCTATCAGACGGAGAATAGAAATTATCAATAATTTTGCTGTAATCAAATTTATCTAACAACGCTCCCGGAAATAGTTTTCTAACTACCGCAAAGCATACTTTTCTAAACTTACCACCAGTTTTTAATTCTGCATATTTCTGATCTGTAGTACCAACCGCATCAAAGCCCAACGCTTTAACTTCCGAAATATTCTCGTCAACAGCTTTATCAATATTTTTGATATTATCTTTTGTAATAGTCGGCATAGAATCAATTATTCCAACAAAATGGAATCCCGGCAGTCCATTTTCCTTTGCAAGGCGATTCCACAAATCCATAAACCGCTTTGGTTCCGGCATTGCTCTCGGAACAAGAATCGAGAACAGCAACTTACCATCAACCCTAATGTAGCGTTTATCTTTGAAAGCATCTAACAAGCGATAAAAATGTTTAATATCGTCTTCTTCTCCAGGAAACTCCTGTTTAAAAATCATTGTGTCCTTTGCGATAGACGAACCCTTTTCCCATGTTTTCGTTGTCCAGTCATGAAGCGCCCAGCCCAAGCAGAACGGAAAATCGGGCTCTCCACTCTTTACAACTTCATCAAACGGCATTTGAAGAACTTCTTTTCCATTGCCAAACCAATAATGCCAGTAACAAAATCCCTCAATACCAGCTTCCTTTGCCAGTTCAGCCTGAGCTTTTCTGACTTGTGGTAATCTCAAATCATAAAATCCCAAATCTGCAGGGATTCTGGGCTGATAATGCCCTTTAAATAGTGGCTTTGCCTTAGCCACATTCGTCCACTCGGTGAATCCCTTTCCCCAGTATTTATCATTTTCTGCCACTGGGTGATATTGCGGCAGATACAATGCAATCACTCGTGCTTTTTTCGTGCCTTCCATTTTATTCTCCTTTAGTAAGCCGCACACAAGCACGGCATTTTTATTTAACGTTTTCCCACTGCTGAGTCCCAGAATTGTATCTTTTTATTACTTTTGCTGGAATTCCAGCGACTACGCAAAAATCGGGCACATCTCTAGTAACCACCGAGTTAGCTCCGATAACACAATGCTTTCCGATGTGTACATCTCCAATTATTGCTACGTGGGTTCCAATCCAACTTCCCTCACCAATTTTTAATTCGCTATGATTATTTTTAGTCGGAGAGTATGCACCCTGTTGTAATACCGGTATTGTAATGTCTTCATATCTATGATCTGTCGAACATATATAGTTATCCGGTCCAAAAAGAACCGAATTTTCAATTATGACATTGCCTGCAATTCGATTTCGTGTTCCAATATCACATCTATCGCCAATTTCAAAGACTTCGAGTGCGAACAAATCACAGTCTGGTCTCACAGAAACATTGTGTCCTAATTTAATCTTTTTACCATTCTCAATATGGACATTTTTTCCAATGTATACCCCCCCGATAGTTCATACCACTTTTTAAGCACTGAAACCATCCGAGAAAGTTCTTTATATAGGTTTTGATATTCACGACCTTTTCATATCCTTTCTAGTAAATTTATTCGAATACAGGAAGAGCTCCAACCACTTCGTTTTCTTCATAATCCAAGCTGCCATAATCGGACCTGCAAAGCTAATTACAAGCCCCAGTACTACATGAATCACAGCATTTTCAATGCCAATCTTAATCAAGACAGATCTTAGCGGTGCTGCAAATAATGTATGCATCAGAAAAATCGGCATTGTGTATTTTGCTAGAAAGTCCATACCTCTACCAAACTTTTCCTCAAAACCTGCCACAATAAGGATTACAGCTACACAAGCCAATAATCCCATAGAAAAAGAAATTACACTACCGCTAATTTCCGCCGTATATACCGCAATGCTCAAAATCATAAATAGCAATCCGTATATCGTTCCTTATACTTTTCTGCCTTTCAGCTGCACATCAAACACGCAAATACTCATACCGAGCACAAACCAGATTTCGTTAGAGAGAACTGTTGATACTGCGTAAACGCTGTACCCCCTCCCCCAGTCAAAATTAGGCCTTTTGCAACTATTGCAACTACCAATCCAACTGCGGCTGCTTTCACACTGCTAAAAGTCGGCGTGACAAGAAAGATAAAGAACAATGCGTACAGATACCAGTACGGAGCAGTTGGATGAAAGAGCAGTGTATCGCCTAAACCACCAATCTGGTCATTGACACTGCTTGAGAACATCTTTTTCAGCACCCATGTAGCAGTCGTAAAAGTCGCATAGGGTACGCCGAGTGCTAACGCCTTTTTCGCCACATTCTTGCACCAGCTACTAACACTGTTTACCTTGCTGTACTTCTGATACAAGTATCCGCTACAAATAAAGAACA
>OGMF01002008.1_pt1 | contig 18221 bp, 14 predicted proteins | sample 1572921 | NCBI WGS metagenome assembly OGMF01 (sample SAMEA2581919, study PRJEB24529) | metagenome | biome: Human gut stool | place: China | collected 2011
CTATCTGTCACTTATTTATAAAGAAGAGTATTAGCATGGTAACCCAGACAATCACGTTACATATAATGATATACATAAACTTTTTGTGAAAATTTTCTATCTGGGAAGATACTCCGTCTTTTATGTCGTCTACTGCATCGTTAATCTTAGAAATTAAAGAATTGCACGAAGTAGTTGTTTTCTCATAATCTTTTCCAATGGCTTTTATAAGTTCCTTCAAATTGTTTTCTATAGAAGAAAGGTTCTTTACATAATTTGCAGTTACATCTTTGAGACCTTCGTATGAATTAACAGTACTTTCAACTTGCTTTCGAGCTGATTCTACATTTCGAAGATTTGCTTCCAATTCGGACAAAGTTTTGTTTATTTTTTCGTCTATCATGTTACTTGTATTTAGATACGATATTTTTTAAGCTATTCAAATGTCTCTTCAATTGAATATAGGTGGCCAACTTTTGAAGATAATTCCTTCTGGATTCATCAATTGCTGTATGGCTTATAAGCAGATCTGCATATTCATCAAGAATTTTCAAGTTGTCTTTTGATGTATAATATTCGATAACTCCTTCGTAGTCGTTGCAAATTTCTTCTTCTAACATCTCATTTTCTTGTAGCCCAAGGAATAATATACAGAAAATGTTTAGCAAATTTAGAACTGGATTCATTTCTACAGCAGCCCTACGTATAAGTCGAACCGCACCTTGTAAATGCTTTACGTTATCTTTTTGAGCATCATTGTTCACTATGTCAGCATCAACGACTCTCATATATTTCTTGACAAGCTCAAAACTCATCGTTTCGCTTTCTAAATGGAAATCAGTATTGGTATCATCTTTAAGAGAAAATGGTATTTCTTGTTTTAAACTTGCATCATAAGTAACAAATCCTTCTCTGGCATATTTAGAATTGAAATAGTAATAGATGAAATCTTTTAAATCTTCATTCGTTTCTTTCCAATCCTTATTTGATGTAATTGCCATATTGCAGAATTGCTCCATATCCAAGATACCTCTGGCTCTTTTGTCTGCAATACTTCTGTAGATAAACGATGTAAGATGTTTGAGGCAAGCCATAATAACGCCCTCTGCTTGCGACATTTGTTTGACTTCTTCAATCATCGACTCAACTCTATCTTCAGAATAATATTTGCGATAATAAGAGCCGAGATACTCATAGTAGCGTGATTCTTCTTGGCAAATTGTGGTAATTCGGAATTCTTTTTTAGCGTAGTCTTCTGTAAAATCGTCTATCAGTCCAATGATGCACATACGATATATCGCTTTTTGAACAGCATCCTTGTAATCAGTAGAACCGAAACTGAATATATAGCTGAACCCCTGTGCATTTTTACGTTTCTTTGCATCTGGAGTATTGAACAAAGGCATCTGGTTTTGTGCCAAATAAACATTAAACTTGTCAAGTACAGAATCATTTTCTACATAAGAAATATAATAGGTAAGAGTAGTACCTTTGGGGTATCTACTGATGAATTGAAGTATTCCTCTACTTTCTCCGAAAATGGTTTCGTTTATACCTTTTATTTCTTCATTGCTTATCTGCAAAGGCAATCCATTCATCAACAATTCCATTACATACAATTCAAAATCTTCTCCAAGGAAATTGCTGTCATAGAAGAATTTGTTGTTAATGTAGTCTGCCGAATATTCTTTCCATTCATTCGTTCGAGCATTTTTGTTCCAAAATTTTTTAGGTGAATACATTATGGTAGCCAATGCCATTTTCTTGTCCCTTCCAGCACGTCCAGCTTCCTGTACAAAAGACTCCAAAGAGCCCGGATAATTCAGATGAAATGTAAGACGCACATTTGACTTATCTATACCCATACCAAAAGCTTTTGTTGCCACCATCAACTGTGTATTGCCATGCAAGAATTCTTCTTGACACTGCGTATCATCGCCCCCTTTATAAGTGGAGAAGCCATTGATATTGCATATTTTTAGTTTTTGGGCAACAGAAGGAACACTTAAATTGCTTTTTTCAGAGGCACGCAAACAGAACACGATACCAGCCATATCTGTATAACTTACACTATACCAATCTTTATCAATATGTGTATAGAGATCAACAGAATTAACGCTGGATATAATTTCTTTGTCTGAAATGTTTTCTCTATCCAAAAAGTGCATTTTTATATCATTGATATTTTCATCAGTCTGTATCTCCTGTATCTTTTCTGTTGCATCATTGATTGCATCAATGAGACATTCCTCTTTAATGTCACCAACCTCCCATACTTTCTTTGCATTTGAAGCATCAACTGGATAAATGTTATATTGCAGTTCCAATCTGTTGGTGTTCTCATATCTGACCGTAGCATCATCTTCCAATGAATAGGAATTGCTGCCAGATAATTCACGTTCCACATCTGCCAACACATCGAATGAAGCAGTTGCTGTTAAGCCAAAAAGGGAAATGTGATTATCCGCACCTTCAACCTCTTTGGGTAAGACATAGTTATACAGGTTACGCCCTAAATGTAAATAAGCCAACCGGAAATCATGTCCCCATTCTGAGACACAATGTACTTCGTCAATTACGCCATATGAAAAATACACCCCAGATTCCCTCATAGAACGTAATACCTCTCTAAAACGATAAATGCTGAGGCGTTCGGGAGAGAGGAATAAGATTTGTATCTGAGACCCAGTAAGAGCTTGTTCTCGTTTATGCGCTTCTTCTTTATTAGATGTAATATCGCTATTAATATACGAGATGCAATCAATGCCAGTTTTAAGAAGTCCATCATATTGATCTTTCATCAACCCCTTTAATGGATCTACTACCAGCGTCACGCCTGGTTGAAGCATTGCTGCCAACTGATAAGTTAAGGATTTACCTCCACCCGTAGGCAATAAGCCAATCACGCTTTTCAATCCTAAAGCTCTATTGAGTATAGGTAATTGTCCTGGGCGAAAATCTTCTTTCCTGAAAATAAGTTTTAAGAAATATCTGAGATGAGATGCAGTCGCCTCATTTACAATATATTTTCCACTTGATTCTTTTTCTACAAACGATTTATATTTAATGCGTTCTGTAGTATAAAATATACGTGGATCGTAAACTGATTTGGAAGAGCGAACAATAAAATAACAATCGTTCTTAGCCTTGTATTTCGAGAATACTATATGTTCAAAATCGGCATACTTGTTTACAGATACATCAATAACAATGTCAAAAATATTATCTGCTTTGACAGAAGAAACCTTTACGATATTTATATGTGGTAACAACATATCGTCGTAGCCCTCTGTCATTGCAATGACATTATTGTACATTTCAACAAAATCCCTGACTGCTATATCGGCAATATCCGTACCATCTTCTATAATCAAGACATTCCATTCTGCAGATTGAATGTTAAGCCGCCCTGTTATCATTGCTTCAACAATAGTCTTTTGTATTCGGGCTATTGCTTTTAATGATGTTTCCCTTTCACCTCGGTGTGAAAGAGCCGTAGTAATGTATTCACTTGCATACGTTGGGATGCCCCTTGATATGAGATTGCTGACAAGTGCTAAAATGGGATTCAACCCTTTGTGTACTGTCATATCAAATGGAGCCATAATCTCAAAAGCTCCATCTTTTATGCTCCTATTCTTTGGTTCGGGCATTGTCTCCGCATAACAAGCGAATAATTGTATGGGAGCAAAACATTTGTATTTATGAAGAACACTTTCTGCAGAATCCAGCGAGAATATGAAACTCTTGATTAGGCATCCATAATCTCTGCCATTCGGATGCTTGCCGAATTTCGTTTCCCTATAATCCGCAAACACTTGTATGTCGTTATCCTTAAAATAATTCTTAAAGGCATTTATTCGGCTTTCGTTAAGATTGGCAGGACCGATACACAGTACAATATGCTTTACGCCAGAAGATGTAATCAATTTGGAAACACCTTTAAGACTTACAGATTCAATATCAAGTACATTGGAAAATATATGAATGGCACAGGGTTGTTCTACCGCAATACTTTGAATTGTATTTGTGGAACTATAGTCAGATGGAAGATATTCAGAATATTGCTTGACAGTTGCGTTAGAATCGGTACCGAGAGCATGCTTTACGTGTTGTACGGCTCTTGCCAGTGCAACATCTGATGGTTCCTCCAAGGTTATCTTCTTTAGGCAAGACAGCAATCCCTCTTTCCTTAAGTTTTCTATAACTGCCATTGAACCTATACCTTGCCCACAACCCCAATCAAATAGTTCTACTCCGTTATGCAGTTCACGATAAGGGAAATTACCTTTTTCTTTTGCCTCGTCCAATGCAAAATAAAGTTTTTCACGATGCATCCTGCCATAGGCAGCTAGATAGGCAGAACATAGCTCTTCCGTCTCAAGTATGGCAGTCCCATGTTCCAAAGTTCTACCTTCAGCATCGCTATATGCCCACGGCATAGAGCGAAAGCGTTGAGGTATATCGGTTTCTGCCGTTTGTATTATTTTATCAATTGTAAGTGGAAAATGACTTAATATCGTTTTGTAATACGCAATACTTTGTAATAATTTTAGTCGAGTGTCCAATTCAGATTCATATACATATCGTATACCATCATTTTTTGTTACTAAGAATCCTTTATCTTCTATAACAACTTCATTTGCTATAGGAGGTTGATAGCATGTATGTCCATGATGGATGATTCCAATAGAATAATACCATTCATCGTAAACAATTTCAAGATATTCATTTATGAAAAACCATTGTCCTGTTTTAAATAGTATTGGACAATATTTTTCCTTTGTAAAATTCCAATAAGTAGATATTAAATAGGTTTCATTATAATAATTGTTTATGTCATAGCATCCTTCACCAATAAATATTACATCTGTAACTGTAGGAAACTTAATCTCAACAGAACTTCCGTCTTCAAAGGATAAAACAACATTATTGTCCTCTCCTGAAAACGAAATACATTTTTTACGATTAAGAATCAATTGATGAGGAATATTCATTTTTCAGTTATTGAATCATTGTTCTTATTTAATTGATGTCGCTTCCAATTTGCTACTGCCATTTCCTTACTTGCATTGGCATAACAATACTCACACAAATGTGGGCATGTGTTGTATTCGCCTATATCTTTGCTTTTCATACAGCCACAAGCCGTGCGTTGTCCTTTATCCTTATTCTTTTTGTTGATTATCGCATACCGATTGCCATCTAACGAAATTGCAACATCTTCATAAAAGAGAAATTGCGGATTATTTCTATCAATAAATTCTACTCCTAAAAAATCTATCAATTTCTTAGATGTATAACCAAAACGTACCATAAGTTTGTCATCTACGCAATGATTATGTTCTATTCCATCTAAGTCGATGGTTTCTCCACAAGTAGCAAGATTATAGTTCCATCCTTTTGCTTTATTAAGACTAACAAGTTTCTCAGCAAACTCTATCATTTGGTCTTTTGTCCAATCAAGGTAGTTGATATGGTTACGTTCAAGGTTTGACTTAACCTTGCGGTATAACAATATGTCTGCGAAACTGAAAACGAGTTTTTCTGTATATCCTTGAAGTTGCTCCCCTATATTCTCTATCTTTTGCAGAAGCTTATCAATGTCTATCTTATCTGTAAGAATAAGGGGGTCAAAACGCCAAACTACCGCGCCCTTTCCAAGTTTATCAACAAGCAATTTGAATGTTTCAATACGTTCTTTAATTGGAGGTACACCACGCTCTAATCCTTCGTTCTCATAATCATTGAGAGTATATTGAATATAACAGCCAATATCTTTTTCTCGTAAATAATCTATATGCTTAAGAAGAGGACGAGGATTTTTCGACCAAAAGACGATGAACTGAGTGTCTTCATAAGCGACATAAAATTTTTTCCCATTGAATGGGTTTGTCCATGCCGAATAGCCTTTTTTTAGTCGTTCAAAGAACCAATCGGCATAGAATGCCGGTATATCTGTGCTTCGGCTTGCAGAAACAACAACAGGGAAAGTTGCCTTGGCAATCTCTCCATTATCTAATATGACAGTTCTATCTTCTTGTTTATTACTCATAATTTACTCTAATAGTATTGTGCTGAACACTCACTTGGTAAAACGAGAAGCGTGGCACTGCTATTAACCACGTCTTAAAGTGCAGGCCCTGAGAAAACCTTAATCAACAGATATGGTAAAGCAGCCCACGCTATAACGTGGGAACTGCCATGCCAATTCTTGTTGATTTTTGTGTTTCAGTTTCTCAGGCTTCGCACTTACAAGAATAGCATAACGCTCCTTTTATTTCAAATGTCTGGAAAAGGTCGCCCAAATCCAAATGCAAAATTACCCATAATATTTGAAAATGACGAATATATAGCGATGGAATTGAGCTCTTTTATTCTATTTGCTATTAAAAGTGTACCAATGATACTTAGAACTATACGAAACAAAGACTTTTATGCTGGTTTTCGAATAATTAGTTGTAATTTTGCACTCATGAATAGAAATGTTTTTACTGATTGATAATATAGTAGTCATCATAACAATGGATTTGAATACTCTGATAGCAGAATGTACCGCATGCGATTTTAAGTTGATGCTTGAAGAAAAGAAGCCTAAGAGCTGGTTGAAGAGCGTAAGTGCTTTCGCCAATGGTTTAGGTGGCTCACTTTTCTTTGGTATAGATAATGACGGCATTGCCAAAGGACTTGATGATGTGCAGCATGTTTGCGAAGTTATCAGCAGTAAGATTCGCGATTACATGGATTCTCTACCAGAGATGGAAATGATTCCTCATAATATAGATGGTTTACATGTCTTGCAACTGATTTCAAAAATATCGAATACATGGAAGTAAATATAGAAGACAGTTGGAAAAGACGACTACAACCAGAATTTGACAAACCATATTTCTATAATCTGACAAATTTTGTAAAAGAAGAATATTCCAAACATACGATTTATCCTCCTGGGAAATTTATCTTTCATGCATTTAACACCTGCCCTTTCGACAAAGTAAAGGTTGTCATTATCGGCCAAGATCCATATCATGAACCGGGACAATATTACGGGCTCTGTTTTTCCGTACTCGATGGAGTTCCCTTTCCTCCCTCTCTTCTTAATATATTCAAAGAAATAGAAAACGACTTGGGTAAACCTATGCCTGAATCCGGACGTTTAGAACGGTGGGCTGATCAAGGAGTATTACTCATCAATGCTATTCTTACGGTCAGGGCTCATCAAGCCGGATCACATAGAGGAAAAGGTTGGGAAGAATTTACCGATGCTGTCATTAAAATACTAAACGATGAGAAAGAAAACATCGTTTTTATGCTTTGGGGCTCTTATGCCCAGAGAAAAGGTGCATTTATCGACCGTAACCGACACTGTGTTTTAACAGCCGCACATCCCTCTCCTTTATCTGCAGACCGAGGATTTTTCGGATGCAAACATTTCAGTAAAGCTAATCAATATTTTAAGAGTAAAGGAATATCAGAAATCGAATGGTAGTTTTTTTAGATCATGTTTGACCTTTGTCCGGATATTTTCAAAAAACTTTCGAGTATATTTTCTCATTTCACAAAGTTGACAGCGAAATATCTGATGAACAAAGACAGAAAAACATTCTCGAAAGAGACTCTCAAAACTGCTCCATGCAAAATCTATACAGGTTCTTAGTTTCAATTTGATTCAACAAAAGAATACGAACAAATGTTATTATACCAACAAAATCTATCGATATATGAAAAAAGCTTATAAATTTATCATGCCTATTTTGTGTTGTTTCTTAATTGGATTTATAGCCGGACAGATTCAAGAAAGTTCTATTTTAAACTGGTATCCCTACTTAAATAAACCAAGCCTGACACCTCCTAATATAGTCTTTCCGATCGCATGGGCTATACTTTATCTCTGCATGGGTATCTCTTTAGGTCTTATACTCAATTCCTCCCATTACGGACGCAAATCACTGATACGACTCTTTATACTGCAATTAATTTTTAATTTCACATGGAGTATTTTTTTCTTCTATATGCAAAATCCATTACTCGGATTCATAAACATTATTCTACTCGAATTCTTAATAATTGTGTATAGTGTAAAAAGTTACGGAATAAACAAAATCAGCTCAATTTTATTCATTCCGTATATACTGTGGGTAACTTATGCAACTTATTTAAACCTTTATATTCTGATATACAATTAAAATCGAATATCAAAACTCGGTCTTAACTTCATTTTGTAACTCTGATCCAGTCCGAAAATCACGAATATTCTGCAACGTCGTATTTGCAATATTTGCCATAGCTTCTTGAGTAAAGAAAGCTTGATGAGAAGTTACGATGACATTATTAAATGAAAGCAACCGGGCAAGCACATCATCATCAATAATATAATCCGAACGATCCATATAAAAATAATTGCTTTCTTCCTCATATACATCCAATGCGGCAGAACCAATAATTTTTTCTTTCAACCCGTCTATCAAATCGTTCGTATCGATCAAGCGACCTCGTCCAGTATTAATAACCATAACCCCCTTTTTCATCTTAGATATGGCATTCTTGTCAATCATGTGATCAGTTTCCGGAGTAAGCGGACAATGCAATGAGATTATATCCGAATCGGCATACAGCTCATCCAACGAAGTATAGGTCATTCCTACCTCATCGGCGAACTTTTTGTCCGGATACAGATCATATCCCAAAACATTCATACCGAATCCCCTCAAAATGCGAATCAAAATTTTAGCGATTTTTCCGGTTCCGATAATTCCGGCAGTCTTATTATACATATCGAATCCCATCAATCCGTGCAAAGAAAAATTACCGTCACGGGTACGCCACGAAGCCCGATGTATCTTTCTATTCAAAGTGAGCATTAAAGCTAATGTATATTCAGCTACGGCATGAGGTGAATAAGCCGGAACTCTTACAACCTTCATTCCATATTCCCGAGCAGCTTTTAAATCGACATTATTATATCCCGCACATCGCAAGGCTAATAATTTAGTTCCGTTTTCAGATAAAGCTTTGACTACTCCTGCATCAGCATTATCATTCACAAAAATACAAACGACATCGACTCCCCTCGCCAATATCAGGTTATCCAAGTTAAGGTTTCCCTTATAATATTTAATTTCGAACCCGAAATTCTTATTCGCTGCATCAAATGATGCTATATCATAGGGCTTTGCCCCGAAAAAAACGATTGAAGACATAGGATATAATTATATAAAAGTTCATTACTGCTTCTTATTTGTAAAGATAGAAACTATTCCCAAAGAAGCTCTTTATATCCTAACAAATTATACAAACAAAAATATTAACCTCTGTCAAGTTGTGCCAGAGCAAATGTATATGCACCTAATGCAATAGCTTTACTAGTCCCTAAAGACGATACTAGTATCCCTGTTTTCTTGATTTTGCGATATGGAACATATTTATCCGAATCAGGAACTTTTATAAGCCCATCTTCATCCGATAAAAAAGAATCGAACTCTTGTTGGTTCGAAAGGTCAAAAACATCCATTTGCAAAACAGGGAAACTATCTCCGGAAAAAGAGAAAAGATTTCCTCGCAACTCCTCCAGCAAAGATGGCATAAAATAGTTTACCGCCCCTGTAATTCCTCCTCCCAAAACGACAATTCCGTCCACTATATTCAAAGCTCCGGCAATAGTCATTCCCGCAACTTTACCAAATTCCTGAAAACTTTTCACTGCGGCATTTTTATTACCATCCATCTTTCCGTCCGCTATTTCAAAAATATCTTTTGGAGTCAAATCTGAATCCTCTAATCCGGCAAACTGTTCATACACCCGTTTTACAGCACGAATACTGACACTCTCCTCCGCTATCATGTTCGGATAACAACCATTGCGAGCAAGCCATACATCACCACCGCAACCGTTATCTCCCGATAGCAAGACCTTATCTATCACAACTCCTGCTCCAAACCCCGTACCGAAAGTAATACCTAATAAATTTTTATAACGCCGATTACTCCCCACAGACTCCAAACAACTATTTACATAAGGCAATGCTCCGGCAAGCGCTTCTCCATATGCAAACAAATTTCCATCGTTGTTAATATACACCGGTATACAAAACTTTTCTTCAAGAAAAGCTTTTAGTGCTACACCTCCCCTGAAAGAAGGGAAATTCGGCAAATCTCCGATTACTCCATTTTCATAATCCGCAGGACCGGGAAAAGCAAAGCTGATTGCAACCGGATCTTGAGGCAACAAAGAACATACTTTTCGGAAACCACTTGACAAACTGTTCAAGCATGATTTCAGGTCATAACTACAAGACGAAACAGAAAAAGGTTCTATTATTTCCTCACCGGCCTGTATCGCCGAAAAAACAAAATTCGTTCCGCCGGCATCCAATGTCATTACTATTCTATTATCATTTACATATCCCATACCGTTTCATTTAAGCATTTAACCGAACAAAAGCTTTTATAGTAGCACAACGTTTTCCCGAAGCTGTACCATAAGGCGTTATCGTGTATGTTCCGACCGAAGCCGGGACAATGACCGTTTCTGCATAATGAAGCACAAACGGTTCAAATCGTTCATCAGGACTCTCTATAATAACCTCATCTCCTTCCACCAAATTCAAAACGTTGACACTATTCCTTGTATAATGTGTTACCGTTCTTTCAAACCAATGCCGACGGGTTTCAATAAATTCATTTGGATGCAGTCCGGTCTTTTCCTCTATCCATCCGTCACCCTCCGCAACAACCTCCACACAATTCACCAGATATTTCAAAGCATATTCCGTATCTCTTTTCCAATTTATTACATGACTACCATGTTCCACATTTATCGGCCGAGGTTTACCATCCAAACCTAACCGTTTCCAATCCCACAGTTTAAAAGTAAATATACTCGGGGTAGAACTTATCTCCAAAACCATTGCTCCAGCTCCAGAACAATGTACTGTCCCTCCCGGTATCAAAAAATGATCGTGCTTGAATGCCGGAAAACAATTGACATAGGGTTGCGGATCAAAAATCGTTTCTCCAGATTGGGCGCTTCTTAAATCAGCTAACATGCTTTCTTTATTGACATTCGTTTTTACTCCTAAAAAAACAGATGCCCCCTCTTCGGCATCAAGCAAATAATAGCTTTCATCCTGAGTGTAAGGAATATTAAATCTATCCCGTATATATTGAGTTGTCGGATGCACTTGTAAACTGAGATTCCCCCCACCTATAGTATCTAAGAAATCAAACCGTATCGGAAAATCCTGTCCGAAACGAGCTTCAACCGGTTCTCCAAGCAATTCGGAGGTTTTCAAATAAACTAAATTCACCGAAGGCATTTCAAAATCGACACCATTTACTCGCAACATCAAGCTATTCTCCTCCGGGACACAATCGAAACACCAACCGAAATTATCGGCATTTTTATCTAAATCACAAACATCCTTCATCCACTGACCTCCCCAAGGGGCCGGATCAAAAAACGGAACAACTCTGAAAGGTCCCTCAATCGTCTTGGCAAGTCCCCGCATAAAAGTATCTTTACTTATCATCTTAGGAGTCAGTGGAATATTCATATCCAACCAATAGCAGACTTTCTCATATATACTTTTTTTAAGGGTATCACACACCTGCCAATCACAAAAATACCCACGCTTGTATTGCCGGGCTGGTGATTCGTTTCGGACATCCACACCTAACGCTTTTATTTCATGACGACGAAAACGCTGTTGCAACTCCCAACGTGCAATATCTCCATATACCAACAAATCAGCATCAGGGCAAATCCAAGAAGCTCCACACCCCAGAATAATTTTTATGCCTTTTTCAGAAGAAATCCGTTTACGGAAAGCCAAAACTTTTTCATGATCAAAAAAATCGGAAATATTTAATCTTGTTCTATATCCGAACAATTCGTCATCAGTCACATACGGATAAGTCATATCGCGAACTTCATTTTCCGGTTTCATCAGACATTCCGTATTTATACACAAATCAGGATGCAGATTTATTAAACATTCATACAATTTATCCAAAGAAACTCCGACATAACAATCCACAACTAATATAAAATCTTTTTTTACAATTTCACGCTGCAATTGCGAAATTATATCCTCTATTCCTACCCATATCTCTCCCGTTATATTTGTTACCGGGAATTTATCATAATTTGACTTTCTCATATAAATAAATTCAATTCACATTTAATGGCCTTACCTGCAAATTATCAAAACATACTCTATTCCAATCAGATCCGACTCCAAAAAAACCTTTTACATAATTACGATCAGCCGGGATATCGGCCAATATACAATTATTGACTATGGCTCTGACTTCAGAGATTCCACATTCCAAAACAAAATGATTCCATGCAGAAGGATCAATTTCTATAACTCCCTCTTTTATAACTTTTTGATTTATAGACAATTTCCACTCCCCGCTATGTGTTATCTCTAACCCAACGCCGTGCGGAGCTGTATTGCTTTCGAACCATGACACTACTCCGAAAATCCGAGCACACCCTTGTTCTCCGATTTTAAAATCGGCAGATACAGCATAATCACTACTGTTCGACGATCCGGCCTGCGTATATGGTTCCGGATTATTCTTTCCCCAAGGATCCCAACAAATCAACGATTCTGTTATTTGCTGTTGCAATACTCGGTTGCCATCCGGCAACTTCACAACCTCAAAAGCTCCTCCCTGATCAGATAACCAGCGCGGAGTAATATGATTTTTCTCATACGACTCAAAATTCTCTGTATAATATGCAGGAAATTCTGACTTTGCAGGAATAGGACGAATAGCCTTCCCTTTCTTTTGTCCTATCGTATTTGTCAACGAATAAATAGCATCCGGCGCAAGGTTCAAAATTAAACGCCCGTCCTTGACAGGAACAGATGTCTGCCGGATAAACTGATCTTTTTCATCACTTTTCCATAAACAAAATTCTGTTGAACCAATAAGAGAAACATCCAGAACAAGAGTATCCGGCCTATTTCCGGTTACGATAATCATGCTATACAATTCTTTTCTCGGATGCTTTAAAGTGACATATGACAATCCCGTATCGGTTTCACCACAAGCATCATCTAAATAACGCCATCCCGGATCTGCAAACTGCGTCGTATGAGCTATCGCCCAAATAGCCGGACGCACATCATAATAACCGCACCACGGCATACGGGCTTCCATAGCTCCTACCCCATTCCAACTCACATTAGGGAAATATGCATCTACAGGACACCATATCAATGTCTTGACCGCACGACTCCGGATATAATTGCGATTCGTATTTCGCGCAAAAGTAAGAGCATCTTTCCAGTTTCCAGACAAAATAGATGCCTCACTTTCCCAAACAGGCATATCTAATGATTTCACGTCCTGTGTAGCATCGACATTCAAATAATGATACCCCAGGATATCTATATTTTCTTTCAGAATCGAATCATTCAATAACTCTCTCGCATAACTCCACGGCTCATGATGTTCAGGTGAAGAGCAATACATATCATTACCGACTATCTTTACTTTTTTCAACCCGTTTTTATCTAAAACCGGACGTAAAATATTTACGGCATAATTGCGGGATAAATCAGGTATATGTTTTTCATTCCACAATCCGCAATAAGCTATATCGATATTATGATAACGCTTCATTCCCTTTATATACGATGCCAAATACTCTGCATTGTCCATAGAATAAAAACCTCCGTCAAACCACCCCGGAGTCCCCCACTGCAATATATCGAAAATCATATTTCGGTTTCTTTTCAAAGCCTCCCGCGCCAACCACCATTCGTAGCCTCTTTCAAAATAAAGCCGGACCGGATTCTGCATTTCCTGCCTCGTACGGGCATGAGAAGGTTCTGTTCCACAAGTAGAATTTATATCTCCTCCAAGTTCAAATTTAAAATGTTGTAACGAAGCTCCAAAATGAGGTTTAAATAAAAAATCCAATATATCAGATCTGTACGGTTCAGGATAATCAATAAGCAGACGTGACGAAGCACCAGCACTTACAGCACCAATACCTTCAAATTCCAATCCGGAACTTCCCCTATCTATTCGAATTACAGTCTGAGCAGATATTCCGGAAATTCCAGCAACGGACAATAAAAAAATTAAATATCGTCTCATTTTTCCATAACCATTCTATAAATTTCACTACCAGCCAATAGAAAAGCTCCCGTACCATATACTTCTGTCATATCTGCTGATCCTTTTTGAGGGTCAGATCCGATAGCCTGCACCCAACCTAATTTTCCATCCGGATGTACCGCCCGCACAAGGGCACTCCATCCTTTTTCCATTATAGGAAAATATTTCTTTTCAGGCAAATATCCACGACGAATTCCCCAAGCCAAACCATATACAAAAAAGGCCGTAGAACTTGTTTCAGGCATTCGGTATGTTTCTGTATCAAGCATACTGGCATGCCAATATCCTTCATCATCCTGTAACTCGGCAACACGTTTCATAAGCTGCTGATATAAAGTTATATACTTTAACCGTGTCGGATAATTTTCCGGTAATTGGTCTATAATTACGGCCAGAGCCCCCGCTACCCAACCATTACCCCGTCCCCAGAAAACTGGAGCTCCATTCTTTTCACGCATTGACAAATAACGGGTATCTCTATAAAAAAGATTCTCTTTGCGGTCATATAGAAGCTCTACGGTTTCCCAAAACTCTTTTTCCATAAAATTCCAATACCGTATGTCACCTGTAATCTTTCCCATACGTGCATATACGGTAGGAGCCATAAACAAAGCATCACACCAGCACCAACGATCATGGGAATGCGGAGCCTCATAAGTCAGTTCTGCCTTTGAAGGATGATTCATTACCCACTCCAAACGGGCTTCTGTAGGTTGAAGCATTACCGGATCTTTATATTTTTCATATAACTGACAATAAAGCTGCGACACACAAATATCATCAGCAAAATACATACCCTTTGCCGGATGCCACCGTTCTTTTGCAGCAATTTTCTTCAACCATTCAAAATAAGAATCGTCTTTCCACAATGAAGCCCATTCCGCCATTCCGATATACATTACTCCATTAGTCCACATTACAGGAGTATGCGTCCATTTATGTAAATGCCGAGGATAATCCGCTATTTGCCAATCGGCAACACGTTTCATTACACTCATTAATGAATCGGGAGAAATTTTCGTGTTTCCAGCTTTCATATACCCTACAAAAAAGATGCAGAATAATAAGCATACATATCTCAGTCTCATAACTCAATTATATTTCATTTCAATATTTTATTCCTTTATAATCCGGATTATATACAGGCATTTTTGCAGCACATGAGCACAACCATTCTCGCAGTTCTTTCTGTAAAGACAGAGCTCTCTCCTTTTGAGTTTCCGCCAAATTTTCCTTTTCAGAAATATCCATTTTAAGATTATATAATTCTATATGATCATCCTCATAAAACCATATTAACTTATAATCTCCTTTACGCATAGCTCCTGCCGGAGAATCACCTTTACCTCCATAATGAGGATAATGAAAATAAATAGCTCCCCGATCAAAGACCGTATCCCCTTTCAATAAAGGTACAAGACTTACTCCATCTTTATGCTGGCAAGGTTTCAAGGTTGCTCCGGTAAGCTCCAATATAGTAGGATAAAAATCCGTAGAAGAAACGGGAGTTCTACAAATCCCAGCCGAACCTTTCATATAAGGAGCCTTAATAATATAGGGAACACGTATCCCGCCTTCATATAGCCAGCCTTTTCCTCCCCGTAACGGGAAATTAGAAGTAGGAGAGCCTTCAGCTGTAGATAAACCACCATTGTCAGAAACTAAGCAAACGACCGTATTATCATATAAGCCCTCTTTTTTTAAATAATCTAAAACTTTCCCCACATTTTCATCCATACTCCATATCAATGCAGCATATTCGGCATCACTCTGTATCGTACGTTCTTTCCAATGCCAAACTCTATATGGAGTATTCCGTATCCAATCTTTATTTGTCGTAAAAGGAGAGATCGTATCCAAACCCATTTCCCGAGCCTTCTTCTCGAAATATTTCGTAACCTCAGGTTTCGCCTCTATCGGAGTATGCACTGCATAAAACGACAAGAAAAGAAAGAAAGGTGATCTTCCTGCCGAATCCATTAGTTTCAAACATTCATCTCCTAAACGATCCGTAAGATACTCTCCATCCGGACCGTCCGATAACATCGGATTATGATAAGGAGAGAAATATGCTCCCCGTCCTCCTTTTTTCCGGACATCCCCGTTAGGTTTTCCCATTAACCATCCCCCGATATTCACATCAAAACCTTGATATTGGGGATAGAATAAAGAATCTTCAGCACAATGCCATTTCCCGACATAATATGTTTTATACCCTTGTTCCCTTAATGCTTCTCCGATAGTAACTTCCTCAAGCGGCATATTCAATGGCATCTCAGGAGACAACATTTTATATTTGCTCAGTTTCTGTTTATCCAGACCATATTGATAACCCGGAATCCAATCGGTGATCCCCGTTCGTGCGGGATTCTTGCCTGTCATTATACTTACCCTTGCAGGAGAACTTACCGGAGCTGCGGCATATCCGTCCGTAAAAATAACTCCATCCGCAGCAAGTTTGTCGATATTGGGAGTTTCATAAAAACGGCTTCCATTGCACCCGACATCTGCCCATCCATAATCATCCACAACTATGAACACGACATTCGGACGAGTCTGGGTTTGAGCCGGAAGCGGAAAAGATAACAATCCCGCCACCGGAAATAACGCAGAAGAAGAAACCGGATATTTCATAAAACCAAATTTTTAAAGCAAACTTTTCCAATTCCCGCTACAATAAGCAACAACCAATTTTTGTTGCAGGTCTTTATCTCCTGTGCGAAGACCGTAATTCATCAAATCTTGAAACAGATAATATTGCAGCCAATATCCGCGATGATATTTTTCACGCATCGAAAGTGCTTCTATCCACCATGCATACCAAGAGGTATTCAACCCGTATTTGTGAGCTACACGTACGGCTGTTTGTGCACGTTCCCATATTCCGTCCGACATACGTTTCATCATTTTAGTATAATCTCTGTATGTAAACGACGAAACATCGATCAGTTTAGCTCTATCATCAATTCCTAAAGCTTTCAAATCAAATACAGTCTCGAACTTCCCGTCACCATCCATATCGTATTCTACATAATCCAGAAATCCATTACCGTTTTTATCTGTATATTTTACCGTTGCGAACTTTTTAGGATTTTTATTGATCCAAAGACGATCCCAACCTTGATAATATTCCGTATTCTGATCTACACGCCAGCACCCCCATTCAGCTCCATATAAATGTAAACGACCATCTAAAGGACTAATATATAAATTACCTTTTCCCGAACAGTCCATATCCCATTCCCCTCGGTCTCCGGCCGCATCAGCCTGTGTATTATGGTCTAATCCTCCATTTCCCGCCCCTACCTTGAAAGGATCACGGGCTTCATAAAACTCAACACGCTCCCAACGATGACAATCATCATCTTCATCATAAACGAAATGAGCGCTTTCCCATTTTCCTCTATTGAAAATCAGATCGAATGCATTTTTATGATCAGGATAAATCAATTCATCCATTTGACGCCAACGCGGATCCATAAAAAATTTATCAGCTTCGGGCAAACCTCTCATATTCTTAAATACATGAACCTGATCCATATAATCAAATCCGCCTCCTCGAAGACCTAAAGTAAAATCGAAATCGAAATCATTTCCCGGAGCATTATCATTATCCAAATCTACAGAAATGGACACCCAATCGATTACTCCTTCCAACTGCATATTTACATAATCATTCCAAGACGCTTTCTCATCCTTAGTACTCGGGGAATCCAACAAACGAACGGCAATCTCCGAAAGGCCATCTTTATCCGGATCATAAAACAAAAATGGATTCTCCCAATTAAATCCCCCATATTATAGGTAGCCACATGCATTTTGGTAAATGCAGATTGTCCGCTATAATCCGTATAGAACGCTGCTCGTCCGCTTTTATTCCAGCTTTTTATTTGATAAGTATTCCAATCAATATAATTAAAAATATTGTCTTTATCCGTATCTAACAAAATCATCACATGCCCATTCGGCCAGACTTCCGTAGCATGCACGGCCGGATAATCCATCACAATCTGCAGACTGGCTTTTCCATCATTATCGCTATCGACCCAATCGATCACCAAATCTCCGTCACCGCCATATATGCCGTCTTTATTTCGGTCTATCAA
>OGMF01002016.1_pt1 | contig 18170 bp, 16 predicted proteins | sample 1572921 | NCBI WGS metagenome assembly OGMF01 (sample SAMEA2581919, study PRJEB24529) | metagenome | biome: Human gut stool | place: China | collected 2011
TCCCTGGAAAGCTCAATACTGGCTGCCTCAGGTTATGGACAGAATGTACACTCCGGGGCCTGACGGTTATTGCGGCGACGAAGACAACGGACAAACTTCCGCCTGGTATGTATTCTCTGCATTAGGTTTCTATCCTGTTTGTCCGGGAACGGATGAATATATCGTAGGCGCTCCTTTATTCAAGAAAGCCACACTTCATTTTGAGAATGGCAACAGTTTGGTGATTGATGCCCCGAACAACAGTAAAAAGAACTTCTATGTCAATTCGATGAACGTAAACGGCACTGACTATACTAAAAATTATCTTCGCCACGAAGAATTATTCAAAGGTGGTATTATCAAAGTAGATATGAGTAATCAACCGAATATGAACAGAGGTACGAAAGAAGAAGATATGCCTTATTCTTTCTCTAAAGAGCAATAATCCTTTATTCAATAGTGTGCCGCTATTTCAATTGCTGTCCTTCAGTTCACTTCTGAAAGCGGCTATTCATTGAGATTTCGACTAAAAGTAGTAGCCTGAAAGTAAACTTCTTTGCTTTCAGGCTATTTTTCAATAAGTTTTCACTACTTTTGCTCAACAAACATCTACAAATCATGGAAGAAAAAATTGACTTTGCAAAAGTCCCTTATCAATATTCGATGTGCCTTAACCGACAATGCCCCCAAGCAGGTACTTGCCTAAGACAACTTACAGAACAAAGCGTACCGGAAAACATAGAACACTGGATTATCATCAGTCCCAAATATCTGTCTACCGTGAAAGGCGGCTGTCCCCATTACCGTTCCAGTACAAAAGTACGATACGCCCAAGGATTCATCGGAATCTTAGAGAATCTACCTTATAAACAAATGCAAACCGTTATCCTGCACCTAATGAACTATTTAGGACGCAGAACCTACTATCGTGCCCGTAAAGGCGAACGTTTACTCTCTCCTTCCGAACAACAGCATATACTGAATATCCTCAGAAACTGCGGAGTTACCACCACACAAGAATTTGATGCATACGTTGAAGACTATGACTGGTAATCCGGTCTCTCAATTGACATAACTGCAACACAGCATTGGCACAACTGTGCCACGGGCTTGTCACAACAATGACACCGTGGTGGCACAACTGTGCCAAGCCCATGTCACAACTCTTAAATGAGAAGCACTGCAATGATAGTACAAAGGGATTTACACACGAAATCATAATACTCTTAATTATATAAAGAAAAAAAGATAAATTAGACTAAGTGTTTATTGCGTTAGCATTGTTTTATTTATAAAAGAAGAAAATAAGACTTCTTTTATTAGTTCAATAATTTTTATACAACCATTAAATTAAATGTATGGAAAGCAATCATTCTATTCAAAAGTCGAACTTACTTCGAGCTTTATTGGTTTTAATTTTCATGGCAATCCCATTACAATGGGCTACCGCACAGTTGACATTATCAACTACACGCACAAACTTAGGAACTGTTATTAAACAGATACAGTCCCAGTCTAAGTATCAATTCTTTTATAACGACAAGTTATCTGCCACCCAAGTAGAGGCAGTGAATGTAAAAGATGCTTCTTTAGAACAAGTCCTCAACTCTCTTCTGAGCGGAACAAGCATTTCGTACAAGGTAGAAGACAATATTGTATACCTGTCAGAAAAAAATGCACAACAAACCAACCAACAACAAGTTGGCCAGGAACACACGATTACCGGACAAGTCATCGATACTAAAGGAGAAATGCTGATTGGTGTCAGTATCCTGCAAAAAGGAACAAGTAATGGTACCATTACAGACATGGATGGCAATTATACCCTCAAGGTCAGCGGTGAACAGCCTGTATTGGTATTTTCCTATATAGGATATAAGACATTAGAGATTCCGGGCAACAAACCGACTCTCAATGTCACGATGTCGGACGATACTCAAGTTATCGATGAAGTCGTCGTTACCGCATTAGGTATCAAACGCGAAAAGAAAATGCTGGGATATGCAGTTCAGGAAATAAAAAGCGACCAGCTGAACAAGACCGGAGATCCTTCTGTGACAAGCGCTTTGCAAGGAAAAGTGGCAGGTCTTCAGATGAATACGGCAGGTACAGGTTTGGGAGGTTCCACCAAGATTACGATTCGTGGTAATTCCTCCTTATCAGACAATAACCAACCTTTATGGATTATCGATGGTGTGCCTTTCAGCGACAACAACAGTTCTGACGCTTCTTACTATGGCGGTGTAGACCGTGGCGGTGCCTCTGTCGACATTAATCCCGATGACATCGAAACCATTTCTGTACTGAAAGGTCCGAATGCTGCCGCTCTCTACGGTTCACGTGCCGGTAATGGTGTCATCCTGATAACAACCAAAAAAGGTTCAAAAAAAGAAGGATTCGGTGTTCGTTATAGCGGGAACTTCACATGGAGCACAGTAGCTGAAACACTGAAAATGCAGGAACGCTACGGTCAAGGAACAGACGGTGTTTACAATAAGGCTGCGAGCAGTAGTTGGGGTAGCGAATTGGATGGACACATGGTAGAAGCCTGGAACGGAGAACAACGTGCTTATTCTAAGTATGGAAACAAACTGAAAGATTATTTCAACACCGGTTTTGCCCACAACCATAATGTGTCTATCAGTAATGTAACCGACAAGTCTCATTTCCGTGCATCTTTCGGCAGTTCTAACAATAAAGGTTTATTCCCGAACGAGAAATTGGATAAGATAAATATTGACCTGAACGCCGGTGCAGAAATGAACAAATATCTCTCTATGGAAGGAAAAGTCTCCTTATCACGAACCAAGGCAGAAGATCGTCCCTATTTCGGAAGTTATGGAGTTATTGCACAGTTAATCGGTATTCCGCACAACGTGTCTTTGGATGATTTAAAGAATTATTCAACAGAAAACTCCGCACACGTGAATTGGGCAGGCCCGAACCCCGGATTGGAAAATCCATATTACGTACAAGACCAGCGCCATAATTCTGACGAACGTTGGAGAGCTTTCGGATACTACAACGCAAAAATCAACTTTACCGACTGGTTACACTTTAGCGCCAAATATGCATTCGACTATTACCGTACACGTGTTCAAAGCACCGACTTATCGAACGGTATCGGTAAAACTATCGAAAACATTACCGATGACCGTATGAGCCGCAGTGAGGAAAACTTCTTTGAGTCAAATGCAGAATTTATCCTTGCCGGAGACAACCGTATCGGAGAAAATTTCCGTATCGGCTACACAGTAGGTGCCAACTTCATGTATCAGAAATTTGAGACCTTGTCGGCTGAAACAAAAGACATGGTAAACAAGAACCAATGGATATTCAATGCCGCAAACATTCTGAACAGTGCTGCTGAAGATGGACACGAACGCGCTACCAACTCTGTATTTGCATCTGCACAACTTGCATGGAAAGAGTATTTGTCAATGGACTTGACTGCACGTAACGACTGGTCGTCCACATTACCCTCCAGCAACCGTTCATTCTTCTATCCATCTGCAAACTTAAGTTTCATCATAACAGATTTTCTTCGTTCATTAGACAAGACATTACCTTCATGGCTCACATTTGCCAAAGTTCGCCTATCTGCCGCACAAGTAGGTAAAGATACAGAACCATACAACCTGTATAATACATTGAGCTATGCATTCAGCAACGGAGTGCTAAATATCACAAAATCTGATATTAAAAAGAATGACCAGTTGAAGCCGGAGATTTCCTCCTCGTATGAAGCCGGTTTGGATATGAAATTCCTCAATAATCGTCTGGGATTCGACTTCACTTATTACAACAGCCGTACCAAGAACCAGATCATGAAAGTCCCTGCACCGGCTCCTTGGAGTGGTGGTAAAATGATTAACTCCGGTTTAATTGTCAACCAAGGATTCGAATTCATGCTATATTCTACTCCTGTACAAACGAAAGATTTCACGTTCGATTTGAATATCAACTTATCCAGGAATGTATCTAAAGTAAAAGAACTGGCAGATGGCGTTGATTATCTCTTCTTCAATGGAGATGCAAATTTCCCAATCAATGTCGGTACACGCGTAGGACACCGCTTGGGTGAAATTTATGCCAAAAACCTGTACAAGCGTGATGAAAACGGTAATATGATAGTTAATAAACAAGGCCGTCCGACCAAGGTCTCCGGTGAAGACGCTTTCCAATACACATTGGATCATCCGATCGGTAATATTGAACCGGACTTATTAATGTCCGTTTCTCCATCATTCACCTACAAAGGATTTACTCTTTCTGCATTGTTCGATATGAAATTTGGTGGTGACATTGTTTCTGTATCCGAGGCAATGGCAACCAGCACAGGATTGGCAGCACGCACCGCTAATCGTGGTAATGCAGAGAATGGCTGGAAAATCGTTGCTCCGGGTGTGACCGCCGACGGTACTGTAAACTCAACAGCTATGAACGCTCAAAGATATTACACATCAATGAGTGGTATGGCCGAAGAATTCGTATACGATGCTTCATTCATCAAATTGAAAGAATTGTCATTAGGTTATTCTTTCCCGAAATCCATACTGAAGAAGACTCCTTTAACTTCACTGAACGTAGCATTCGTTGCCCGTAACTTGGCTTACCTGATGAAACATACACCGGGAACAAGTCCCGAAGGAGGTTATGACACAAGTATGTTCTCTCAAGCTATCGATTATATGTCTGTTCCTTACACACGTACATTCGGTCTTTCTATTAATCTTGGTTTCTAATCTAAACATAAAAAGAAGTTATGAAATTCTATTATAAAACACTTGCATTCGCATCTCTACTTGCTCTAGCAGCTTGCTCAGATTTTGATGAAATGAACACCAACCCGTACGAACCTCCTTATTCACCGGGTACTTCTAATACCGATGTAAGTCCTGAAGGCATTGATATTGATTATGAACTGCCTGAAGCTGATATAAAAGCATTAAAAGAAGCAGAAACTTCAATTGGTAGTTTGTTCCGTAATCTAACGAATGAGGGACCTTACAATGATTATCAGGTAACCACCAACTTAACTCATGACATTTATGCCGGCTATATGGCAAATACATCTGCCGGTTTCCATGAAAAAGCCTGCACATACGTATATACTGACGACTGGTCCAAAAACAGATGGGATCATTTCTATAATGACCGTACTGCAAACGAATATGCACAAATTATCAAAGTCTGTCATTTCGTCAATAAAGACAAATACTGGAACGAGTTCTACGTAACCCGTATTTATTATGCATTCCTCATTTCTATGCAGACAGATACATACGGTGATATTCCATTGTCGTACTACATAAAAGGAATGTTACCCCCGACACAGTATATTTCATATACCAGCCAAAAGGATGTGTACGATGCTATGTTCAAACTGCTGGATGAAGCTATCACCAACATCAAACCCGACAAAGGTTTGAACTGGGGAGAAGGAAAAGGAAGTAATGACCGTTGCTATGGAGGCGACATCAACAAATGGTTACGCTTTGCCAATACTTTACGTTTGCGTCTGGCGCTTCGTATTTCAAATGTCGATCCGGATCGTGCCCAAGAAGAAGGGAAAAAAGCAATCGAGAGTACTTATGGTTTGATGCAAAGCAATGCAGACAACATGAGAACTGTACCGAAAGTTGCCCCTATCGACAAAGGTGGTGAAGGAGGCGGCGGATCTGAAAATATCCATGCGCTGATATTCGGTTGGGGAGCGCAAATGGTTATGTCGAAAGATTTGGAAAAGGCCTATAAAAATGAATCTGAAGTATTAGATCCCCGATGCGAAATACTGTGGTGGCGCCCAAGTCCATTTTCAGATCTTAAGGAAGCCAAAGAAAGCAATAAGGACTTTGCCGGATGTCCGATTGGCAATATGGATGTACAAGGAGAGGACGCGACAAAAAGTTACTCTCCTGTAAGATGTAATAAACTGATAAGTTCGGATCATAATAATTTAGATGATAACTATTGGTTTAGCGAAGCTCGCGAACTGGTTTGGATGAGCTATGCGGAGAGTCGGTTCATGTTGGCAGAAGCTGCTCTCAGAAATTGGACGACAGGCTCAGTTGAGCAATATTATATTGACGGAATTAGAGCGTCCATGGATTACTATAATATTGATGAGGCTAAAAAACAAGCCTATATTGACGGATTGAAGAACAAACAAGATGTATCCGGAAGTGACAAGGAGAAAGCCTTGAAAGAGATCATCACCCAAAAATGGATTTCGATCTTCCCGAACGGCAATGAAGGTTGGGCAGAATTCCGCCGTACAGATTATCCTGAATTGCTGAATATCGAAGAAAACAACTCGGACGGTGACGTGCCTGAAGGTAAGTTCATCAAACGGATCAAATACCCGCAAAGTGAATCCTTTAACCCCAACCGGCCGATGGGCGACAACCAAGGAACGAAAATCTGGTGGGATGTGGCAGATACAAATAATGACAATGGTCAACGTGTACAGCCAAACAACTTCCGATAATCAGTCACTAACAAAGTGCTAAAACTCTTTGTGCCAAAGCCTGAAAAAAATCTAATGACAGGAACTTGTCTTCTTAGATAGAATCAAAAAAACAGTAGATTGAGAACTTCTCCTTTAATCTACTGTTTTTTTCAACTAAATCACTCCACTTGTTCTTTCGGATAATTCACCAAATACAACGTCTTCGTCGCACGAGTAAACGCCGTATACAACCAACGAAAGTAATCGGGAGTCAAGTATTCATCCGTCATATATCCCTGATCCAGGAACACATTCTGCCACTGGCCACCTTGTGCCTTATGACAAGTGACCGCATACGCATACTTCACTTGTAACGCATTATAATGTGGGTCAGCTTTCATCTTCTTCATCCGGTCACGTTTATTGGGAATATCGATATAATCTTCCAGCACTGTGTAAAATAACCGGTCATTATCCGCTTTCGGTAATGCAGGCGAATCTGAATGTAGAGTATCCAACAACAAATTAGCATCCAATTCAAAATCATTCTGATCGGGAAATCTGAGAGTGACTTCCGCAAAACGGAAGCCGTACATTTCACGGGTACGACGGACACGGCGAACAATTGCAATCTCTCCGTTGGCTATGAAATCCATTTCTTTATATTTCTCCGTCCAATAATAATTATTCTTGGCTACCATTAACATATCTCCGGAATTCAATTCATCTTCCCGCCAAAGTATCTGCGCACGTATTCCATTATTATATAAGTTCGCGCGTTTATTAGAGCGACAAATCACAATCGTCTCATCCATTCCGTCATGGTCATAACAATCGGTCAGCTTTTCTATCAATTCTACTCCCGGAACGACTTGTATATCCGGAAAGCCGGTCACTTTTATCTTTGGTAACGAATAGCATTCATCTGCTGCTATCAATTGCCGCAATTGAGTCGCATTCCACAAGATGCCGGATTGTTGCACCTGACGAACTACTTGAGTCAAATCGACCTCACGAACTTCAAGTCCATATCCTTTCAATGCATCGGCAAACAACGCGGGACTTAACTCCTCTCCCACCGGCGGAAGCTGTGCCGTATCTCCCATTAACAAAAGACGGCAACCTTGTCCCGAATACACGAACTGCACCAAGTCATCCAACAAACGTCCCGTACCGAATACACTGCCCGACAACCCTTCATTAGAAATCATCGAAGCCTCATCAACAATAAACAAAGTATTTGTAGCAAGATTGTCATTAATCGAAAAATTACTGATTTCATTAGAAAAAGACTGTTGTCTATATATTTTCTTATGGATAGTAAAGGCAGAATGTCCCGCATAGGCCGAAAAAACTTTTGCCGCACGTCCCGTTGGAGCCAGTAAAACAGACTTTTGCTGCAACTGGTTCATCGTTTTCACCAATGCCCCTACTAGAGATGTTTTACCAGTACCGGCATAGCCTCTGAGGATGAAAACTTCATCCGCCAAGGTAGACAGAAGAAACTCTGAAAGAGATTTTACAGCAATTTCCTGCTCTAAAGTTGGTTCATAAGGAAAATTTTCCTTAATTTGCCTTTCTAAATAGTTATTTATCATTTTTGTACGAGAAAAAAGTTCCCGGAACTATCGTATTTAAATTTATTTATTCTATTTTTGCGATGCGAATATAACAACTAAAAACATAATTTATCATGAAAACAGTATTTAATATTGTATTGGTGCTCTGTGCTGCCGCATTGGTTTACATCTGCTACGCCAGTATCATGGGTCCTATCAATTTTGAAAACGCAAAAAAAGACAGAGAAAAAGCAGTCATTGCCCGTTTGATTGACATCCGTAAAGCGCAGCAGGAATACCGCACGCTTAATCACGGAATGTATACAGACAAATTTGATACGCTGATTGACTTCGTTAAAAATCAAAAACTACCGTTCGTAATGAAAATGGGTATGTTGACAGACAAGCAGTTGGAAGACGGACTGACTGAAAAGAAGGCAATGGCTATCATCAACAAAGCTAAGAAGACAGGTAAATATGACGAAGTCAAGAAATGGGGACTCGAAGGTTTCAAACGTGATACTATGTGGGTAGCCGTTATGGATACTATCTTCCCTAAAGGATTCAATCCTGACTCTATGAGATATATTCCTTATGGAAACGGTGCTCAGTTCGAAATGAATGTTAAGAATGATACCGCTAAATCCGGTGCTCCTGTATTCTTGTTCGAAGTGAAAGCTCCGTACGAAACTTATCTGGGTGGTCTTGACAAACAGGAAATCATTAACTTAAAAGATGTTCAGAGCAAATTGGGTAGATACTGCGGTTTGATGGTAGGTTCTATCGATACTCCGAACAATGGTGCCGGTAACTGGGAATAATGATTGATTTTACTAAATCACAACAATATACTTTATCCATCCGTCTTAGTACGGATGGATTTTCTTTTTCTATCTATAACCCGATTCACGACGATTCGCTGTCGATGATAGAGAAAGAGACGGATCCTTCTCTGTCTCTTACCGCTAATCTGAAAGTCACTTTCCGTGAATCGGACTTTCTAAACCACTCCTACAAACGAGTTAACATCATGATGGCTGATAAGCGTTTTACTATCGTGCCGTTGGACTTGTTTGAAGAGAAACAGGAGGAACTTCTATTTTACCACAATCATCAGAAACGGGAAAACGAGACGGTGATCTGCAATATTCTCAAAAAGAATAATGTAGCTATCATTTTCGGTATGGACAAGAGTGCACATACCTTTCTGAGCGAACAATACCCCGAAGCTCATTTCTATTCTCAATCTACCCCGCTCATCGATTATTTCTCCGTCAAGAGCAGGCTGGGAAACAGTAAAAAGATGTACGTTTCCATACGTCGGGAGGCGATTGACATTTATTGTTTTGAACGGGGACATCTGCTTTTAGCCAATTCTTTTGAATGCACGCATACGGAGGACCGTATTTATTATCTGTTGTATGTCTGGAAACAATTGGAGTTCAATCAGGAAAGGGACGAACTGCATCTGACCGGGACGCTTCCGGATAAAGAAGCTCTGATGAGTGAACTGAAAAAGTTTATATTACAGGTATTTATCATGAATCCTGCCACTAATATTGATATGCAGGCCTTATTGACATGCGAATAACCAGTGGTTAACGGAGAGACGATAAGGCTGTCTGTTTTTTTTATTTCTTCTTAGGGGTAATGAAGCCAATAGGATTACGCGGCTTGTCTGCCAATGCTTTTTGCACCTGCAATTCGGCTAATGTCTGATTTATCAATTCCAATTGCATACGAGTGTCGTCATTGATGTCGTTGTAGTCTGCGAACACTTCTTCGATATACTCTTTCAGTTCCTTGACTTCACGCTGTAGTTCATGTACCGGATTGATAAAAGGACTTAACAGTAACTGACGAACAGCAACAAAAGCACGCATAATGCCCATGTTTATTTGTATGGCCGTCTTTGATTTCCGTTTTTTCATCTGTCAACTGAAACATAAAATCAATAGGAAAACGATCTGTATTACTTCGAGTTGTTCCATCTTATTCTACTTTGGTGTTATTCTTTTAGCACAATTGAGGCAGGCGATTGATATACTGTCAGACTTGGGCTGTATTCTATTGGGGAATATCTTTTCTGCAAAAGTAAGCAAATGTGTTCAATGTAACAAGTAAGCGCCAATCAATATATATTGCTATATCAAAAAGAATCTGTATCTTTGACCATGAAAAGTCTGCCAAAACAGTCTGATTCATCAATGTCGTTACTATACTGTTACTTCCAAGCAGGGGAGGCAGGCTTTTCATCAGTGATATTCAATACATTATAAAAGGTTATGATCTTATGCGAGTAATCAGCGGTATTTACAAACGAAGAAGATTCGATGTGCCACGAACATTCAAAGCACGTCCTACAACAGATTTTGCCAAAGAGAATCTGTTTAATGTACTCAATAATTATATCGACTTCGAAGAGGGAGTCAGCGCATTGGACTTGTTTGCCGGAACCGGAAGCATAAGTATCGAACTTGTATCAAGAGGCTGCGACCGTGTAATCAGCATTGAGAAAGAACCTGCTCATCATGCGTTCATCTCCAAAATAATGAAAGAGGTGAAGACAGACAAATGCCTGCCGATACGCGGGGATGTATTCAAATTCATCAAGGGCAGCCGCGAGCAGTTCGATTTCATCTTTGCCGATCCCCCTTACGCTTTAAAGGAACTGGAGACAATCCCCGAACTTATCTTCCAAAACAATTTACTCAAAGAGGGAGGCTTATTAGTATTGGAGCACGGAAAGGACAATAACTTTGAGGAAAATCCGTATTTTGTAGAAAGGAGAGTATATGGAAGCGTGAACTTCTCTATCTTTCGTTTTACAGCAATGGAGCCAACAAACGGACAATAGACTCTACCGCTTTTTGTCTCCACGAACGCTTCACCCAATTCTTTAAGAATATCTGCGTGCTTTCCCGTTGGTCTTGCAGGAATATCTCCTTCATCTCAAGTGCAGTGTTCACATCGTATATAAAGGCATTCACCTCAAAATTATGCTCAAAGCTACGGAAGTCCACATTGGTGGATCCTACCGTAGAAAGCATATCATCCGAAACCATAAGTTTGGAATGCAGGAAGCCTTTTTTATAGAAATAAACCTTCACACCTGCTTGCATCACATCAGCCAAGTAGGAGCAAGAACCAAGATGAGTGATTCTATTATCGGCATGTTCCGGCAACATCAAACGTACGTCTACTCCGGATAATGCCGCCGTCTGCATAGCAGCCAATATTTGTTCGGTCGGCAAGAAATAAGGTGTTTGCATATAGAAATATTTCCTTGCACCGGTTATGGCTACGGTCAGTCCCTGCATGATTTCTTTCCAAGGACCGATAGGTTCGCTGGTAACGATCTGTACCAGTGAATTTCCATAAGAGTCTATTTTCGGGAAATAACGGGAAGCGGTTATCAGAGTACGGTCTACGAAATACCAATCGAGCAGAAAAGCCGTCTGCAAACCGTGTACCGCCTTACCTTCTATCATGATGTGCGTGTCTCGCCAGATTCCCCAAGAGAAACCGCGCATATAACGTTCCGCCAGATTCATTCCTCCTACAAAGCCTACCTGCCCGTCGATAACAACAATTTTCCTATGATTCCGATAATTCACCCTACTTGTGAATAAGGGGAAGCGGACTTTCAAGAAGCTCCTCACCTCAATACCCGCATTACGCATTTCCTCAAAAAAGCGGTTAGGAACATGCCAGCAACCTACGTCATCATAAATCACCCGTACCTCAACTCCCTGCATGGCTTTCTCTATCAATACATCTCTGACCATACGCCCGATAGCGTCATCCTCAAAGATATAATATTCCATGTGGATATGCTGCTTCGCTTTTTGCAATTCACGCAGTAAAGACTGAAGTTTAGTATAACCTTCCGTATAGACGACTACCCGGTTTCCTTCGAACGGAAAGGCTTGGTTGGTATGCTGGAATAGTTGGATAAGACGGGAATATTCGTATTGGACTTCCGAGCAATCTTGCGCCAAGTATTCCGCCATCGGCTTCTTGAGGAGACGGTCATAACTCTTCCTCCCGATAATCCGTTCGCGACGCTGGCTGCGCCCAAAGAAAAAATAAAAGACAAGACCTACAATGGGCAGAAAAAGCAAGATCAGTATCCAAGCCATAGTCTTAACCGGATTCCGGTTGTCAAGGATAATGATAACAATCGTACCGATGATGGCCCCGAAATAGAGAATATCAAAAGCCACCGTTGCAATCTGAGCAAGTATGTAATTCCAGTCTATCATAGGAATCTCTTCTTAAAGCGGATACTAAGCAACAAATATAGAGTAATTTATCGGATAAACAAAAAAGTCCCGGCAACAACTCTCGTTCGTTACACCGGGACTTCCTTTTTATCTATATTCACTTATCCTCAAAAACGCATCATCCGACCCGGACCACCGCCGTGTGGTCCACGTGGTCCACGATGACCACCTCCGTCAAATCCGCCTTGGCGCATATTGCCACGAGCTTCTTTATTTCCAAAAACATTCAGACGATAAGAAAAACGAAGCATACAGTAACTGTTTATTCCATTATACTCGGAAACGGAACGCATATCGGCCGTCAACGAACGACTGATATTGGACTGCTGTCTCAGAATATCGTATATCTCTAAACTGATTGTCGCAGCATTACCTTTCAGAAAGTTCTGAGCAATCTGCGCATTCCAGATAAGCTCATTCTTATTCATGCTGGCGTCACGATAACCACGACGTGCATTGTTGGTTATGTTTGTCGACAATGTCATACTCCAAGGCAAAGAAATATTGGTGCTTGCTCCATATCCGAACGTATATGGTTCCTGATTGTTCTCCGGACGCAACTCATTACGCTCGAAATTATAGTTGATCGAGCCATTAATAGTAAACTCAAACCAATCATTACGGAAAGTTCCATTCAGATTCTCACCCAAAGTCAACGTTGTACTCGTGTTCTTATCATTCACCTGTGTACTTTCGTTATAAAGATAAGCCACTGCATTGGTATAGTTAACACGAGAGAACGAATTGATAGTAAAACGTTTATCCTTCAGAGCCGTATTAAATCCGAACATACCCATTGCATTCCAGTTACCATTAATATTCTCTGGTTTTACTGTCACCCCACCGGTTGCCTGATTATAAGTAGTAGAATTGGTAATGCTGTTTTGAGTCATATTGAGGAAGGCGTGCGCCATCATTCCACGTTGTTTGTCTCCATTATAAGTATTATAGAACAACCGCATAGAGTGAGAAAAAGAAGGTTTCAGTCCCGGATTACCTCTACGAACATTTAACGGATTTGAGTTATCTTCAATATCCAAGAGGTTTTCCATACTTGGCTGACTAGCGCGCCCTCGATAAGTAAACCGCAATTGGCTCACCTTAGAGAAACGATAACGGAAATCGATATTAGGCGCAAAATTGAACACCTTTCTTTTGACAATCGTATCCACATCATCCTTTCTATAAGTCAACGTTGTGTTTTGTGGCTGCAAAGATACTCCAAAGTTCAACCGATATTTCTCACGGATTATGTTCAACCCCGCATTAATATCATGATTATAATATTTATACTGAGCATATTTACTCAGACTCATATCCTTATTGCTTTCGTAACCTTCAGGTAGTCCGTCACCATAGTTCCAAATCCAGTCTTGTCCTTTATCAGCATCGGGAAGCAGACTATACGTACTTCTGTCACTTTCACTATATTTGTATTGAAACTTATACCGGAACTGCAAAAAAGTAGCCTTTGCAACCGGTTCGTTATAAGTCAGCTCTGCCGTATAATCATAATTTTGGGTCGGAGATGTTATATACTGCTTACGTTCATCATCCGATTTTCCCGCTGCCGTATCAAAATAGCGTGTTAACGACTCGCTAAACTGTTCACTATCATTATCTCCATAACTAAATGTGCCACGAAAAGTTATATTCCTTCCCTGATTATTCAATCTTCTGTTCACTTGTAAAGAAGCATTAGCTGACAGACTGTTACTTTCAGTTGAAGACTCGCTATTGCTGGCATTCACACGGATATCATCCAAAGGATCATCCGTCGTATTCCAAATACTTTTATCCAGAAAGTCATTAGGATTGGGTACCAAATTGAATGGATCACTCTTAAAAGTTCCCGACTCGGATTTAGAGTGACTGTCAGACTTTCCATACGAGAAATTCGGACGAAAGATTATATTGGTCAGTGTATCAGGCTTCCATTCCAAACGAAAGTCAGCCTTAAAGTTCGTATTTTTACTTCGATTCTTGCTATTTGAGTTCGAGTAAGAATTTCCATTCTGCAAGAAACGTTCCGAATAGTTGGTAGAAAGCGCATCACGGTCGCTAAAGTTATAACGGGCATACCTCCTAGTTCCAATTTCTCCGACTGGGTAGCAAAGTTGACTCCTAACATTTTGGTTGCAGTCAGTCCATTACTGTTTCGGAAACGGGGTCCGCCACCTCCGGAAAATCCCTGATCGTTTACATTATTAGCTGAACCAATCAATGAGAACTGACTGTTATCAACAAAACGATTCAACATCAAGTTACTCCCATAACGGTCTTCCGTACCGACAGCCGCACTCGCATTTCCAAACCAGCCTTGGTTCATTCCCTTCTTCACCTTCAAGTCGAGAACCGTTTCTTCTTCTCCATCATCAATTCCCGTAACACGGGCCAAGTCAGATTTCTTATCATATGTCTTCAGTTTATCAATCATGTTAACCGGCAAGTTTTTCAGTCCGGTTTTCACATCACCGCCAAAGAATTCCTTACCATCCACCATGATCTTCTTCACTTCCTTACCATTGATCTTGACATTCCCCTCATCATCAATTTCCGCACCGGGAAGTTTTTTCACCAATTCTTCGAGCATAGCTCCTTCAGGAGTACGGTAAGCGGAGGAATTATATTCCAATGTATCTTCTTTCACAGTCACTTGGGGAGCTTCGGCAGTAATCACAGCCTCCTTCAACATAACAGCGTCAGACTCCAGCGCTATCGTCCCCACACGCTTTTCCGTCATGTTCGCATAAAGATGAAGAGGTACATACTTTGTGAGGAAACCGATATAGGATACCTTCAAAAGATATTTCCCGGCCTTCACTTTGGGAAGAGTAAACCAACCTTGATTATTACTGGCAATACCGGCAGCATAAGCGCTATCGGGCAATGACAACAATTGAACTGTAGCCTGTGCCGCCGGCTCTTTCGAGTCGGACTCTACAACACGTCCCGAAACAGTAATCACCTTATTTTGTGCAAAAATAGAGAAGGTGCTCAGCAATAGCAACACCAACCCGACTGAAAATCTTTTCATTTACCTTATTTACGATTATATTAGTAGCAATAGCAATGTTCTTTTGACAAATAAGATCGTAAAAGGTTTAATCGGGAAGATAATTATCTTTTAAAGAATCGATCAACGAGCGCTTTTTTCAGACCAAACTCCAGACAAAGCACATTAAAGACTAGGAAAGTAAGAAAAGAAGAAGTATCAACATTGATGACATCTCCTTGCATAACGCGCCATAACATCCCTCCAAAGACAAACAGGAACGTCAGAAAGATTGCATTCCGAACTGCCGCATTACGAATCTGCTCCGTTTCACGACTTTCATGCTTGCTAAAAGCAAAGATTATCAACAAACATCCTGCCATCATCAGCAACTTTGTACATTCTTTATAAAACAACAGATTGCTGTCGGTCACCATCCCTTGCATCACCAGAATAAAAGGAATGAACAGAGCTACCAACAAGACAACATATCCCAAAGGACGACAATAGACAGGTAATAATGCTTTCATAATTGAATGATTGAACGTTTTAACGAGACAAAAGTAAGCAAAAAAGATAATTTTATATACATTTGCAGACAGAAAAGCAAAAGAATCATGAGTAAACAAGAAGTTATTCTCTGTGAAAGCTTGGAAACAAGCCTGCGCCGTGCCATCGAACAGTGTCCGCACGACAAATTATTCATTCTTACAGACGAGCATACCCGCTCTCTCTGTCTTCCTTCCCTAAAGGAAACCTCATTGCTGAAAGAGGCTGTTGAAATATGTATCGGAGCCGAAGACGTACATAAGACGTTGGATACACTCGCCTCCGTCTGGATGGCATTAAGCACGCAAGGAGCTACCCGCCACTCTCTGCTTATCAATCTCGGAGGGGGGATGGTTACGGATTTGGGTGGTTTTGCCGCAGCCACTTTCAAACGTGGTATTGCTTATATCAATATACCCACTACCCTATTGGCTATGGTAGACGCGTCTGTCGGCGGTAAAACAGGAATCAACTTCAACGGACTGAAGAACGAGATCGGCTCATTCTTTCCGGCCAACAGCGTGCTACTCGAAACAGAATTCCTGCGCACACTGGATGCGCATAACTTCTTTTCCGGATATGCAGAAATGCTGAAGCACGGTTTGATCAGCAACGTAGAACATTGGGCAGAGTTACTCAGTTTCGATACCGTCAATATCGACTATGCCGCTCTCAAAAGGCTGGTTGGCAAGTCGGTACAAGTGAAAGAAGAAATAGTGGAGCAGGATCCCTTCGAACGTAACATTCGTAAAGCATTAAACTTGGGGCATACAGTGGGACACGCATTCGAAAGCATGGCATTGGCGGAAAACCGCCCGGTGCTGCATGGTTATGCAGTCGCCTGGGGAATTGTATGTGAATTGTACCTGTCCCATACTAAAGTCGGTTTTCCGAAAGAGAAAATGAGACAGACAATCCGGTTTATCAAAGACAATTATGGAGTATTCACTTTCGACTGCAAGAAATATGAACAACTATACGCATTCATGACACATGACAAAAAAAATACTTCAGGAACAATTAATTTCACATTATTGAAAGACATTGGAGACATCTGTATCAACCAGACTGCCGATAAGGATACCATCTTTGATATGTTGGACTTTTACCGTGAATGTATGGGAATTTAATTCCCTTAGCCCAAGTGAGACATTCGATACTGAGAAAGCGACATTCCCGTATGTTTTCTGAAGAAACGTCCTAGCGAAGACTGGTTGGCAAAATTTGTCCTAATGGCTATCTCCTGAATATTCATATTTGTATTCTTCAACAGTGTTTTTATTTCCAGTATGACGTATTCAACGATCCAGTCTTTCGCTGACTTTCCGCTTGTCTCCTTGATAACCATAGTCAGATATTTGGAGGTGATACAGAGCTTATCCGCATAAAAAGCCACATCCTTATTCTCTTTAAAATGCTTCATGATGAGCCCGAAGAATTTATTTGCCAGCTCTTCCTTACGTATATCTTTCCTATCAGTCATCAAAGTAGCTTCTTTCTGATAAGCGTTGAACAATTCGAGATACAGATATCGCAGCAGATGAATTATCAGTTCCCGTCTATATATATCCTGAGATGTAACTTTCCCTTTTATCATCCTCAGAAAATTATAGATCCGAAGAACATCAGATTCCGTCTGCGGATACCAATAATGGTTTCGCATATAAAAGAAAAAATGTGGAGAAAATCGGGGAGCTCCACTTAATGCATCGCTGAACAAGGAAGATGATATGACCATTGTCACAGTCAAGAAATCTTCGCTAGGATCACTAAATGAGACAAACTGTCCGGGCAACAGTATTATCAGTTCCTTCGGCTGTATCCAATGCACGTCCTCATGTACAGTAAGTTTCGCTTTTCCCCTCAAACTATATACAATCAAAGCAGATTGGATATTGGAAGGATAGGAAGTCAGAGGAAGGTATTTTAGATTCTGGTAAAACTTAAAGTCATCACCCAAAACATATATCTCTAATGTCTCTGTATTATTAATGTCTAACATTTAACGCCTTTCTAATCTAAACTAGTCTTTTCTACAAATGTATAACATCCCCTTATACCAAAGCACCATCAGTGGAATTATGGTATTATTCTACGGAAATAATACACCTGTTATTTGCATTAATTCATAAACAAAACTACTGGTGAATTGTTTATCCGCACCTCGTCACTTTAAACCTGCCATACCTCATTTATCCTCTACCAAACATAAGAAAAGATTTAAAACCGCACAAAAAAAATCACCGCACAATAAAATTCAAAGAATTTATTTGCTAATTAAAAATAAAGCACTACTTTTGCATCCGCAATTCGGGGTGTAGCTCAGCCCGGTTAGAGTACGCGTCTGGGGG
>OGMF01002028.1_pt1 | contig 18113 bp, 14 predicted proteins | sample 1572921 | NCBI WGS metagenome assembly OGMF01 (sample SAMEA2581919, study PRJEB24529) | metagenome | biome: Human gut stool | place: China | collected 2011
TAGACATGTATCATGTTATGAAAGCTTTCCTCGAACTGCAACAAAGAAGACAAGTTTCTTTCCCGCCGATCCCACGAGGATGCCGTCCACAAATGCACAGATCTCAATCTCCGTGCGGCTCGCCTTTTGCGCGGCAAGCCGTTCTTCCATGTCCTCCACCGAGTGCGTCCCTTCGTCCGCATACGTTGTCAGAAAATCCGTCTCCGCGTGTGCCTGTGTAAAATAGTGCAGAAACGCCGCTGCATCCGCCCGTTCCGCATTTTTCAAAAGACATTTTCTTTGATCTTTTAAACTGATCTCCCGGTAATATAACATGTTGCTCCTCTCCCGCTTTTGCGCAGCAAGCCTCTCATCAAACCTTATTTGTCACCGAGTATAGCACACTCCTACGCAAAAAGAAAGAACGCACTCCTGGACACATCAGAACCTACTTTGCTGCACACGCACGTAATTCTGCAATCTGCTTCTCCGTCAGCGGTACCGTCGGAGAATTGTCATCACAGGTGTTCCTTTTTTCCACAATTAAACTTGTGTCTGTTATCCTTTCTTCCATGCGAGCCACAATCGCATTCTATCTCCACCTCCATATCTCTCTCCTTTCCCTCCACAAAAAACTGCCCTGTTTTTCTATTTTTATTAGTAAGAAAACAGGGCAGTCCCATACACAGTCTTCTGCTCCTTGTTGCAGTACGCCATGTGCATGTCATTGTAGTATAGTTCAATTCCGGAAAACACCGGGTACACGGTAACTTTTCCGGTCCCCGTCCCATCCTCCGTTTCCACTCTCTTCCCGTCTGATCAGTTCTCATCCAAACAATATTTTTCATCTGTTCTAAATCATGGTATACTGGATTGCAGCGTAAAGCAACAACAAATCCGCGCAGATACATAAAGGAAGTTTATCATATGAAACGAATCGATTTTGAACATGGAACCATCACCGGAAATATTTTAGGAGCCGCCCTTCCCATGCTGGTCGCACAGCTCTTAAGCCTGCTCTACAATATTGTAGACCGGATCTATATTGCCCGCATCCCGGATGTCGGCACCACAGCGCTCGGCGCCGTCGGACTCTGTTTTCCAATCATTGTCATCATCACCGCCTTCAGCAATCTTTTCGGCAGCGGCGGCGCCCCGCTTTTCTCAATCAGCCGCGGCGGCGGAGATACCAAAAAAGCCGGTCAGATCATGAATACCTCATTTACCATGCTGTGCGCCGGCGCTCTGGTGCTGATGGCAGCCGGCCTGCTGTTTGCAGCGCCAATTCTTAAGCTGTTCGGCGCCTCGGATGCCGCCCTGCCATACGCCTATCCTTACCTGATGATCTATCTGCTCGGCACGCTGCCGTCCATGATTGCCACCGGTATGAACCCCTTTATCAACGCGCAGGGGTACTCCGTCGCCGGCATGCTCTCGGTTGCCATCGGTGCCGTGACCAATTTTCTCTTAGATCCGCTTTTTATTTTTGTCTTTCATCTGGGAATCACCGGTGCCGCACTTGCCACCGTTCTCTCCCAGACGCTGTCCGCGCTCTATGTGATCCGCTTTCTACACCGGCGCGCGGAATATAAGGTGCGGCTGCTGCGCCCGGCTGAGTGGAAATCCAGTCTGGTCGAAGCAAAAAACATTATAAGCCTCGGCACCGCCGGATTTATCATGCAGCTCACGAACAGTCTGGTATCCATTTTCTGCAACAATGTCCTCGGTGCAACCGGCGGCGACGTCTACATCTCCGTCATGACCATCATCTCAAGCGTCCGGCAGATGGTGGAAACACCGATCTACGCGATCAATGAGGGAACCTCGCCGATCTTAAGTTACAATTACGGTGCGAGACGGCCGGACCGCGTGCGAAAAGCGATCCTGACCCTCGCCCTCCTGATTCTGCTCTATACCGCCGTCATGTGGAGCAGCATCATCCTTGCCCCGCGGGCGCTGATCGGCATTTTCAGTTCGGATGCCGCACTGGTTGCTGACGCCATTCCCTCATTAAAGCTTTACTTTGCCGCATTTATTTTCATGGATCTGCAGTACATCGGACAGACCGTCTTCAAATCTCTGAATAAGAAGAAGCACGCCATCTTTTTCTCCCTGCTGCGCAAAGTGTTCATCGTCGTGCCGCTGACCTATCTTCTTCCTTATGCTTTCGGCATGGGAACAGACGGTGTCTTTGCCGCAGAACCAGTGTCAAACGTCATCGGTGGAAGCCTATGCTTTATGACAATGCTGCTTACGGTGCTACCGGAATTAAAGCGGATGGAAAAAGAAGCGTAACCCGTTTCTCCCTGCTGTCTTTGTAATCAGACACACTGCATTCATCTCTTATGCTTCCTCGTACTCCGCCAGCTCTGTCTCCGTCTCAAGCATCCGCTCCAGCAGACTGTCCTGGTTTGCTTCCTCCGCATCCACAGCACTCTGCAGTTCCATCAGCTTCGGATAATCACTCGCAAGCGCCGGATCTAACATCTGCATCTGAAGTTCCGCCAGCTTCTCCTCGCTCTCCGCAAGCATCCGCTCATACTTTTCCTTCTGGCGCTGCAGCCTGGAGCGCACCTTGCCCGGATTGTAATAGGTCTTCTTGTCAAAAACATCCGAGAGCGTCGGAACACTGCCGGCATCCGCCGCTCCTCTCACATCGGCTCCCTGTCCTGCGGCGCTTCCCGCATTCGCTGCCACGCCGCCTGCACACTTCTGCTTCTCTGCGAGGTATTCCTCATAATTCATCGCATACTGCCTCACGGCATCCCCGGAAAATTCCAGAATGCCCGTGGCGATCCTGCTGATAAAATAGCGGTCGTGCGACACGAACAGCACCGTCCCCTCGTACTCGCGCAGCATCTGCTCTAACGCTTCTTTTCCGATGATGTCCATATGGTTCGTCGGCTCATCCAGGATCAGAAGATTCGGTCTGGTCTGAAGCATTTTGCACAGTGCGAGACGCACCTTCTCCCCACCGGAGAGCTGCCCCATTTTTTTCTCCACATCCTCCCCGGAAAATAAAAAGCCGCCGAGCGCGCTGCGCACCTCCTCGCGCAGGTACCCCGGATACGCTGCCCAGAAATTCTCAAGCACGGTCTGCTGGGTCGGTGCCTGCTCCATCACCGCTTTCTGCTGGTCAAAATACCCCCACTCCACGTTCTGCCCGAATTTGAAGCTGCCGCCAAGTGCCGGCAGTTCTCCGATCAGTGTCTTTAATAATGTAGATTTTCCCTTGCCATTCTCCCCGATGATCGCCAGACGCTCCTTTTTCTGCAGCAAAAAGGACACCTCTGCCAGCGGTGCATCATAGCCGATGGAGAGGTCTTTTGCCTGAATCACATTGGTGTAGCTCTCGATACGCGGCGTATACCGCCCGTGAAATGCGCGCGTATCAAAGCGTCTCGGCTTCTCAATCTTCACCATGTGCTCGATCGCCATGCGTTTTGAGCGCGTCGCCGCCACCTTGGTCGGTGTGTTCTTCCACTTTTCAATCCAGTCCGTCAGCCGTTTGATCTCTTTCTGCTGTTCCTCGTAATCCTTCTCCTGTTTAATGAGATCCTCCTGCTTGCGCTGCATGAAATACGTGTAGTTTCCCGGATAGCGCTTCATCTCGTGATACTCGATCTCATAGGTCACATCCGCCACCTTGTCCAGAAACATCCGGTCATGCGACACGATCACGACCGCTTTGTCATAGCCTTTCAGATAATTTTCCAGCCACTCGATTGTCGGCAGATCCAGATGGTTCGTCGGCTCGTCGAGCAGCATGATATCCGGGCGCGTCAGAAGCAGCTTTATAAACGCCACTTTCGTCTGCTGCCCTCCGGAAAAACTGCCGATCGGACGCCGCAGATCCTCCAGTGCAAATCCAAACCGCTGGAACATCGTCTCCATATCCCTGCGCCAGGAATATCCCCGCATCGCCTCCATCTGCTTCTGCAATCTGTCATACTCGCGCAGGAGCGCCCCGTCCGGCGCAGTCTCCTTTGTCTCTGCCACCGTCTTCATCTGCTCCTCCAGCTCTTTCATGCGCTCCTCACAGGCAAACACCGGTACAAAAACTTTTTTTAATTCGTCCTCCACGGTCACCTCCGCGTCCACAAAGTTGACCTGCCGCAGGAACCCGATCTCCTGTCTGCCCGCCATCGTGATGCCGCACTCCTCGTCACTGTCTAAGTTGCTCATCTCTATATCCCCGGCAATCAGCTTTAGCAAGGTCGTCTTTCCACAGCCGTTGCGCCCCACAACCGCAATTTTTTCCCTGTCGTGTACCTCAAAATTGACGTCCCTCAGGATCACGTCCCCGCCGAACTGGACGCGTGCGTGTCTGATCTGATACCTCATAATTAAAACCCACTTCTTTCTATAATAGTGCAAAAGCCACGGCTGTCTGCCGCGGCCTCTCTTTTCCATGGAACTTCATATCTCTGCCGATAAACTCCTGTTTTGAACTCTTCTGGATTATACCGAATCCCTTCTGCACTGTCAACGCCTTCCACCGCAGGTTCCCCCTCTTTTCCTCTCCCATTTATATACAGAATTTGCTAAAATTTTAACAATTTTTTATTGATTTTATGAGTTAACTATGTATAATTATGGTAGGGGAAGTTGGCAAATTCCAGCATCCCGGAAAAGATATCGTAAAGCCTGCTATCCGCAGGTGTTTACCATATAAATATGAAAGGAAAGAGGTTTAATAAGATGGCAACAATCGATTTAAGCAAGTACGGTATTACCGGAACCACAGAAGTTGTGTACAATCCTTCTTATGAGATGTTATTTGAAGAGGAGACCAAACCGGAGCTGGAAGGCTACGAAAAAGGACAGGTCAGCGAGCTGGGTGCAGTGAACGTTATGACCGGTATCTATACAGGTCGTTCTCCAAAAGACAAATTCATCGTTGTAGATGAGAACTCCAAGGACACTGTATGGTGGACCTCCGATGAGTATAAGAATGATAACCACCCGGCTACCCAGGAAGCCTGGAATGCAGTAAAGGACATCGCTATCAAAGAGCTCTCCAACAAGAGACTTTTCGTAGTTGATGCATTCTGCGGTGCAAACAAAGATACCCGTATGGCTATCCGTTTCATCGTTGAGGTAGCTTGGCAGGCACACTTTGTAACCAACATGTTCATCAAGCCAACCGCTGAGGAGCTTGAGAACTTTGAGCCGGATTTCGTTGTATACAACGCTTCCAAGGCAAAAGTTGAGAACTACAAAGAGTTAGGTCTGAATTCCGAGACTGCTGTTATGTTCAACATCACAAGCAAAGAGCAGGTTATCGTTAACACCTGGTACGGCGGAGAGATGAAGAAAGGTATGTTCTCCATGATGAACTACTTCCTTCCGCTCAAGGGTATGGCTTCCATGCACTGCTCTGCAAACACAGACTTAAACGGCGAGAATACCGCTATCTTCTTCGGTCTTTCCGGTACAGGTAAGACAACACTTTCCACAGACCCGAAGCGTCTTCTGATCGGTGATGACGAGCACGGCTGGGATGACAACGGTGTATTCAACTTCGAGGGTGGATGCTATGCCAAGGTTATCAACCTTGACAAGGATTCCGAGCCGGATATCTACAATGCAATCAAGCGTAACGCACTTCTTGAGAACGTTACTCTGGATGCAAACGGCAAGATCGATTTCGCAGACAAGAGCGTAACCGAGAACACCCGTGTATCTTACCCGATCGATCACATTCAGAACATTGTTCGCCCGATCTCTTCTGCACCGGCAGCAAAGAACGTTATCTTCCTGTCCGCAGATGCATTCGGCGTACTTCCGCCAGTATCTATCCTGACACCGGAGCAGACACAGTACTACTTCCTGTCTGGATTCACAGCAAAGCTTGCTGGTACAGAGCGCGGTATCACTGAGCCGACTCCTACTTTCTCCGCTTGCTTCGGACAGGCATTCCTTGAGCTGCATCCGACCAAGTACGCTGAGGAGCTTGTTAAGAAGATGGAGAAGAGCGGTGCTAAGGCATATCTTGTTAACACAGGATGGAACGGCACAGGCAAGCGTATCTCCATTAAGGATACCCGTGGTATCATCGATGCCATCTTAAACGGCGCCATCAAGACTGCTCCGACCAAGACGATTCCATACTTCAACTTCGAGGTTCCGACAGAGCTTCCGGGTGTTGATTCTGGAATCCTTGATCCGCGTGATACCTACGCAAATGCTTCCGATTGGGAGACAAAGGCTAAGGATCTGGCTGCAAGATTCGTTAAGAACTTCGCAAAATACGAAGGCAACGATGCTGGTAAGGCACTTGTATCTGCTGGTCCGCAGGCATAATTGCTGCGAACAATCCGCCTAAGAATCATAAAAGAAGGGACTGCCGCATAAGCGGGCAGTCCCTTTTTACGTGGTAAGTACTATAATGGAAAACAGATCATGCCTTTCGATTTCAGATGGAAATGTAGCTGGAAATTCGGATCAAAAAATGCGGCATTTCTACCCCCGTCGGGTTTTGCATCTGCGATGATCCGTGTTTTTCCAAGTTTTGAGCACTCCACGGGTGTGTCCGCAATCCGCAGACAATTTTAGGATTCTCGTGTGTCCCTTGCGGCACTGATGAACAAAACATAACCGCGCGAAGCCGCTGTCTGAGCCGTCATCTGCCCTGTTTTCAATAGCTGATGACGGCGAGTTCGGTTCGCGCGGTTTTATATTGTCTGTGAAGCAGTGCCGCTAGGGACACTAGGGAATCCGCTCATTGTCTGCGGTTTGTCGGACACATTCCGTGGATTGTCAAAACGTGGAAGAGACACGGAATCCGATGCAAAATCCGGCAGGAAGAAATGCAAGCATTTTTTGGGGCTGCCTCTCGTTTTACTGCATCTTAAAGTAATCAATACTGCTGACCAGCTCATCTGCGATCTCGCGGAGCTGCTCTGCACTGACATACACCTGCTTGAAAGTATCCACTACCTCTTCCGTCTCATCGTATGTCTTCTTCGTGCTGTCCACATTGCCCTGCACGATTTCTGAGAGTTCACTCACCGCCTGTAGCACTTCATTTCTGGAATTTTCCAGATGTCCTGTGCTTTCTTTGATCTGACGGATACTCTGCATGGAGCTGCCAATCTGCGCGATTACCTCTTCCACTACCTTCTGCGTATCCTGCATGCTCGCACTCTGGTTCATAATGATCTCCTGCATCTGCTGCATAATCTCAACCGCCTTTGCAGAATCCTCGCTGAGTGTCTTCGCAGTCTCCTCAATCTCCTTGCTCGACTCATTCGACTGTTCGGAGAGCTTCTTGATCTGGTCTGCCACAACGCCGAATCCTCTGCCGCTCTCTCCGGCTCTCGCCGCCTCAATCGAAGCGTTCAGACTGAGAAGGTTCGTCTCCTCCGCGATCGACGTGATAAACGCGGTTGCCTCATGGATCTTCTGTACAGAATCGTTGGTCCGGTTTGTCTGCTCCTGCACTTCACCGATAATGCGTTCCACCTCGACATTAATGTTCCGCAGATTGTTGAGCGTCTCTGCCGCCTTCTCACTGGACTGCTGCATGGAAGCTGCGTTGTCATCCAACAGTTCCACCTCTGCCGACGTCTCCGTAATATTCTCACCCATAATGCGCATATGTTCCGATGTATTCTGGGAATTCTGTGCCTGTTCGGTGGAATTCTCCACAATCTGGTTGACTGCCATGCGCACATGATCCATGGTTCCGTTTGTCTGATCTGCCGCAGTACCGAGCAGTTCGGACGCATCGAGCAGACGTTTGGCATTCTGTGATATTTCCTGGATGGTCGCCTTCATGGCATCCCGCAGCGTGATCGTCACGCGGGACAGATCGCCGATCTCATCGTGTCTTCCGAGCAGCTTGTCTTCTACCCAGACATTCAGATCGCCGTCCGCCACTTTTCCTACCACCTCAATACTGCTGCGGATATTGCGGCTCATCGAGGTTGCAAGCTTCATGGCGATCGCAATGCATAGGATCATCACGGCGCACACCGCCATGCTGATCGTTCCCAGAATCTTGTTGATCACGGCATCCTTTTCCTGCTTGTCCGTTCCCACAAAAATCATGCCGATGATCTCATCGGTCGATCCGTTCTGATATACCGGTATAAAATATCCATAGTTCAAAGTGCCCTCGATCGACACCGCATGGCTGAAATAGGATTCGCCGCCCTGTAGTACCTTTTCCACAATCCGGTCACCGGCCTTGGAATTCAAGATACGGTTCCCTCCTGCATCGACCGCCGACGTCATAATGCGGGTGTCTCCGTAGAAAAATGTGACATCCATGCCGGTATTGCCCTTGATGCGGTCTACCAGGCTCTCGGACTTTGAAATATTATAGCTGCCTTTCCAGATATCCCCGTTACTGGTCTGCAGATAATCTCCCGTGTTCTGATCGTAAGCTGCGAGCGTGGCTGCCGCCGTTCCACGAAGCGCTTCCTCGATCTCCTCCAGCATGGCGCTCCGTACCATTGTGGTTGTCAAAAACATGGAAATCAACCCCAATATAATAACCGGTGCAATTGTAATTCCCAGAATCTTTTTCTTAATGTTCATACTAATCTCCATTTCGTCTGTGTATCTGCATATCGTTTTACGTCCTCTTGTTGCTTATTCCACAACATTCACCGTCTTAAAATACCAGTTGATGCCGCTGGTAATTGTCGCATCATCCAGCGTCTTACCCGCTTCTCCGACCGTCTCTCCGGTATTCGTCTCGATCACACCGTCAAATACACCATTCTGCCCCGAAAGGATCTGTTCCTTCGCCTCGTCTACCTTCTCCTGCGTGCCCTCCGCACAGAAATCCGCCAGATTGGTAAGACCGACCAAATTCTCGTTCATGCCTCCGTAATAGTTGCTTCCGTCCCAGGTTCCGTCAATCAGGCTCTGCACTGCCGCGGTATAGTAGGCACTCCAGTTCCAGATAACGCTGCACAGGCAGGCATCCGGCGCATTCTTGCTCATGTCGGAATTGTACCCGATGCTGTATACGCCACGTTCCTCTGCCAGTGTCTGCGGATACTCCGTATCACAGTGCTGGGCGATCACATCACAGTCCATATCGAGAAGTGTCTTTGCCGCATTCTCCTCCGCCTCCGGGTCATACCAGCTGTTCGTCACCTTGACGTAAACCTCTGCGTCCGGATTGACCGAATAGATACCGAGCGCGAACGCATCGATTCCGCCCGTCACCTCGGAGTTGCTGTTATCCATGGCAGCCACATAACCGATCTTGTTCGTCGTGGTATTCATTCCCGCCACAATACCGCTTAAGTAGCGCGCCTGATAGATTCTGCCGAAATAGTTATTGAAATTCTTGCCGTTGCTCATATAACCGGTTCCATGGGAAAAATAAATATCCGGATATTTCTCCGCCATCTCCGCTGTCGGCTCCATGTAACCCCAGCTGGTCGTAAAGATAATGTTACAGCCCTCGTCGATACATTCCTGAATCGCCTGCTTTGTCGCATCCTCATCGGAATCTGGGACATTGATTTTCCGCACAATCTGATCGTCGGAAAGTCCGAGGTTCTGCTGCATTCCCTGAATTCCCAGATCATGCGTGTACGTGTATCCGCTTCCTTCTGCCGGGTCTGACAGATGGAGCACTCCCACCTTGATCTCGTCCTTCGGGATTCCCTCCGTCGCGGTCGTTGTTGCTGCCGACTCCGTCCCCGCTGTCTGCTGCAAGCTCTCCGCTCCGGCATTTGTAGCATAATCATCAATCTGCGTATCTGCACCGCAGCCGGCAAGCAGAAAACTTCCCACAGCTGCTGCAATCAGTCTGATCCATTTTTTTCTCATATCCGGTACTCTCTTTCTGTATGCTATTATCTGCCAACTTTTTACATCTGCCTTTATTATACACATTTTTTATTTTGTCATCAATAAATTTGTAAATTATTGGAAACATATCTGAATGGATCTTAAAATATTCTTTTTTGTAAAACATTTCTTACGGTATAAACAAAAAAAGCCTTCACAGTTCTGCCGCATTTACTGCCGGCGGCAAATCTGTAAAGACTTTTTTAAAATACATATTCAGTTAGCTCAAAAGATTCTGCATGCTCTTTAAGCTGATGACCAGCGTAGAGGTGTTATGCAGAAGCGCTGATGTGGTCGGCTGTAAAACGCCGCCGACTCCTAGCAGGATCAATCCGGTATTGAATCCGACAATCACGCGGTAATTCTTGCGAATCCGCTTCATCAGGCCGTCGCTCAACAGCTTTAAGGTCACGATCTGATAGAGATCATCCGAGCTTACCATGATATCCGCGATCTCACGCGCAATCTCCGCACCGTCCGAAATCGCGATGCCGACATCCGCCGCAGAGAGTGCCGGGGAATCGTTGATGCCGTCTCCGACCATGATAACCTTGCGTCCGGCTGCCTTTTCACGCTCGACAAAACCGGCTTTATCCTCCGGAAGCACCTCGGAATAATACTCGTCCACACCGACGCGCTTTGCGATGGCGCTTGCCGTCCGCTCGCTGTCACCCGTCATCATGACGATCTTCTTGATACCGGAGCGGCGCAGGGAATTGATAACTGCCTCCGCCTCCTCACGGAGCGGATCTTCAATACAGATCACGGCTGCAAGCTGTCCCTCGATGGCCAGATACAGATGGGAATACTCCTCCGGCAGGCTCTCGAACAGTTCCTTCGTACCCTCAGGAAGGGCAGCTCCCTCATCCTCAAATACAAAATGATAGCTTCCAATCACGGCTTTCCTGCCGTTGATCGTGGTGGAAATACCATGTGCCACCACATACTCCACCTTGGAATGCATTTCCTCATGATCCAGACCTTTTTCCCTGGCTGCCTCAACAACCGCTTTTGCCATGGAATGTGGGAAATGCTCCTCCATGCAGGCTGCAATCCTAAGAAGTTCATCCGGGCTGTCCCCGTTAAAGGAAACCACTTTTGCCACGGTCGGCTTTGCCTTGGTCAGTGTGCCGGTCTTATCAAAGACGATTGTATCTGCCTCAGCCATTGCCTCTAAATATTTTCCGCCCTTGACCGTCACATTGTAAAAACTAGCCTCACGGATCGCCGACAATACGGAGATCGGCATGGCAAGTTTTAATGCGCAGGAGAAATCCACCATCAGAATCGACAACGCCTTCGTCACATTCCGGGTCAGAAGGTATGTGAGCGCCGTGCCACCGAGGGAATACGGTACCAGACGGTCCGCCAGATGCTCTGCCCGGCTCTCAAGCCCGGACTTTAACTTCTGGGATTCCTCGATCATCTGCACAACCTTGTCGTAGCGGCTGGAGCCGCCTACCGCCTTCACGAGAATGGTAAGCTCCCCTTCCTCGACTACAGTTCCTGCATAGACATAATTCTCACTAATCCGGCGTACCGGCTCGGATTCTCCGGTTAAGGATGCCTGGTTGACCATCGCCTCGCCGTCTGTCACGACGCCGTCAAACGGGATTACATTGCCCATATGGACAACCACCTCGTCTCCCTCACGGACTTCCTTCGCGCCGACAAGAACCTCCACGCCGTCCTTCTTCAGCCATACTTTGCCGACATTCAAGGACATGGTGCGCGCAAGGTCGCCGACGGACTTCTTGTGTGTCCACTCTTCTAACAGCTCGCCGATGCCAAGCAGGAACATGATCGATCCCGCCGTCTCGGTATCACCGCGCAGAATAGACACTCCGATCGCCGTCGCATCGAGTACCGGTACTTCGATCTTTCGTGCCGCCAGTGTCTTTATGCCCTTCCAGATGTAGCGGAACGACTTGACCGTCGTCCAGCACGCCCGGATAGGATACGGCAGAAAAATCTTGGATGCATAGCGTCTCACCACTCTGCCGATCAGCTTCTCCTGGTAGCTTGCATTCAGCTCTCTTCCGGAATTCTCGATCAGCCCGTTCGGCACTTCCACATCTTCATAGTGAAAATGTCTGAGCTTGTCAATCAGTTCCGCTCTGCTGCCGTCATAACAGATGACTGCGTCACCCGTACGCTCATACACCTTGGCGCTTGAGACCTGTATATCATTTTGTAAAAAATACAGAAGCGTATCCGCCTGTGCACAACTCATGCGGTACTGTGCCACATGAATCCGCATCCGCCCCTTAATCTCATGCTTGATTGCAAACTTCACTTTACTCGCCTCTTATCAAAATCTTATTCTTCGGTGTTCTCTGCAGTCTCGGTCTTCTCTGCTGCTTCTGCCTCTGCATCTGCAAATGCCTCTGCCTCAGCCTTGGCTGCGCGCTCCTCATTGATCTCCTTTGCGCCTGCATAGATGTCTCCGGCATTCTCCTGTACGGTGCTTACGGTGTTCATCACGCACTCTTTTGCTCTTAAGAAAGCTGCGGTACAGCTTGTGTAAACCTTCTTGGCATCCTTGCTGGAAAGTACCTTGATACCGGCTGTTCCAAATAATACGCCGCCTGCAAAAATTCCTGTCTTCTTCCAATCGATCTTCTCAAAACACTTTAACATATGTATCCTCCATTTCTATGCACAATCCCGTGCATCCTTTGCTGAACATGTTGTTCGCTCTTTACATTATTGTGCATTATAGTACCGCTTTTTGTATTTTTCCAGTATTTTTTCGTTATTGATAAACTTCATCATTATCCACCATTTTCCATCCTGCTCCCGGTTTTTAATACCTCCGCCGGATGGCTGCGTTTTTTCCTTATTATAAACCGGTTCATACCGGCTGCAATAACCGATGGCATCAAAAACCTGTAAAGCAGCAGAGATTTACTCGATCCCTGCCACTCCTTTTATTTCTATATTTTTCTATTTCTCTTCCGGTTCGTCCCCAAGCATCTCCGTAAGCGTGTGCCAGCCGAGTACCGCGCATTTGACACGCGCCGGCATGTGTGAAATGTCCACAAGCGCCGATGCCTCCTCGAGTTCTTCTAATTCCTCGTCCGATACCGTCCCTTTAATCATCCGAAAGAACAGATCCGCCAGGTGCATGGCCTCTTCCTTGGTCTTTCCGATGACCAGATCCAGCATGATATCCACGGAAGCCTGTGAGATGGCGCAGCCGTCGCCCGTAAAGGTTCCCTCCGCAATCCTGCCATCCTCCACGCGCAGCTGCAGCACAATATCATCCCCGCAGCTCGGATTCACACCCTCAAGCACCAGATTCGCATCCGCAAGCTTCTCCTTGTGACCCGGATAGCGGTTGTGATCCGTCAGCACCTCATTATAAAATGTCCGGTTATTCATATCCCATCATCCTCCTGACTTGTGCCAGCTGATCCAGAAATCGTCCGACATCCTCTGGCGTATTATAAAATGCCACGCTCGCTCTGGCACAGGACGAAATGCCGAGCCATTCCAACAGCGGCTGGGCGCAGTGATGTCCCGCCCGCACCGCGACGTGCGCCTCATCTAAGATCGATGCAATATCATGCGGGTGTACATCATCCACGGTAAAGCTCACAATTCCGCAGTGCTCCTTTTCGTCCCCGCTTCCCAGAATATGCACGCCCGGAATTTTTTTCATTCCGGCAAGCAGCTGGGCGGTAAGCATCTCCTCGCGCTCCGTGATTTCTTTCCAGCCGATGGATTCCAGATAATCGATCGCAGCGGCAAGCGCGGCCGCGCCTCCCGCATTGACCGTCCCTGCCTCAAACTTATGGGGAAGTTCGGCAAATACGGCTCCCTCTCTCGTCACACGGTCAATCATCTCCCCGCCGGTCAGAAACGGCGGCACCTCCTCTAAAAGTTCCTGTTTTCCATAGAGCACACCGATCCCCATCGGCGCCATCAGCTTGTGTCCGGAAAATGCCAGAAAATCCACGTCAAGTGCCGTGACATCGATCGGCATATGCGGCGCTGCCTGTGCCGCATCCGCCAGTACCACACCGCCGTTTTCGTGTACCATCCCGATCAGTTTTTCTGCCGGGGTCGCCCGTCCAAGCACATTCGAGACAAGTGTCAGCGCGGCAAGCTTTGTGTGCGGTGTGACGGCATCACGGATTTTCTCCTCCGTAAAACTGCCGTCCGGTTCACACTCCAGATATTTAAGCGTGGCTCCGGTTCGTCTGGCCGCCATCTGCCACGGAAGCAGGTTGCTGTGATGCTCCATGATCGTGACAAGAATCTCATCCCCAGGCTTTAACTGGGGCAGCGCATAGCTGTACGCCACCAGGTTGATGCCCTCGGTCGTATTTCTGGTAAAAATGATTTCTCTCTCACTCTTCGCATGTACAAACCGTGCGACGCGCTCTCTCGCATGCTCATACTGCTCTGTCGCCTCCACGCCCAGCTCATAGAGCCCGCGCAGCGGATTGGCATTCCAGCGCTCATAGAATTCCCGCTCCGCATCAAGCACGCACGCCGGCCGCTGTTCTGTCGCCGCGTTGTCGAGGTAAGCGATATCGCTTTCCGCAAGCAGCGGAAAATCCTTTTTATAATCTGTCATATGCATTGCTCCTTCAGATAAGTTTCAACAGCGCCGCGCACCTCCTCTGACGGGATCTGGCTGTTTATCGCTTCGATCTTCGCCAGTGTCAGAAGTCTCTGTGCCTCCTCCGGGGGAATGCCTCTCGTGGCGGCATAAAAGAGCATGTTCTCGTCGAGCTTACCGATGGAAGCGCCGTGATTGCCCTCCACATCCTCCTCCGCGCACAGGATTAACGGGATGGTCTGGTTGACCATATTGTCACCGACAAGAAGCACATCCTCCTTCTCGTCTCCCTTAGCTCCCACACAGCCGTGCACAAAATCGATCGTTCCGCGCAGCAGCTTCTTCGCCTCGTTCTTTAAGATACCCGATATCTGCATATTGCTCTTCGTCTTTTTCCCGCGGTGTCTGGCGACATAATTCATATCAATCTTCTGCCTGCCGGTGCCCAGATATCCGCTTACGAGTTCTGCCGTGCTCTCTTCTCCGTTAAGTTCAAACAGTGTTCCCGTATAGACCTCGGCGCCGCCCAGTTCCAGCTGCACTTCCTTCACAGAGGCATCTTTTTCACACGAGACACCCACATCATGCAGGCAGACGGCTTCCGCATTCATCGTCTGCACCACATACAGTTCTACTTTCGCGCCCTCCCCGGCATATACCTTCGTCTGGATGGCGGACATCATCCCGCCCGTCTCCCCGCTCTCGCAGAGCAGGATTACTTTTGCCCGGCTGTGCGCTCCGGCATAGATATGCAGGCGGTTATAGGCGTGCTGCCCGCTTTGGTAGGAAAAACGGTACACATACGGTTCGCCGCAGTCTGCATGTTCCGGAATCGTCAAAAGCTCGGTATCCCATGCCACATCTGTCTCCGACGGCTGATCCATCGCCTCGCCCATCCCGGTTGTGATTTTATCCCAATCCGTCTGCTGTGCCATCCGCAGCTGCTCATCCTCTGCCTGCCCTGCTTCTGCCACACTCTGTTTTATCGCTATACTGCCGTCGATCCGCGGCATCCCAATCACGGTTTCATTCATTTTCAGCCAGTTCCAGGTCTTTGCAGAAAGCCGGTTGACTGTGATCGTCTGATTCTGTTTTGTCATAAGCTCCTCCTTTACCCGATGCTGCCCTTCATCTCAAGATCAATCAGATTGTTCATCTCCACCGCATACTCTAACGGCAGTTCCTTTGACACGTTGCTTGCAAAACCACTGACAATCATCGACCGCGCTTCCTCCTCGCTGATGCCGCGGGACATCAGATAGAATACGGCGTCGTCGCTGATGCGGCCGATTTTAGCCTCATGTCCCACATCCGCGTCTCCTGTGCGGATGTCCATCGCCGGAATCGTATCCGATCTTGAGATGTCATCGAGCATCAGCGACTGACAGGAAACTGCCGATTTGCTGCCGGCGGCTTCCTTTGTAATGCTCACGGAACTCCGGAACGTGCTGATACCGCCGTCCTTGGAGATCGACTTGGTGTTCATGTACGAGGAGGTATCCGGTGCGGCATGCACCACCTTTGCCCCGGTGTCCAGATTCTGACCTTTTCCGGCAAACGTGATGCCTGTGAACTCCATGTGCGCCCCTTTTCCCTTTAAGATACTCATCGGATAGAGATACGATACATGGGAGCCGAAGGAGCCGGACACCCACTCGATCCGTCCCCCCTCCTTGACCAGCGCCCGCTTGGTGTTCAGATTGTACATGTTTTTCGACCAGTTCTCGATCGTGGAATAGCGCAGTGTCGCGCCCTCCTCGACAAACAGTTCCAAACAGGACGAATCGTGGATCGCCACATTGTATTTTGGTGCGGAACAGCCCTCGATAAAATGCAGATACGCCCCCTTATCCACGATGATGAGCGTGTGTTCGAACTGCCCTGCTCCCGGCGCATTGAGCCGGAAATAGGACTGCAGCGGAATCGTCACCGACACGCCCGGCGGCACATAGACAAACGATCCGCCTGACCAGACTGCTCCGTGCAGTGCGGCAAATTTGTGATCGTTCGGTTTGACCAGTTTCATAAAGTGGCTTTGCACCATATCCGCGTATTCGCCCTTTAACGCGCTCTCCATATCCGTGTAGATCACGCCCTGGGCTGCCACTTCTTCCCGCACATTGTGATACACCAACTCCGAGTCATACTGCGCTCCGACGCCTGCCAGCGACTTGCGCTCCGCCTGTGGGATACCGAGCCGCTCAAAGGTGTCCTTGATGTTCTGCGGCACATCCGACCACTTTGCCGTCATCTTTGTATTCGGCCGCACATACGTCACGATATGACTCATATCCAGCCCCTCAATCGACGGTCCCCAGTCCGGCACCGGCATCTCATTGTAAATCTGCAGTGCCTGAAGCCGGAACAGTTCCATCCACGGCGGATCCTTTTTTTCACGGGAGATCTGCTCGACGATCGCCTCGGTCAGTCCCTCATCGACCTTGTAAGCATCCCGTTCCTCATCCTTCACATCGTATATGCTGCGGTCAATGTCTTCTACGTATGTCTTCTCTTTCACCGCTCATCCTCTCCTTTTTGTGCCAGCTTCTCATACTCCTCGTAACCTTCGCGGTTGATCTTATCCACCAGCGATGCATCCCCGGATGCCACAATATGCCCGTTCACCATGATATGGGTTGCGTCCACATGAAGCGCGTCCAGAATGCGCGTGCTGTGCGTGATGATTAAAAGTGCGCCGTCCGGATTCTCCTTCTGGTACTCGCGGATTCCCTCGGATGCAAGCCGCACCGCATCCACGTCCAGCCCGGAGTCTGTCTCGTCTAAAATGGCAAGATCCGGTTTTAACATCATCAACTGCAGGATCTCGGATTTCTTTTTCTCACCGCCGGAAAATCCCACGTTTAAATCCCGCCCGGCGTAGGAGGGATCCATGTGCAGCACTTCCATTGCCGCTTTTAATTCTTTTCTGAAATTCCAGACGCGCATTTTATTTCTGCCCTGCTCGCTCAATGCACTGCGGATAAAGCTCTCGAGGGAGAGTCCCGGCACCTCGAGCGGTTCCTGAAACGACAGGAACATTCCCGCCTTGGCGCGCTTGTCTGCCGCCTCCTCCGTGATGTCATTTCCCTTGAAAAGGATTTTTCCCTCTGTGACGCTGTATTTGGGATTGCCGGTCAGAACATACCCCAGTGTCGACTTTCCCGCACCGTTCGGTCCCATCAGCACATGCGTCTCTCCTTTTTTTATCGTAAGCCCGACCTCGTGCAGGATCACCTTGTCCTCCACGCGCGCCGTAAGCCCTTCTACCTGTAAAATCTGCTCTGCCATAGCTGCCTCCGTTTCTGAAGCGTTTTCTGCAGCCAGAATCCTCTTTCACGATTCCCTCCGCTGCCCTTTTGGTTTTCTTTGCGACGCTCCCACACATCTTTCATATCCTAGTTGCAAGGTAGGATATGATTCAACCATATTCTAGAACGAAACCGTTAAGAAAGCAAGGGAGAAATCGCCCCGCTATTGAGATTGTTTCTCAAATTCACAGAGAGCGTGCGATCGCATTCCGGATAGAAGCAGGCGGGGAAATTCGGATCGCACAATACGGAATTTCTAACCCTGCGCTTTTTACATCTGCGATAATCCGTGTTTTTCCAAGTTTTGAGCACTCCGCGGGTGTGTCCGCAGGCCGACAGACAATTTAAGGACTTTTGTGTGTTCCTTACATCACTAATGAACAAAACATAACCGCGCGAAGCCGATGTCTGAGTCGGCATCTGCCCTGTTTTCAATA
>OGMF01002038.1_pt1 | contig 18016 bp, 9 predicted proteins | sample 1572921 | NCBI WGS metagenome assembly OGMF01 (sample SAMEA2581919, study PRJEB24529) | metagenome | biome: Human gut stool | place: China | collected 2011
GCCAGTTTACGATACAAATCCGGCTCTTTGTTTATCAAATTATTCATCTCTTCAGGATCTCTTCGGATATTATACAATACAGAATCAACCCCATGAGTGATGATTAATTTATAATCTCCCGAACGAATAGCACGTGTATCCATTTTACGCCAGTATAACACTTTATGGGGTTCCCCTTTTTTACCTTTCAGGTAAGGTAGTAATGATACACCGTCCAATCTATTACGTGTTTTCGATATACTGGCCGCATCAATAGCTGTCGCAAAAATATCCAAAGAAGAAACCAAACCATCATAAGGCTTGCCAGCAGGAATTCCATTCTTCCATACTACAAAATAAGGCACACGATGTCCACCTTCAAATTTATTTCCTTTGAAACCCTTCAAAGGATAATTTGAAGACTGATTGGTAGTGGCTCCTCCGTTATCACTTAAGAAAAAAATCAATGTATTATCAAATTTCCCACTATCTTTCAGTCCACGAATTACAGTGCCTACGCCCCTGTCGAGTGCATAGGTCATTGCAGCTAGTTTTTGTCTCGGATGCCCTTCAAACTTAGCCATATCTTCATCGGTTGCTTGCATTGGAGTATGCACCGCATTATAAGCCAAATACATCATGAAAGGCTGAGAACTTTCATTTATAAACTCAACCGCTTTTTCACTGAAAGCATCAGTCAAATACTTCTCAAATTTCACTTGCCTGTCATTCAATAACAGGTTACGTTCATCACCGGGACGGTCACTCTTTTTTTCATTATAAAAATAATCACGTCCCCCCGCTTTCATACCGTAAAACAAATCAAATCCACGATTATTAGGATGTTGTTCATCCCTACTTCCCAAATGCCACTTACCAATAGCAGCAGTACGATATCCATTCGTTTTAAATACTTCCGCAATCGTTTCTTCTTCCAAAGGAAGGCCATTAGTACGGTCCGATAAGTTACATTCATAGCCGAACCGATGTCCATAACGCCCTGTGATAAGACAAGCTCTTGAGGGACTGCTTACTGTCGCAGCCACATGAGCATCGGTAAATACGACTCCCTCACTGGTTAAAGCATCAATATTAGGAGTTTGCATCTCTTTTGATCCCATAAATCCGAAGTCATTATAACCCGCATCATCAATCAAGATCACCAATATATTCGGATTTTTATCAGTTTTACTTTCTACCGCCGAGACGGTCTGAATGTCACCGGAAACTAACAATCCGGGAAGACATATATACTTTAATATATTCATACTTTTCTTTACATATAAATTTATCTTGTACCACAAACCAAAGTTCTTTTACCATCCCAAGAGACAGCTTCAATACGAGTAGCCCCTTTGGGATAACGAATAAATGTACTTGAATTATCTATAGTTCCTGTACCGACAATACAAACTTCAACTAACTCATTACCAGCATACGTTTCAAATGCTACGACATTTTTCCACACCGAATGAGAAACTGTTTTCGAAAGATTACCATTAGATACCCCTTGATTAAAAACTCCTTGTACAGAAAGTTGTTTTTTATATGTATCCAGACTATTTCCAGATATATAATAAATAACAGGAGTAGGTACCGGAGATTTACTCTTACCATAGTTTTCTATCTCCCCTACCATTTCTTTCGTTATCGTTATTTGCTTTGCCGGCCCATAATCCCCGACTTTCATATTAATCTCCCGCAGTAATCCCATCTTTTTAAAGAAATCGGTCAAATTCATCTCTGATGCATCCATCGCACGTTTCATGAAATTTACATATTTTTCGCCATAAGTATATACCGAATTATTATCGTGAATAGCTGCCCAATGTACATCTGGCCAGAAATCAGGTTTAGACCACGGAGCATCTTCTGTTAACATAAAAAAGAGAGATAATTGCCAAAGAGGAGCCAATGAAACAAACGGATCAGCACTATAATATTCACCTTTTTCAGGGTCATTAACAAGTCCGCCTTCATGTGTCAAATACGGTTTTTTCTTCACAATTGCATCATTCAAATAGGCATTAAAACGATCGGCAACTACTTTATCATTATAACCTTGCCTTTTAAATTCAGTATGCTCCAAACGACAAGCAGCATTATTCATCTGATACATGGCTTGTTGCGCATAAATATTGTTTGTTACTTCCGCCCAACCGGCTCCTTTCATTTGAGCCACTTGATTGCCATGACCAAATTCATGCCCGAATACCCAGATATTCTGAAGAAAAACTCCTTTATCAAGCATAGCTTGTTCACTATTGGGAAAATTAGCACAAGTGCCATTCCAATTAGGGGATCCTCCCCATGAACGCACACCCAACATACGATTTCGGGGAACTGCATTGTTTTTAACTAATCCCATCATCATATACTCTATCTGCATTAGTTCATCATGCATATTCATTATACTCATAATATCATCCGGACAATAAGTATTAAATGCATTAACTGTATTTATCAATTGAACACGTTCACCTAAAACATCCAGCATAGCATTAGTTACATTCAAACGTTGGACACATATATTCGCTAAATTAAGAATACGTTTCCAATCTTCATTGGTATGTCCGGCACGTACATCCCAAAATCCTATTTCATTACCGTAACATACATGTACTTTTACGGCAGGTTCATATACTTCCATATCTGTCCAATACTGTATATACCCTGTACCGTCTACTGTCGTTATTATTGTATTTAAACCACTTTTTAATCTAATAGTCTGATTTTCGCCTCCTTCACGCCAATCCTTGATATATAAGTTTAGGGTCTTATCACCTATCTCGTCTCCTACAAATATAATATACTTCTTATCCTTTTCAAAAAATAATCCTGTCGGATTATCGCAAATACTTCTTTTACCAATTGTCAACCCTTCACCAACTGTTACCGGATTTTTACAAGACTGGTAAGTCCGTACCCGAAACTCACTCGGATAAGTATTGTCTAAAAGTTCTTGTGCAATGGCACGTATCATCGGATGAGTGATTTTCACAATGTCAGCTTGGGTAGTCGTAGGTTTCAATTGAGAAAAAACATTGTCTTCAAAATAAACAGCATCAGCCGCCAGATCAAAATCAGTACCTTCTGCTTTCTGATAACATTCAAACTCTGCCAGAGCAACACTGCCTTGATTTGGTTCTGGTGTACGTTCAAATGTAAGACGAAAATGAGTAGGTTTTACCACATTCACATCCATCCGAATAGACGGCACTATTATTGACTCATCAAACGAACCACATTTAGTCCATTCCGTTACCGCAGCAGACTTATATGCTATTTCCCCTTTTGTTAATTGATTATGTACTGTTATTCCCGCTTTTCTTTGATGTAAAATAACATAATCAACTTTTTCTGTCCCTTCCTGCAGTGTATACTCAAATATGATAGGTTCCCGTTTTGCACTTGTGCCCGATCCATAATGAGTATTCAGATCACCATCAATAGTCTTTTCCGGTCCCGACTTTCCATCACCATAAACAGTACCTTGAATCATCCCAACACTTTCAACCTTTACCTTAATATCATCCGGAATAACATCATCAACGTTTGCAGCTTCCTGTTCTACTGCAACCTCTATCACAACAGGTTCATCACTTTGCTCAACCGAATTTATTCGAATTATATCTCTACGTGGAGATAAACCAATATTAGCAGTCACACTATATTGATATTCCGACTCCACCATTCCTCTCGTATCCGGTCCTTCTTTCAATGTCAGCCATTTTTCTTCATTCTGAAGGGTATATTCTACATTAGCTGTCACTTTCATAGTAAATGTTTGTGCCTCCTTTGATAAAAGTTTTGATTCAATGTTTACCAATATTTCCGGTTCTGAACCTAACTGTACCACTCGAAAAGGTATACTTTCAACTCCTGTACCACGTAGAACGAACTCAGCCTCACGCCTGCCCACTTCTTCATTAGGAGCGACATTAAATGTCAGTAAATGAATATCTGAAGCCGATAAACCAATAGAAGTTTTACACCAATCGTATCCACTTGAAATTTTAGGAACCAATTCCCAATCAGACAAATTGGTACGTATTTTTATAGTTCCCGTTTTTCCTTCAATAGGTACATTGAATACATTATTTTCGAGCTCAACAGTCAAATAAGGATCAATCAAATTTTCTTCCGTATCACTACATGCAAATAAAAAAAAGAGAAATGGTAAGAATAAATAAGAATAAATATGTTTCATGATTAGATTCGTTATGAGTATTTAAAAGAGCTATAATGTAAAAACATCCTTCCGTCTACCGTCCCAAGAAACAGCCACTAACCGGTCGCATCCATTCGGAAAATATGCGATTGTCTCAGTATTGTCCTCAGTTCCCGTACCTACCATAGAAACACGCTGCAATTTACTTCCCTGATAGGCTTCAAAAACCACTACATTCTTCCATATATCATGAGAAATATAACAAGATTCACCCTCCACACGAATCCCCTTTCCTTTTATACCCTGTACAGGTAACTGTTCACGGAAAGCTTTGACACTATTCATTGTTATATAATGTATAACCGGAGATTTAGGTTTTGGATATCGGGAAGCATAACGGATAACTTCCTCTACTTGCTTTTGAGAAATACTTAAATGCCGGTTACCTCCATAATCACCAATTTCAGTATCTACAGACCGGAGCATACCGCATCTTATGAAAAAGTCTGTTAAATCTTCCTGTATTACATCGCAGGCATTCTTAACAAAGTTCAATTGAAGTTCACCTACTGTCAGATCCTGTTCATTTGTCCGACGTACAATCTCACTTATACGCGCATAGAAATCCGGTTTTCCAAAATTTGTAAGTGCATTATAAATTTGTAGTTGCCAAAACGGACAAAGACGTACAAAAGGATTTTTATTATCTGAATAGGGAGGCGTAAACGATGTTCGAGGGTTATATAGCAAAGGCTTTTGCTGTACGACACAATGATTGAAATGCCAATTAAACAAACCACCATAAACTTTTTGCCCTGTACCGTCGGGAGCTTTGGAATGCTCTATCCTAAAGGGGCCTTCCGGACGCAGCAGATATTGTATCCATGCCGCCTGAATATTATTAGTAATTTCCGTTGTTCCATGCCATTTCAAGCCCGGACGTACCTGATTCACATGACCGAATTCATGCCCGATTACCCAATTGGAATTTCGGATATCTTCGGGACGAATAATAGAAGAAGTACGAGGAAAAGAGACTCCTTTCCCATTTGCATTAGGCGGACCTGCCCAACTGATACGAGCAAACATATGGTTGTTCGTACGATAACCGAACTGATCAATTCCCAACATTTCCTGCTGCCACAGAATAATTCGATCATACATACGAATCATCTCCACTCCGCAATCACTTCCTTTTTCACGCAGAGTTTTTACATCGAAAGTCAGATGTACATATTTTCCCTGCATATCAATCACTTCTGCTATCGCACTATCCAACATTCGCTTCCATTCATCATTCGTATGTTGATAGGCATTAAACACCCCATTATTAATTCCTGTGTGAAAGGTAAGTTTCTGTTCCGGAGCCTTCCGGCAATCCTTTACATAATAGCTTACATAAACCAATCCCTTATGAGGAGCATAAAACTTATTATTTCCTGTTTTTAAAGTAAATACGGTAGTCTTCTCTTTCTTTTCACCTTCAGCAGGTTTACTAAAGTCGACCAACAATAGATTCAATTGATAACCTTGTAAATCAGGAGCTGTTACCTGTATCGTTTCGCCTTCTTCAAAATATAATCCGGTAGGATTCTCAAACGGACTATAACGGGATGTCTTCAGCTGTTTTGCCAATGAATTGATATCAGAATAAGGAATAGCAACAAAATTGACAGGAGTAGCTTGTACGGTAATCCCAAAACAGACATTCAACAACCCTAAAATAAATATACTTTTAATAGTCATCTTGTTTAAATTATAAATAAAAAGAGGCTTATATGAACCTAAGAGGTATCAATATAAGCCTCCTTCAAACAATAATTATGATTAATATCCTGGATTTTGGACAATATGAGGAACCTTATTGGTTTCTGTCATAGGAATAGGCATCAAATATTGTGCCTGTTTAAAAGTACGAATATTCTGTAATTCAGTTGGCACAAAGAATGTCTCATCTGTATCTCCTTCAATATTCATACCCCATACTTTCTCACCCAAAATGCCTGCATCTTTCCAACGGCGTAAATCCCAGAAACGTTGGTTCTCCAAATAAAATTCTATCTGCCGTTCTCTGCGTACTATCTCTCTAAGTCCCTCAGCAGTATTCGCTTTCTCCGGATGATTCGCCTTTTCCCATGCCTCATCAATAGTAGGAATACCTGCACGAACACGAATTTTATCAATTAAACCTTTAGCTTCTTCCAAGCGTCCCGTCGTATTCTCCAAAGCATCCAGTTCTATTAAAATCTCAGCTAAATTCAAATACATTTCTGCCATACGAATCACCGGATAGGGGTAATGAACCGGACCATTCTGAAACGCAGGATGAACGAACTTCTTATTCAGATATCCGGTACCTGTGTAATTACCTGTTTGTCCATCTTCCCAGCCATTAGCATCATTTTTTCTGAATTTCACTACTATAGCCTTTTTGGCATTATTCGTATTAACTACTTTTCCATTATATTTCATGATCTCATAATTTCCATTATGAAATGCAATCCACGCAAAGAAACGCGGCTCTCGGTTTAAATGTAAGTTCAAAGTTCTTCCATTTGATTGAGCAAAATAATTATTTCCATCATAATTTACTGGCATATTCACAATTTTATATCTCCCGGAATAATCGAATTCTTTATCCTCATCAATAGGTAAACCATTTTTTGTGTAGAACATCTCAACAGTCTGTAATGTCGGAGCCAAAATACCCCATGAATTTTTATATCCATTAGATGCCTTTTGTTTTGGAGTAGACTGATTCTGAAGAGCATACGTCCCTTCTTTACGAGTATCAACCATGATCACTTCTGGATTTGTGCCACCTACATTATCCATAAAAGTATAACGTACAGCACGTTGAGCTTTATTCACGGGCCCCGGTTTATTAGCCGAAGGAGTACCAGCATCATCATGTCCTACTTCATTATATAAACGATAACCGGCATTCTCCAAATCAGCAATTGCCTTACGTGTCACCGTCTCTGCAGTTTTCCACTTTTCTATATCAACCGTCTGAGATATTAGAAAACGGCCATCCAACGGACTTTTAAAGCCTGCAAAGAAATCAGAGTTGCCATTAAACAAAGGAGAAGCAGCATACAAATGTACTTTCGCACGTAAAGCTTCTGCCACATACTTCGTAAAACGCCCGTAATCATCTCCATCATGTTTCTCAGCTAGCCCTATTGTTTCCGCCTCAGTAATCTTTTCATCAATAAATTGAACTACTTCATCTACACTCGAACGCTCGGGAAGTTCTTCAATAGGGGTAAGCGGATCTATGTTCTCTCTCATAATTACCGAAGGACCATAGGCTCGGAAAGACAACCAATGATAATAAGCAATCAACAAGGTAGCTTCTGCTTTATAATACTGTAAATCATCCGGTTCTATGTCAGGTGTAAAATCCACCACACTCAAAAACTGATAACATTGATGCAAACCTGTCCAAATATTATCATAATATCCTTTTGTCAACTGTGGCGAACTCGGTGAATAATAACCACGCGGAAAAGTAACCCATTCACTTTTTTCGATCACATTAATAATCTCCGCTGCCGAATATTTATCAAGCGCTTCACTCACTCGCGGATCAGGCATTTTTGAATAACAAGAATACAAATAATTCTTTGCTGCCTGAGGATTCTGATAAGTGTTTTCCGGTGTATTACGCTCATCCGGAACAATATCCAAATAATTACATCCAGAAAGGAGTACTCCTCCCATTAATAATATAATTGCAAACTTTTTCATAGCTTTTTACTTAAAGGTGAATTGAATTCCAATATTAAATACTCTTTGAGTAGGATATTTCATACCACTACCACCACCCATTTCCGGGTCCCAATGCTTAAAAGGTGAGAAAGTCAAAAGATTCGAACCGTTCAAATAAGCACGGAACATCTTGAATGTATAGCCAATTTCTGCATTCTTCAACTTAAGAAAAGCACCATTCCGCAACCAATATGAAGAATTTACCGTATTATTAGCATTGGTATCACGAGTCAAGCGTGGATAAGCTGCATTCGGGTTCGGATTACTTTCACTCCAATAATCATCAGCGATAAACTTCATAACACCACGAGTAGCATTTTTCCCAAACGGATGAAAACCCGACATTAGAATAGAAGTGCGAGCTGCCCCTTGGAAGAAAAATGAAAAATCCCAATTCTTATATTTCATTGAAGGACCGAAACCATATACAATCTCAGGATCTTCCGGATAGCCCATATAAACACGGTCATTGGTATTAATAATCCCATCACAATTGCCATTTGCATCTGGTTGATCCACATATTTAATATCGCCCGGCTGAGGAATATACCCCAATGTTTGTTCGGCATGTGAATCAACATCAGCCTGGTCACGGAATAATCCATCCGCTACATAAACCAAATGCTGCCCTCTGGAATATCCTACACTGGACAAATTAGGATACAACTGGAACGGAGGTTCGTCACGCTCCAAAATCGTATTATGCGCATAAGTAAGTGTCCCCTTAAATGATAAAAAGAAATCTTTTGTTATCTGTTTATTGTAATCCAACGCTATATCAAATCCGACATTCTTCATCTTACCGCTATTCTCATAGATTTTCGTTTCACCAGTTCCTATGAAATCAGGAAGAGTATTTACTTTCTGCATATAGATCTTACTACGAATCTCTTTAAATACATCAAAATTCAAATTGACTTGATGAAATAACTGCATATCAAATCCGACATTCAACTTTTTCCCTACCTCCCAAGTTAAATTCGGATTATAATAACGGTTCCATACGGGACCCTGTAAATTAACATTCTGATTTACTCCCGTCGTATATTTCCATTTATCACTAGATAAAACAATATCTTCCAAATAAGCATAACGCTCATTGATACCATCATTACCAACCAAGCCGTAAGAACCACGCAATTTGAAATGAGATATCACATTTGAAATCGGTTCCCAGAACTTTTCTTGTGAGATGTTATATCCCAAAGCTATTGAAGGGAAAAAACCGAAACGATTGTTTTTCGCAAAGTTCTCCGAACCATTATATCCAAAATTGACTTCAGCCAGATAACGGTCATCATAAGCATAAGACAGACGTGCGGCAATTCCTTGTTTCCGACGTGGTAAAGAAGATAAGAGATTATCCGGTTTATTATTGTCTAACTGATCCTGATTATATAAAAGCATTGCATTGACATCATGTACGCCAAACTTTCTTTTATAGTCCAAATAGGCTTGAATAAATATTCTACGGTCACCTGTGGCAGCTCCCTCCGTATTTAAAGCCGTTTTTTGTTCATTACCCACTCTACTTAATGTATATTCTCCCGTAGCTTCATTGTATTGATCAATCTCAAATTGATTATAACCAGCTTTACGTGTAGTTTCCGTCTTTGACCAGTTTTTAAAAGAAGCCAATACATGGAGTTTTAATCCTTTAGTTACCATTTTTAAATCCTGGTCTAAACGAATATTTGCATTTACCGTACTGGCAAATTGCTTTTTATAACCGACAACGTACTCAGCTACCGGATTACGGTAACCGTTGTTATAAATACCACCACTCATACCTCCCCAAAGCGTATAAATCTCTTTATCATTACGAGCCGGATATACAATAGGAAAATCAACGGGAGAAGCTTCTCTTGACATAGAAAATATTCCATCAACACCTGCTGAAGGCCCTTTCCAATCCCGTAAACTTACATTTAATCCTAATGATATTTTGGTAGTGTTTGTTGCTTTTATACTCAGATTATTAACAAAATCATAACGCATCACATTGATATTGTTATTGTATGAGAAATAATCCTTACTCAATGACTTCAGATTACCAGCATCATGCTTCACCGATGCACTCATAAAATAGGTAACCGCCTTTTTACCTCCACGAATATTAAAATTAAAACGCTGCGCAAAAGCATTCTTATTAAACATTTCATTATACCAGTCTACATTCGGATAAACCAATGGATTCAACCCTTGTTCCGTAGCCCTGATTTTAGTATCATCATATAATCCGGTTGTGATGCCACGAGTTGTCAAGGCTTCATTATAAAGCTTCATATAGTCAACTCCTCCTACCATTTCGGGAACAGAAGTAAGTTGGGACATAGACGTTTCCAAGCGGAAATTAATTATCGGCTTTAAAAGGTCCTGACCGGATTTAGTAGTGACAATCATCACACCATTTGCTCCGCGGGTTCCATACATAGCCGTAGCCGTAGCATCTTTCAAGATAGAAAAACTTTCAATGACTTCCGGATCCAAAGCATTCAAATCGCTCGAACTGATTTCTACCCCATCCAATACAATTAAAACGCCTGTAGCATCGCCGAAGGTCGATTTACCACGAATCCAAAAATCAGCTCCATCAGCACCGGGCTGTCCGCTACGTTGTATAGCAATCACACCGGCCATACGTCCGGCAAAACTGGTACTTAAACTGGAAGAAGGAACTTTCAATTCGGCAGGGCGTACTTGCTGGATAGACCCAACCATTGTTTCTTTTTTCTGTGTAGCACCAAATGCTGTAACTACAACTTCTTCTAGTGACTTCGTATCTTCTTTCAACTGAACAGTTATCGAAGAACGATCTCCTACTGAAATTTCCTGAGTCACATATCCTATATAAGATATGACAATTACGGAATTTTTATCGGTTACTTGTATCTGAAATAAGCCATCTAGATCTGTAATAACCCCTGTTCCCGTATTTTTTAACTGAATGCTGGCACCAATAATCGGATTTCCTTGTTCGTCTTTCACAAGCCCCTGAAGCAAACGTTTTTTCTGCGAAACGCTTTGCTCTGATACTTTTTTCTCTTTCAGAACTATCTGGCGTTCTTTCATTTCATATACAATATTAGCTTGCTCCGAGACCTTATCCAACAGTTGCTTAACAGTTGCATTTTTTAAACTCACACTGATTTGTGTTGACTGATTTATCACTTCCGGCTTAAAAAAGAATACATATTGGCTATTCTTTTCCACATAAGAAATAACTTCTTTCAAAGTTACATTTTTCAGCGATACCGTAAACGTTTTGGCCTGCCCATAAACCGGAGATTTAGCCTGCAAAGCAGCGACCAAAAAACAAAAAACAAATAGAAGGAGATACTTGCCGTTTTTCCTAGCTACAGAATCCTCCTTAGCCATAAAGTTAATCATAGAATTAAATGTTTAAGAATGTTACATCGGTAATTGTGTATTAAGCCCCTTTCTGCATCCGAATGATATTTGCGGTATCATCAACGAATAGGGAAAAACATAAAAAATCATGGTCCCATAGTGTTTCTCATTTATAAGTTCATAAATATTAGTTATTTTTCTCGTTCATTCTATTGATAAGACGAACGAGCTCTTTATTACTCCTCAATTTATCAGAAAAAAATGTGCAAAAGATTTTTTTAGTGAAATTGCCCTCCAGCCAAAACGATCTGACGCAATTTAGCTACCGAGCGTCCTACCAGATTCATACACGAATGAGAAGACATCTCAAACATGTCTGCTAGTTCATCCCACGAAAATTCTTGAACAAATCGAAAATATATGGCATTTCTTTGTTTGGAAGACAGTTGCTGAAAACCCTTTTTCAATAATTGGACCTTCTTTAGGTCAGAATCATTTGTCTCAAAAATCTGCATCAAGCCTGTGTCGTCGATAGGAATATCAACGTACTCATCCAATGGCAAGCTACGGTTACGGGCAGCTTTGGAGGAATCTAACAGAGCATTTAATAAAGTACGATATAGATAAGACTTCACATAAGATAAGGTAGGAAGAGAAGAATGACTTACGTATATTTTAACAAACATATCCTGCAAACAATCTTTTATTGTTTCTTCATCAAAGTTCAGACGAAGGGCATACCCAAACAAAGGAGAATAATAACGATGATATAGTTCCTCAAAAGCAACTTTATCACCTTTCAGTATTCGTGTCCATAGCTCGATATCCGTCATGTGTCTTTTAAATAGCTTGCAATTAATGATAAGGTTTACAAATGTAGCTTTTTTCTATTAATTAATATCTTCCTCCACAGTTTTTTCCGAAAAAAGTCCCGACTTTCTATATAAGAAAGGGGACTGATTTTTTTAAATTTATATAGTTTTCAGACCAACGTAACTACCAAGCGTTCTTTCACTTTAATGCAAGAGAACTGAGTAATTACCTTTTTTTATTTTGCTCATAGATTATATTAAACTCGTAAATAGAAGGAGGAGCGGTAGCTCGAGTGACTTTCAGTCGAATACTTGACGTATAATAATTATATGGAAATCGAATAACTTTACAGTCTCCCATTGGCTCATCGCTCACATAGATAGGTATCCACTTACCTTTTTGTATAATCTCAATTTGATAGCCTTGGATTCTATTTTTCCGATAGTTCGAAAAGCCATCATTCCCACTGTGAGAATCACAATATTCAAAAATAGTTATTTTATTAAACGATTTTGTCTTATCCAATGTTACAGTAAGAGTTGACAATGTATCATTCACTGCAGCAGCCCAACGAGTCTGCATACCACCATCAATAGCATGACCAGCAGCATAATGAGGATCGTCACCTGATACTGATGTCGCTTCAGCAACCTGATTCATTGAAATACACGTCCCATTTTTAGGCAGCGGTTTTCCTTTCTTCAACCCTAAACGTTTTCCCAACTCAATGGCAGCATTTGCCTCATATTCACGTATGCGACCAGACTCGTCGGGTGGTATATTTATGACCAACGTATTCCCGTTACTCGTACACCAATAAAATAATTCTTCCAGTTCATCTAAATCCCGTACAGGTAACAACTCACGCTTCTGAAACCAATTCCATGCCTTACTCAAACATACCGTATGTTCAAATGGCAGATAATAGGACTGTCCGTTATGCAAATATTGCTTGGCATCGTTTTGATGAGCAATCTTCGGATCCCACAAACGGAAGTCACTAGGGAAATAGTGAAATGTATAACAGTTGTCAATTGTCATAGAGTCCGGAAGCACATTTTTCCTACTTCCCGGCTTTGTCTCAATGGTATGATTGACACCTACCGCACAATAAGGTTGCAGTTCTTTTACCAACTTATACACACGTGGTAAATCCCAGTCCTTTACACTACGTGCCCAACCTCCATCTAACCACAGTTCACATACCTCACCATAATTTGTCAAAAGTTCAGTAAGTTGACTACACATAAAATCAATATACTTTGTCTTATCTTTGTCATGGAATGAAGGCTCCTTACGATCCCATAACGAATAATAGACAGCAAACTGAAGTCCATACTTACGGCAAGCTTTTGAAACTTCAGCCACAATATCTGTCGTGTTAGAAGAAGAAGCAACATCATATGTCGTAGAGGGACTATCCCATAAACAAAAACCATCATGATGCTTTGTTACAAGCAACACATAGCGAAAGCCTGCATCCCGAGCCACACGAACCCATTGCTCACAATCTAGATTAGTAGGATTATAAGTCAAAGCTGGTATACTGCCGTCGGACCACTCTTGCTGACAAAATGTATTAATACCAAAGTGAATAAACATACCATAAGCACGCTTTTGCATCGCTTGTTGCGTTGCATTGGGTTTGATAGCCGGAACAAGTTTCTGCGCCCTTAAGGGGAGTACTCCCCATAAGATACCATATAACAAAACAAATATAATCTTTCTCATAACAACAATAGGTTTATAAACTTTAAACTTACAAATAAACAATAGACCACAGTCCAACCATTAATTACCAAGCACTGTCCATAATTTTGTGTCATAAAAAAACTTAAAGCTACCCACCTCTTATTATTTTATTGCAATCCACGTTGCAGGTTAATAAATTATCCATAAATTTGTATTATTAAGGATTTTAATCATCGGTAATTGGTTATTATCCCTTTTTTCAATTCGGATGGTATTTGCGGTACCATCCGTTTTTATTGCTGTCGCTTCGGACTTATATAATAGGTTCCATCAATTATCTGACAATCAATCGGCACCACTACTGAAATCATCCTAACCAGTTCGGACAAGGGTAAACGTAAATCCAACTTTCCATCTACAATTTCAGTTTGTATAGCGGGTGCTACAACAATGGGGATATCATAGAAACGGTTCAGCCTCTCGAACACACTCATCAATGGTTCGTTGTGCAAGATAAGCAAACCATTAATCCAAGCCGTATAGTCTTTTGCACGCACGCGCTTAATCCGGCTAGCACGTCCTTCACTTACAACAACCAGGTTATCAGGCTTCATCAAAACTTCTTTTTGATATTTGTCGCTAAGCCTCACAGAGCCTTCCACCAAAACTACTTCTGACTGTTTTTTTCCTTTATAAGCATTGACATTAAAGGAAGTTCCCAATACTTCTACATTAAATTGATGTGTCTTTACTACAAATGGTCTACTTTTATCAGGAGTTACATCCAGATAAATTTCTCCTTCTACATATATTTCTCTTCGGTTATCGGCAAAGACTCTCGGATACACTACCCGTGTACCGGAATTGACATGCATCCGTGTTCCGTCCGAAAGCGTTAATTGACTATATTTCCCTTTAGGAACAATAATTTGATTAAACCCTTTTGCCTCATCTGTATTTTCACTCGTTTCACTAACAGTATGTTCTTCCTGTTCTATTTGAATCTTTCCATTAGAAGAATAAACAATACCGACTGTGTCCTTATCTATCTGTACTTTCCGCTTGTCTGAAAGCAATAATTGTACTTGACCACTTGCTTCCGCTACATCTGCCAACTGGCCTACATAGGCATCCAAAGTCCAACTGTTATCCGAAAACTCTCCTTTATCTATCACATATGCCAACAACAAACAAGCAGCTACCGATACAGGTATTAAAAATCTTTTTATATATTCTCTTACTCGTGTTTTCTTCTCCTGTTGTCTTATTTCACGGTTGATTCGTTCCCACATATCCGTCTCATCATCCCGTTCTTTACGGTCATGAAATCTAAAATAACCGATGATTTTATCGATTATTCCATCCAATTCTTGTTTTTGTTGACTTTTCATAAAATAAAGCTGCTTTATATTGCGTTTTAGACGGCGAATCGAAATTCTTCAATTCATCTCTCCAAAACAGTTCTATTACTATGACGAATAGACAATTGATTACTCCTCACTTTTTACTACATTTTTTCACCTTCTTCATATCACTCAATACTAAAGATATACCTTTTTTAAAAAAGGGACATTCAAATTATAAAAAGAGCTGTATTTAATATCAGCTTATAAGGGAAAAAGAAAAAATGAAGGCATTTGCTAATACAGAAATACGTATTTCCAACACTAAACGACTTTATCGATCAGTATGATTCACATCTAGATATTTTATTTACTAATAAACACTATTTGGATATATAAACTATCATTTTACTACTCCTTTCTTATCCGTTTTTTGATATCAAATAGAAAAAAACAGCTCAAAAAGCACTTGTTTTTTCCTTTTCACCGAGTAAGAAGAGCTTCCTTGGTGAGAAAAGGAGCGACGTACACCGATTATGAAACGATAAGTTCTCATCAAAATATTAAAAATGGAACACTATCATAAAAAATCTCAATAACTCATTCTCTTTTTTTGTTAAAACTGAGGAGTAACCCAATACACAATCGTCATTGTAATAAAGACAGCTTAAATAGTTCAATTCAAGCCAAATAACTGAACTTTAAAGGAAATTGCGAACGAATAAATTGTGTATTAAACAAAACCATAAACGCCATGATAAACAAATATCTATTATCATCCTTAGTCTGTATTTTATTTTATACAGCACAAGCACATCCTTCAAGCAAATTGCCCCAATATAATATAATCAATGACTTGTCCTCACTAATCAAGAATATTGCAAATAAAGACATTCAGGATGATATACTATCTCTTACCGGACAATGGGGTGTAAAGTTGGATCCGGACAGTATCGGTGAAAAGCACAACTATTTCAATTCCGGTCATACAACCATGCCGATTCAGCTACCCGGAACTCTTGATGAAGCCGGCTATGGAACTCGCACAGTCGGTTCGGATTATGGTATCCTCACCCGCCGACACAAATACATAGGTCCGGCCTGGTATACACGTGAGTTTGTCATTCCTCACAATTGGCAGGGAAAAGAAATAACACTTTATCTGGAACGTGTGCTGTGGGAGTCAAAAGTCTGGATTGACGGACGTTTCATTGATACACAGGAAGGATTAGGAACTCCACATTATCATCGTTTAGGAACTTTAAATCCCGGAAAACATCGAATAGCAATCCGTATCAACAACGACATGATATACAATATAGGTGATAAGGGCCATTCATACGGAGAATACACTCAGATTATCTGGAATGGTATCCTCGGAAAAATAGAACTACAATCTTCACCCACACTTTCAATAGACCGGATCAAAGTATATCCCCATACATCTGACAATCGCTTGGATATTTCCTTCGATATACAAAATCATTCAAATAAGACATTGAAAGGAGAGGTTTCCTATACATTGAAAGAAATTGGAAGCAAAAAGAAAATATACGCATACAAAAAAGAAATAAAAGGAGAAAAAGGAATACAACATCACCGGGAAACATTGAATATCCGGCAAGCCGTGAAACACTGGGACGACCTACACCCAAACCTATACCGGTTGGAGATATGTAGGTCTTCATTATTTTAGATTGTTTCCTTCTTTCTCATCTTTGCTTCATACATGTTGTGGTCTGCTTTTTTGATAACATCTCTTATGTCATCATATTCTGGATTAAACAATTCATGTCCAACCGAAATTGTCGGAAACAGATTTTCTCTGCTCTGGATTTTAGCCTTATTTTGCTCTGCTACAAAAACTGCATTCAATTTGTCAAGATTTGCAGAACTATTCAAAACCACTGCAAATTCATCGCCACCAACTCTGTAGCATAAGCCACATTGGCCATACACACGTTGAATTATTTCTGCAACCTTTTGCAAACATTCATTGCCATACTGGTGCCCGTAGTTATCATTAATCGACTTGAAATTGTCAACATCGAAAACCAATATCGTAGCAGCCATCGACAAATTTGTAGTGTAGCTAAAGAAGCTTCGTTGGTTCAACAACTGAGTCAATCCGTCTATATGCTGAGTTAGCTCATTATAGTAAATGTACATAAAGGCAGATGCTACTGCAATCGTAGTCCAGTCCAATCTAAGGTTTGGCAAAATTGATTGAATAATTATGCTACTTGCCATAAATCCCAAGATTAAAATTAAGACATAGGCATTTCGGTTTTGATATTTTTTGCTGAACATATATGCTTTTTGAAAATAAAATGTAATGCTAATCATATATACCAAAATATACAACCAATACATTTTTCCATGATGATACGTATACGATTCATCAATATAAAATATACATCCAAAGAAAACTGATATAATCTCAATTAAGACATGTGCACATGCAATAAATTTCATGATTTTTTTTTCGTTTTCACTTACAGAAAAAAATGCATTTGCACAATTAATTGAAATGAATGGTGCAACCGAAAACTCAACAACCTTCACTATATAATGAAGAATTACTGTTTCTTCCGATTTGCCATCTACCAACACCCCAATAAGCTCTCCTATTGTCGCAAGCATTATACTTGCAAATGTAAATATAAGTCCCCGTTTTGTTTCTTTTGCCATGTACCTGTTTCCAGATACTATTGCCATCATTATGGCCATTACCATTATTGTAAAAAACGTATTTCCTATATAATATTCATTCATTGTGCAATCCTTTCTTTTGTATTTGTTGCTAATCTAAAACAATGGTTTTAACATACCTCCTTATTATAAAAGATATTTATTATAATTTTCACGCATTATATTATACCATTTTTTTACA
>OGMF01002050.1_pt1 | contig 17973 bp, 16 predicted proteins | sample 1572921 | NCBI WGS metagenome assembly OGMF01 (sample SAMEA2581919, study PRJEB24529) | metagenome | biome: Human gut stool | place: China | collected 2011
CCAGCAGGGACGCTGTCCCTGCACCCTGCAAGGGACATTGTCCCTTGACCCTTTTGGGGCCGCCCGGCTTGGTTACGCTTCCAAACTTAGTGGTGCCTGGTGCTTTCGCGTGTCCTTCTCCGCTTCTTTTGAATCTGCTCCGCCTGGGGCTTTTCCCCCTTGAGTTCCAGCAGCTGGTCGCGGAGCTTCGCCGCCTGCTCGAAGTCCAGCGCCTTTGCCGCCGACAGCATCTGGTCTTCCACCTGCTTCATCAGCGCGTTCCGCTCGTCCTCGCTCATCGCGGCGGGCGCGCTTTCTTCCGCCTTCTTCGTAATCTCCAGCACCTGATGCACCGCGTTGCGCACCGACTCCGGCGTGATGCCGTGCACGCGGTTGTACTCCTCCTGAATTGCGCGGCGGCGGTTGGTTTCGCTGATGGCGCGCATCAGGCTGTCCGTCATCACATCGGCGTACATAATCACCCGCCCATCGACATTTCGTGCGGCGCGCCCGATGGTCTGCACGAGCGACGTTTCCGAGCGCAGGAAACCTTCCTTGTCCGCGTCGAGAATCGCGACGAGCGATACTTCGGGCAAGTCCAGCCCCTCGCGCAGGAGGTTGATGCCCACCAGCACGTCATATTCGCCGAGCCGCAGCCCGCGAATCAGCGCCATGCGATCCATCGTCGTCACGTCGCTGTGCAGGTAGCGGACGCGGATGTCCATGCTTTGCAGGTACTCCGTCAGGCTCTCCGCCATCCGCTTGGTGAGCGTCGTCACCAGCACGCGCTGTTTTTTCGCCACGACTTGGTGGATTTCGCCCACGAGGTCATCCACCTGACCGGTCGCCTTGCGGAGGATGATTTTGGGGTCAAGCAGCCCGGTCGGGCGGATAATCTGTTCCACAATCTGGGATGCGTGGCTGATTTCATAAGGGCCGGGCGTTGCGGAAACAAAAATCGTCTGCCCGATGCGCTGCTCAAATTCCTCGAACAGCAGCGGACGATTGTCAAACGCCGACGGCAGCCGGAAACCATATTCGACAAGCTGCTCCTTGCGCGCGCGGTCGCCGTTGTACATGGCGCGAATCTGCGGCACGGTGACGTGGCTCTCGTCGATGAAGCACAAAAAACCCTTGGGGAAATAGTCCAGCAGGGAATAGGGCGCGTCGCCGGGCTTTCTGCCATCGAAATAGCGCGAATAATTCTCGATGCCGCTGCAATAGCCGATTTCGCGCATCATCTCGATGTCGTAATTCGTCCGCTGGGCGATTCGCTCCGCCTCCAGCAGCTTGCCTTCCTTCGTGAACTTGTCGACCTGCTCCTTCAAATCGCGCTCGATGACGGCGATTTTCTCCGGCAGATTCGTCTGGTCAGTCGCGTAGTGCGTCGCGGGATAGACGCTTGCGTGCTCCAGCGACGCCAGCGTGTGCCCGGACACAACCTCGAACTCGCTGATGGACTCGATTTCGTCGCCGAAGAACTCAATCCGCAGGCCATGCTCCTTGCCGCCCGCGGGGATGATTTCCAGCACGTCGCCGCGCACGCGGAACGTCCCGCGCTCAAACTCCACGTCGTTGCGGTCGTACTGGATGGCAATCAGCTGGCGGATGAGGTCGTCGCGCCCAATCGCCATGCCCGGCCGAAGGGACACCATCTGCCCCTCGTACTCGCTGGGGTCGCCCATGGAATAAATGCAGCTGACCGACGCGACGATAATCACGTCCCGCCGCTCCCGAAGCGCCGCCGTCGCGCTGTGGCGGAGGCGGTCGATTTCCTCGTTGATGGCGGCGTCCTTCTCGATGTAGGTGTCCGACGACGCGATATACGCTTCCGGCTGATAGTAATCATAATAGGAAACGAAATATTCCACCGCGCTGTCGGGGAAGAATGCCCGGAATTCCGAGCAGAGCTGCGCCGCCAGCGTTTTGTTGTGCGCAATCACCAGCGTCGGGCGCTGCACCTGCGCAATCACGCTTGCCATGGTGAACGTTTTGCCCGACCCAGTTACGCCCAGCAGCACTTGCCCCTTCATGCCCGCGTTGACGCCCTTTGTCAGCGCCTCAATCGCCTGCGGCTGATCTCCGCTTGGCTGATACGGCGCTTTCAGCACGAACTTCCCGCGCGTCTCGTCCATCCGCCAATCCTCCCTTGCCTGTTTGTCTGATTATCATACCACGTTTGCTTTTTTCTGTGAAGGGGAACAGGGGGAAGAAGGGGAAAATTAGCAATGAGAAATGCGGAATGAGGAATGCAAATGAAGCGCGTCCGCAGACGCGCCCAAAAGCAACAATGAAAATCAAGTAACATGGGAGCCCGAAGGTTTCCAAAGGGCGACCGCAAACTTCGTTTGTTTTCATGCCCTTTGGTCGCGTCCGCAGACGCGAAACCCTCTGCGACATGCAAAATCAAGACGCATAAAACGAACCCCGCCGCGCCAGCGACCACAAAAATCCCCCAACAGAAAACGGCCCGAATCTGCTGAAATTCGGGCTGTCTCCGGGGTGCGGGAGGTTGCTGACTCCGCGCCCCAAGGAAGGAAAGGGAAAGGAAAAAGGAGGAGAAAAGGAGTGAAAACCATGTCATGCAGGGCGCAGAGGGCGATGCGCCGCGTCCGCTGAAATCCTTATTCCGCCGCGATGCGCGCTGGAACCTCTGGTGCAGCAGAACCATCCTTCGAGGATTCGGCGGAACCCACTTGTTTATCCGGCAATTCCTTCATCAGGATGGCCGCGACAACCAATGGTTCCATCAGCAGCTTCATAAGCGCCTCCTTTCTGTGCTTCCCGCCTGACAGTATTGATTCTACCCGCCCAGCATGACGTCAGCATGAAGGAAATGTGACGCTTTGCTGAAAAAACATGAATAAATTGCAAACTTACCCTTGACACAGGGGATTTTGTTTGCTACAATAGCAACACACGTTGCGCAACGTGTGTTGCCGAAAGGAGATGCCCCATGCCGCCCGCCTGCCGATTCACCCGCGAGCAAATCGTCGCCGCTGCCCTTGCCATCACCCGCGAGCGCGGCTTCGACGCCGTTACTGCCCGCGCCATTGCCGATACCCTGCATTCGTCCTCTAAGGTGATTTTCAGCGCCTTTTCGGGCATGGACGATCTGCTTGCCGCCACAATTGATGCCGCGGACGCACAATACCGTGCTTACAGCGCTGATTTTGTCCGCGATTCCGCCGATCCGCCCTACAAAGCCGTCGGCACGGCGTACATCCGCTTCGCCCGAAACGAGCCGAACCTCTTCCACCTGCTCTACATGCGCGACCGCCGCCGGGAGGATCACAGCGGCGACGCGGAGAACATCGCCGTGCTGGTGGACTTCCTGATGGCGAAACTATCCCTCACCCGCGAGGACGCGACGCTCCTGCACATCGAAATGTGGGCGTACGTCCACGGCATCGCGGTGCTGTGCGCGTCCGGGCAGCAGAATTGGGACGACGCGCTCATCAGCCGGATGCTGACGGACGGGTTTGAGGGCATCAAGAGCAGATTTCAGTAGAACGAGCAATGAACAATAACGAATAAATGTGCGTGTTCGCCTTCACAAAAATACGGATTCATGCTATCATAAAGGAGGAAAATCCCCATGCGCCGCTATGCGTATCTTGACCATATTCGCTGGATGACGGTTCTGCTGGTCATTGTTTACCACGTCTGTTACCTCTTCAACGGGGTCGGCATCTTCGGCGGTGTGCCGAATGCGCGAAACCTGCCGTTTCTGGATACCATTTCCGGCACGGTGTACCCGTGGTTCATGGTGCTGCTGTTCGTCGTGGCGGGCATGTGCGCCCGGTTCGCACTTGTCCAGCAGGGGAATCGCGCGTTCCTGCGCAATCGGGCGCGGAAGCTGCTTGTGCCGTCAACCTTGGGGCTGTTCGTGCTGCACTGGGTGACGGGGTATCTCAATATCCGCATGGGCGGCGCGATGGATACCATCCCGAAGCCCTTGCTGTACCCGATTTCGGTGCTGTCGGGCATCGGGCCGCTGTGGTTTGTGCAGCTGCTGTTTTTGTTCAGCGCGATTTTGGTGCTGATTCGCAAAATTGACCGGAACGACCGCCTTTTCCGCCTCGGCGAAAAGTGCCCGTCATGGCTGATTTGCGCCTTTGCGCTGCTGATTTGGGGTGCGGCGCAGGTCGGCAACATGCCCGTCATCACCACCTACCGCCTCGGTATTTACCTGACGGCGTTCCTGTTGGGCTATGCGGTGTTCGCGCACGAATCGGTGATGGCGCGCGTGGAGCGGATGCGCTGGGGGACACTGGCGGCGGCGGTCATCGGCGCGGCGGCGTACGGCGTGTGGACAAACGGGCAGAATTTCACCGACGCGGCGTACCTGCAAAGCCTGTGGGCGAATGTGTACCTGTGGGCGGTGGTGCTGGCGATTCTGGGCAACGCGCGCCATTATCTCCATCAGGAGAGAGCGGTGTCGCGCTTTTTCAGCCAGCGGAGTTACGCGCTGTATGTCGTGCATTACCCCGTACTGCTGCTGACGGCGATGCTGCTGACCGAGCGCACGACGCTCCCGGCGGCGCTGACGTATCTGCTCACGCTGCTGATTGGCTTCGGCGCGACGCTGGGACTGTCGGAGGGCATCTGCCGGATTCCGGGGATTCGCTATCTGGTGCTGGGCATTCGGAAGGAGAAAAAGGCATGAATGTATACGAATCCATCCCGACGATGGAGAAGGGCGAAATCCGCCTGCGCCCGGTGACGGCGGAGGATGAAGCGGCGCTTCTGCGCGTCTACGGCGACCCGCTGGCGCTGCCGTTCTTCAACAGCGACAACTGCCACGGTGACATTTTCTATTACGACACGCCGGAGAAGATGCGCCGTGCGATGGACTTCTGGCGCACGTCGTGGGAGCAGGGCTGGTTTGTGCGCTGGGCGATTGCATTGCGCAGCGAGGTCATTGGCACGGTGGAGCTTTGCCGCCGCGGGGAGTCGCCGGACGACCCGTACAGCGGCATGGGCATCCTGCGCGTGGATGTCGGCAGCGCGTGGGAGAAGTCGGACGTGCTGGCGGCAGTGATGGACGCGCTTCTGCCCGATGCGTACGCGCTGCTAAAATGCCGCACGCTGATGACGAAAGCCGCGCCGTATGCGGTTGCGCGTGTGGCGACGCTGACGGAATGCGGATTCGTGCGGAGCGACAAGCCGGTGATGGGACACCATGGGGAAAGGTTCGAGTATTATTGGGTCAGGGAAAAGTGAGGAGAATAGAGAAACGCGGCGCACAGGTCGGTGAGGACTTGTGCGCCGCGTGTTTGTGGGGGAATTACAGCTTTGTGGGAAATTACAGCTTCGCGACTTCCGCCTTGAACTCCGGAATCGTGTCCACGAAGCGGTAGGGGGCGTATTCGCCATAGGCGGAGGGGCGGCTGATGGTGACAAATTGGATGCCTTTGTTAAGATAACGGCTATTCATTTCTGCCTTCAGCTGAACCACGGGTTTTCCCAGCTTCATGCGAATTGCCACACTGCCGATTTTATTGGCGTTCTTTGCCACAACGTAGCACATCGGATAACACCTCCTGAAATTCTGCTTCATTCTTAATTTTGCCCTGCTCATAGAGGGTGCGCATTTGAGCACCAACAGCAAGCGGATACTGCTTTTTGTACAAGTATTTATGCAGCCAGTTGTTTAACTGACGGTCAAAATAAGTGTTATACTGAATTTCAATAGGATAATGAAAATTATCCAGCTGATAATAGACATGCACCCCGCGATAGCCGTCGTCATTCGCTTTTCCATGCGACATATTCACAATCCGCAGTGCATCTGGCGGCGGATTTTTCAGAATTTCATCATAATCGTCGCGCAGAGAGCGAAAACCCAGCAAATCATTGAAAACTTTTGCCGTCGGTCTGTCCGGGAAATAGCGGTCATACTTGTGTGAAGCCGATTCCAATGACTTGACGCGATAGTCCAAAGCAAGCTGTTCTAAGGCTTCATGCTCGTCATACCAAACGGAAATTTCTTCAATTTCGTGCAAAAGTGCAGCTTTGGTGAAGTGCGCAAGGCTGTTTTTCAAAGAAAGTCCCAAATTTGTGCGGAATGATAGCGATTGCAGAATCTCAACCGACAGTCCATCTTGCAGCAAAAATCGGCACATGAAAACACCTCCCTGCACTGCCTACGTTCTTATTATAGCATGGGGCTATGCGTTCCGTCAAGAAGGGGGACAAAAGGGGCTTACTTCCTCCTCGGCAGCAGCGGCTGATTATCCACCTTCTGCGACAGCTTGTCCTGATTGAGCTTGAACACATCCGCCACCTCGCTGATGGTGATGTACGCGCGATCATCGAGGTCGTGCACAATGTCCTTCATCCGGCTGATTTGGAAGCGGTTGACGACGAAGTACACAATCGTCATTTCCTCGTGCGAAAAACCGCCCTGCGCCGGGATGCACGTCATGCCTGTGCCGAACGCCTCGCCCAGCGCGCGGCAGATGGCGTCCGGGTTGCGGGTGACAATCAGCGCCGCCTTGCTGCGGTCGATGCCCTCGATTACAAAATCGACGACTTTCAGCCCGACGGCGTAGGCGATAATGGAATACAGGGGGAGAATCCAGCTGGAACGGAGCAGTCCGGCGAGGATGTACAGCACGACGTTGTAGCTCATGACGAATGTGCCGACGGTCATGCCGAGCTTGCGGGCGAAAATGACCGCCATGACCTCCATGCCGTCCATCGCGCCGCCGCCGCGGATGGCAAGCCCGCTGCCGACGCCCGAAATCAATCCGCCGAAGAGCGCACAGAGCAGCAGGTCTGTCCCTGCCAGCGGCGAGGAAATGCTGACGTCAAGCGGCAAAGGCCCCTGAATCAGCCACGCGCCGAGGGAGTAAATGAACACGGAATACACGGCGTAAATGGTGAACTGCACGCCCTGCCGCTTCAGCCCGAAGAGGAACAGCGGCACGTTGAGCAGCAGCAAAATCAGCGACAGGCTGCACCAATCGGGGGTGATTTGCGCCAGCAGCATCGCTGTGCCGGAAATGCCGGAGTCATAAAGATTGACGGGATAAAGGAATACACTGACGCCGAAAGCGTTGATTAGACCCGCAACGGTCAGCATGACGAAGCGATCCCCGCGGAGGTGGAGGTTCTTGAGCTGCTGAAGGAAGGCTGACCAGTGGGAAGCGAAGAATTTGGCGGATTTGGGCGATTTTTTCATGGAGGGGTGCGCGCTCCTTTCCGGATAATATAATATGATAGAATTATAACACAGAAAAATGAACCCTGCAAGAAGATTTGCACGGGCGCATCGAAATATTTGGCGGCGGAAAATCCGTTATCCTTCGAGCAAAATTCACAAAAATCAACTGATTCGCAACATACGTCAAGCAATGATTCAACATTCACGAAACAAGCAAAAAAGGACATGGCAAAAACGTTTGTTTTTGTGTTACTATTTACATAGGCGGCGGGTGATCGAAGGGGGATCTACGCCGAGTTTGGAATACAGGGGTAGCCTGTCTAATTCGCTTGGATGGGTGCTTTTGTGTTCCCCTGCTCCATTCATTTTCCGTAAAAGGAGGATATCCATGTTCAAACGTTCTTCTGTCTGGCGGGGATTGACGCTTGTGTTTTCCCTGCTGCTGGCCATCTCGCTGATGGCTGGTTCTATTCTGGAGACGTATCGTACATCCGTTGATGCGTTTTTCAACACGCGCAGTCAGCTGACGGTGACCGAAGTTGACGAAACCGGCGAGGCGTGGTCGTACGTCTCCAAGTTTAAGACGGCCAAGGAAGCCTTCGAGGGCTTGAAGGAGTTTGCCATCCGCGAATCGCAGGAAACGGTTGCCCTGCTCAAGAATGACGGCAACGCGCTTCCGCTGAGTAAGGATGCGAAAATCACCATGCTGGGCGTGCGCAGCTACGCGCCCGTGTACGGCTCCTCCGGCGGCTCGATTACCGACGGCAACGCGACCGTGCAGATTTTCGACTGCTTCACCGAGCGCGGCTTCCAGCTGAACCCGTCCGTGCAGGCGGCGTATGCGAAGTATTTTGCGGATAAGACGTGGACGAAGCCCCGTTTCGGCGGCGGCATCATCCCGGAATATGCCGAGATTACCGCGTACAATGACCCGCGCGAACTGACGCTGGACGAGCTGACCGCCCTGAACGCTGATTTCCGCAAGGACTACGCGGAATACAGCGACGCGGCAATCGTCGTCGTCGGCCGCCCCGGCAGCGAAGCCGGCAATGGCTACTATCCCGGCAAGGACGGTTTGGCGGAAGGCGTCAGCACCGTTACCGGCAACATCCTCTCCCTGTCGGACGAGGAAATGGCGATGATTAACGAGGCGAAGGCGAACTTCGACAAGGTCATCGTGCTGGTCAACGCCACGAACCCGATGGAAATCGCCAACCTGAAGGACGACCCGGACATCGACGCGATCGTCTGGATCGGCTTCCCCGGCGCGTACGGCTTCTATGGCGTGGCGGACGTGCTCAACGGCACCGTCTCTCCCTCCGCGCACCTTGGCGACGTGATGGCGAAGAACAGCGCCCTCGCGCCCGCTATGGCGAACTACGGCAACATCCCGTGGACGAACGCGGCGGACTTCGCGGCGGACGCGAATGTCAACTCCTACCTGATTGAGGCGGAAGGCATCTACGCCGGCTACCGCTACTACGAAACCCGCTATGCCGATATTGTGCTGGGCAACGGCGGCGCGGAAGCCAAGGCCGGCACCTACGCCAACGCCGACGGCACCGTCGCCACCGAGGACGGCACATGGAATTACGCCAACGAAGTCGTTTATCCCTTCGGCTACGGTCTGTCCTACACCACCTTCGAGCAGACGCTGGACAGCGTGACCATTGCGGATGACAAGAAGACTGCGACCGTCACCGTGACTGTGAAGAACACCGGCGACGTGGCGGGCAAGAGCGTCGTGGAAGTGTACGCAAGCGTGCCTTACACCGACTATGACCGCCAGAACGGCGTGGAAAAGGCAGCTGTGCAGCTGATGGACTTTGAAAAGTCTTCTACGCTGCAGCCCGGCGCATCCCAGACCATCACCATGAAGGTTGATCTGGCGAATCTCGCCTCCTACGACGCCAATGGCGCCAAGACCTACATCGTCGACCCCGGCGACTACTACTTCGCCATCGGCACGGACGCGCATGACGCGCTGAACAACGTGCTTGCGGCGCAGGGCAAGACTGTCGCGGACGGCATGACCGCCGACGGCAACGCGGCAAAGACCTACAAGTGGACGTGGACGGGCGATGTGGACAAGACCACCTTCGCCGTGAGCAAGAACGGCACGGCCATCACCAACCAGCTGACCGAAGGCGATTACGCCATGGATTACAACGCCTTTGAGCCCGGCACGGTGACCTACCTGAGCCGCGCCGACTGGAACGGCACGTTCCCCAAGACCTACTCCGGTCTGACCGCGAACGCGACGGTTTCCCGCCTGCTGAACAACGACCTGTACACCCTCAAGACCGATGACGACGTGTCCGACCTCATCTTCGGCGACACCACGTCTACGCTCACCATCAACGACATGAAGAACGCGCCTTACGATGACCCGCGCTGGGAAGAGCTGGTCAACAAGGTTACGGTCGCGGAATTCCTTGATTTCTCCGCCAATGCGTTCCATAACATTCAGGGCATCGCCTCCGTCAACATGCCGCAGAAGGCTGCGGACGACGGCCCCGGCGGCTCTGACTCCCACTACCTGAACGAAGGCGGCTATCAGGGCGTGCCCTACGCGGATGCGGCGGATTACACCTCCGGCACGCGCGTTGCGCCCTCTCCTGTGAACCTTGCCTACGCATGGAACAAGGAACTGGCGTTTGAAAACGGCGAAATCATCCTCGGCGAATCTACCCTCGTGCTGGATCTGCCGATTATGATTGGCCCGGGCATGAACATCCACCGTCACGCGTACAACGCCCGCGGCGTGGAATACTACTCCGAAGACCCGATTCTGTCCGGCTATGTCGGCAGCGCGGTGGTGCAGGGCGCGCAGAGCAAGGGCACGCTCGTCAACATCAAGCACATGGGCTTCAACGATCAGGAAATCAACCGTTCCGGCGTCGCCGTGTTCATGAACGAACAGAAGGCGCGTGAGCTGGAGCTGCGCAACTTGCAGCAGGCGTTTGAAGGCAACGGCAAGCCCGCTTCCTTTGAGGGCGACGCGACGAAGGACAACACCTACACCTCCGGCGCGCGCGGCGTGATGACCTCCTACAACCGCCATGGCGCGGTGGCCGCGAGCGCAAACGTGGCGACGATGGTCAACATCCTGCAGGGTGAATGGGGCTTCCACGGCTACAACGTGACGGACTTCACCGGCGTTTCGCTCAAGGCTGCGCCGAAGGAATCCCTGATGGCGGGCACGACCAACTTCTGCGGCTTCGGCGCGAGCGTCGATTACTGGAACGCGGAAGCGCTTTCCGGCGACCGTGCGATGCTGCTGGCGATTAAGAACGACATCCACAATGCCCTGTACGCGCTGGCGAACTCCGCGATGCTCAACGGCGTGAAGTCCACCACCGTTGTCAGCACGGTTGAAGTCATGACCCCGTGGCGCGTGGCGTACACCGCCTGCGAATACGCCTTTGGTGCGCTGGCGGCGCTGAGCCTCGTGTTCTGGGTCGTGAGCAAGGCAACTTCCAAGGGAGGCAAAAAGGCATGAAAAAGACGAGCATTTTCGCCACGGTGACGGCGCTTGCCGCCCTGGTGATTTATCTACTAACGTCGCTGACCGGCTTTATGGCTGGCAAGGCGATGAACATCTGGCCTGTCGTGCTGACGGTCGCCGCCATTGTGCTGCTCTTCGCGGCAGACAAGATGAAGAAGCCTTCCGCTTTGAAGGACATCGTGATTGTGCTGACTGGCTTTGCGCTGATCGGCTGCATCTCCTTCTTCGCGATGGATCGCGTGAAGCTGGCGGCGGATGTGTGGTTCATCCCCGTCAACCGCCCCGCAACGGAGGATGTGGCGCTGTACTGCTCGCTGGCTGGCGTGGCGCTGTACCTGATTTCCTTCGTGACCGTGACGGTCAAGGCGTTCTCGCACAAGGAATAATCCCATCGTTTCGGAATGCGGGATAGGCTCGTATTCCGCCCCACCCGGAGCGCCCTGCTTCGGGTGGGGTTTTCGTGCAGAAAATACTATTTCCAAATGAGAACACGACACCGTATTTTCATTTGGAAATAGTATAAAACAATTTATTAGGAAGGATGATTTTCCCGATGAAAGCAACCGCTTGGAACACCGGCTGGCTCTTCCGCCATTTGGACAGCCAGGAAAACTTCGTCCCCGTCACCCTCCCGCACGACGCCATGCAGGCGGAACCCCGCACGGAGCTGTCCGCAAACGGCATCAACGGCGGCTGGTACGAGGGGCGCGACTACGAGTACATCCGCCGCTTTACGCCGGATAAGTCCCTGCGCAGCAAGACGCTGATGCTGGAATTTGAGGGCGTGTACCATCTGGCGGAGGTGTACCTGAACGGCGAGAAGATTGCCGAGCGCCCGTACGGCTACACGAATTTCTATGCGGATTTGACCGACCGCGTCCGATTTGACGAGGAAAACGAACTGCGCGTGATTGCCCGCAACAGCGATCAGCCCAACAGCCGCTGGTATTCCGGCGCGGGCATCTATCGCCCGGTGGTGCTGTGGACGGCGGACAAGCAGCAGCATATCGCCCTGAACGGTGTTCGCATCCGCACGGTGTCCATCAATCCCGCGACGGTGGAGGTCGCCGTGCGCACCGTCGGCGCGGGGCGCGTGTCGGTGGATGTGCTTGCGGGCGAAAAGCAGGCTGCATCCGCCGCCGCGGACACGACGGGGGAAATCACCCTGACGCTGACTGTCCCCAACGCAAAGCTCTGGGACGTGGAGCACCCGAACCTCTACACCTGCCGCGTCCGCTTCGGCAGCGACGAGGACTTGCAGACCTTCGGTATCCGCACCCTTTCGTGGGGCAAAAAGGGCATCCTGCTCAACGGCGAGCGCGTCATTGTGCAGGGCGCGTGCATCCACCACGACCAGGGCATCCTCGGCGCGCGCTGCTATGCGCAGGGCGAGGAGCGCCGCGTCCGCCTGCTGAAGGAAAACGGCTACAACGCCGTCCGCAGCGCGCACAATCCGTGCTCGAAGGCGCTCCTGGACGCGTGCGACCGCCTCGGTATGCTGATGATGGACGAGTACATCGACCACTGGTACATCCACAAAACGGAATACGACTATGTGCCGTACTTTGACAAGTGGTGGAAGCAGGACATCGCCGACATGGTGGACAAGGACTACAACCACCCGTGCGTCATCCTGTACTCCACGGGCAACGAGGTCAGCGAAACGGCGCAGAAGAAGGGCATCCAGCTCACCCGCGAGCTGACGGACTACCTGCATTCGCTGGATAATACCCGCCCCGTCACCTGCGGCATCAACATCTTCTTCAACTTCCTGTCCTCCATCGGCTTTGGCGTGTACAGCGACGAGAAGGCGAAGAAGGAAGCCGAAAAGGCGGAGAAGCTGCGCGCCGCCGGGGTGCAGCCGCAGAAGAAGAAGGCCGTCGGCAGCAAGTTCTTCAATGACCTCGCGGGTCTGATGGGCGACGAATTCATGAAGCGCGGCGCGACTTTGCACGGCTGTGACGTGCGCACGCGCGATGCGTTTGCCAACATGGACATTGCGGGCTACAACTACGGCATCTACCGCTACAAGCACGACCTGAAGAAGTATCCGAACCGGCTGATTCTGGGCAGCGAGACGTTCTGCAACGATGCGTACCGTTTCCGCGAGCAGGCGAAGAAGAACCCGCGTCTGGTGGGCGATTTCGTCTGGGCGGGGATGGACTATCTGGGTGAAGTCGGCGTTGGGTCGTGGGAATACAAGGCGTACGCGACGCAGTTCAGCGGGCTGGGCTGGACGACGGCGGGGTCGGGGCGCATCGACCTGAACGGCCGTCCGCTGGGCGAAGCGCTGTACACCCGCGTCGCGCTGGAGCAGGAAATCGGGCCGTACATCGCGGTTCGTCCGGTCGTGTTCTCCGGCGAGAAGCATTCGCCGTCCGCATGGAAGATGACGGACGCCATGCCGTCGTGGAGCTGGGCTGGCTGCGAGGGCAAGAAGGCGCACATTGAGGTCTACGCGCGCGCGGCGAAGGTCGCGCTGCTGCTGAATGGCAAGAAGGTGGCGGAAAAGCAGCTGAAGAACGACTGCTTGGCGAAATTCACCATTCCGTACCAATCCGGCACGCTGGAAGCCGTGTCCTATGACGCGATTGACCGCGTGCTGGGGCGCTGCAAGCTGCAAACGGCCGGGGCGGACACGGTTCTGCGCGCCGTGCCGGAGGAAAAGAAAACGAAACCCGGCCGCCTGTGCTACATCCGCATCCGCTACACCGACCGCGCGGGCGAATTGAAGCCGATGGAACGCGGCATGGTGAACATCACGGTCAGCGGCGGCAAGCTGCTGGCGGCGGGCAGCGCATGCCCCTTCCATCCGGGCAGCTACCTGACGCCGGAAACCGACACCTACTACGGCGAAGCGCTGGCGGTGGTGGAAGCAGGCGAAAGCGGCGCGGTGGAGGTTTCCATCAGCGACGGCGAGCGCAGCGACACGGTGAAAATCCCGATTGCGTAAGAAAAGCTTCCTACTATAATGGTAACAGCCGCAGGTCGTATTGAGGACGGCGGCTGTTTTTTCGTGCAATTGTAAATTCTGACGCGGGGGAGGTGGATTGGCAGGAAAATGGGGGGGAAGGGGGAGAATATCAACAGCAGCAAATCAATTAGGAGGCAGCATATGAGTCACTGCAAGCAAACGGTTTTTCTGATTCTACTGATGCTCGTCCTGCTCTTGCCGCTGGCATCGGCGGAGGGGCGCACGTTTATCACGGTGGATGACTGTGTGCCCCTCGAAATCCGGGCGGGCAGCGCGGTCACGGCGGACGAGCTCGTCATCCCGAAGTGGGGGAACGTCATCAATCCGCAGTTTGGAGACCAGATTCACCCGTCGCTCACCAATGACGACACGGTGGTGGATGGCGACATCAGCAGCCTGCGCGTGCTGCTCCTGCTGGCGGACGCGGACGGGAACAAGTATCTGCAAGCCGCCGTGTGGGACGCGGACAGCGCGACGTACGCCATCACGCGCAGTTCAAACCTGCCGGAAAATGCGTATCTGGACACCTATCACGAGGGGGATGCTATCTTTCTGTCAGTTGGATACGACACGCCGGGATTTGCCGAATCGGGTGATTTGGACGACCTTGCGTGGCTGTACATCACGGCGGAATGGACGGACACGGACGCGTGGGTCGTGACCGATGTGACGGACGGGTTCTCGTTCTTCGTGGATTACGACGACGGGCAGTACGTCATCCGGGACTATTGGGACGAGGACGTGCTGCAAACGATTTCGCGGGATGCAACACTTGACACATTCGACTTTGTGAATCCGTTTGCGGCGGAAATCGGGTGGATGAAGTAAGATGAACAAGCTCTGGAATCTGCAAAACTACTCGGCGGAAGCGCTGCACCGAACCGCGGCGCGACGGGCTGCGCATCCGGATTCATCCGCAGGTGCATCCGTTCCTGCGCCGCGAAGTGCATACGTTTGTCCGCTGGCTGCGGGCAAATTACCCGTTTCCGATTCGGGTGAACGTTTACATCCCGAACACGAAGAAAATCCGCGCGAACGACGGCGATTTGTGCTACGGGCGCTGCTTTGTGCCGGATGACCCGGACGACAGCATCACCATCGACGTCGCCGGAGGCTACGACTACGACGGCGACTTTCGGGCGCTGCAAAATTACACATGGGGAACCATCTTCACGCTGGCGCACGAGCTGGGGCACTACTACCAGTACCTGAACCGCGTTTCGCTGCCCCCGCGCGGGATTGAGTGGCAGGCGACGTACTACGCGCACCGGGTGCAGGAAGCGTATTATGACGCGGAGTGGGACGAGATGGACGAGTGTGCGGATGAGTCCTGACGGCGGAGTTTTGGACGCGAAACTCGAAAAGCCTTGGTATTATCAAGGGGGGGAATGATGTCCTCATCGCGCGCCCGGCAGCAAAAAGTTCCCCGATTTTTCGCGCGCAAGTTGCTTTTCCCTTGCGCGAATCCGCCGATTATGCTATAATAGGTTTGCTGCTGAAAATTGCGTTCTTCGGCGGCAACTTGCGAAAGCCTTGAAATCACCGGGTTTCAGGCACATGAGCCCATAGCTCAGTAGGATAGAGTAACTGCCTCCTAAGCGGCCTATGCGCGGAAACCATCCTGCTGACGCAAAATCTCGCTCACAGTTCGAGTGGCGCAGGATTTTGCCGGATTTGTGCCGAAATCCCAGCTAATGCGCGGGAAACGGTTCTTGTCCGAGCGGATTGCAAAATGAGCAGATTCTGCTAACAGGATGCCTCTCCTGCTAACGAAAAGAGGTCGGGGACAGGACCCCGAAGGGCCGAAAACCCTTGTAAATCCTGACTTGGTCTCGTAGCTCAGTAGGATAGAGCGGTCGCCTCCTAAGCGACAGGCCGTGGGTTCGAATCCCGCCGGGATCACCAATTTGATAAGAAAATCGCCTGTTTCAGACATGGATTTGACGAGAATCCGCGGCTGAAATGGGCGATTCTTTTTTTGTGTTCAGTGTGCGAAAATGCACACGCGACCGATTAGCTGATTAGAAATTTGCTAACGATTTTCCGCTCCTGCTAATGGCGATTTGGGGTGGAAGCCTGTTTCCCTGCTAATTTTGAGAAGCGGTCAAATTTTACGCCGTTGGAAGGGATGATTCGTGCAGGACAAAGGAAGGCGAAACGCCGTGTTTTTCCTGCGTTTCTGCGGGATGAATGAAGGTACGCAGTGTGTGCGGTTCGTCGGATGGATATGCGGCAGGGGCTAATGGCTTGGGGCGTGACGTTAGCGCGTTGGATGGCGGAGATTAGCTGTGCAAAGTGCGTGCGTCGGAATTAGCGATACACCCTCTGCCCCAAAAGTTCCCTCGGAACAAGACTACGGACCTGCTGCATATTTCGCAGTCTGCCATTTCGCGCCACATGTCTCAGTTGGAAGATGAACTTAGGCGTAAAGCATCAGGAGCTGGGCATTATGCCCTATGTGGCAGAATAAGTGGGAATCGCCGCGCTTGCGTGGGTTCCGCCTACCACATGAAGGGCGCCTACGCCACCACCCAGCTGTTCCAGGAGAAACTGAAGAAGTCCGGCGTGGCCGACAAGGTGGAGCTTTTCGCCAGCTTCTGCATGGGCGAGTGCAAGGACGGCCCCTGTGTGCGCATTGACGGGGTGAAGTTCCATCATGTGGATCAGGATCGCATGGCCAGCCTAGTGCAGGAAGAAATTGTCCCCCGCGCCAACGCATAAGCGGAGGGCAGAAGCATGAGCATCATTCAGCTGAAGGAAGCCAACTGCAAAAACTGCTATAAGTGCATCCGTCACTGCGATGTGAAGTCCATCACCTTCCACGAAGATCAGGCCCACATCCTGGAGGACGAGTGCGTGCTGTGCGGCAAGTGTACCCTCATTTGCCCGCAGAACGCCAAGCAGATTGAGAGCGACGTGCAGAAGTTCTGCTCCATGATCGACCGGGGTGAGAAGGTCTACGCCTCCGTTGCGCCGTCCTTCATTGCGGCGCTGCCGGAGGGGGCAACCTTCGCCTCCCTGTCCTCCGCCATGAAGCGCCTGGGCTTTGCGGGTATCGAGGAAACCGCTATCGGCGCAACGGCCGTCAGCGAGGAATATGCCGCGCTGGCGGAAAAGGGAAGGATGACCAACCTCATTACCCCCTGCTGCCCCACGGTGAACCTGCTGGTGGAAAAGTATTTTCCCGATCTGCTGGATCAACTGGCACCGGTGCCGTCGCCTGCGGTGGCCCATGCGCGGATGCTGCGCCAGGCCCATGGGGACGACATCCGCGTGGTGTTTGTCGGCCCGTGCATTTCCAAGAAGTATGAGGCCCAGCAGAGTGGCGTGATTGATGCGGTGTTGATGTATGACGAGCTGCGGGAATGGCTGCGCCGGGAGGGCGTGGCGGCGGGCGGCGCGGAGGATCCCGCCGCGCTGGAAATGCACCACACCATCAGCCGTGTGTATCCCGTGCCCGGCGGCATCTTCAAGACCATTCCCTCAGAGAAGCGCGCCAGGTACAAGTCAGTGGCGGTGAATGGGCTGGACCGCTGCATCTAGACGCTTAATACTATTTCCAGATTCAACTGCGCCATCTGCTTGCGCCTTTTCCCTTCTGGCGTCCGCTCATTCCACTTAGCGTAGCGCTGCTACGCTGCGTTTCATTCACGTTAGCCAGAATGAAAAATTCGCGGCGCATCTTGGCGCATTCTTATCTGGAAATAGTATAAGGATATCCGCGAGCATCACATCACCGGCTATATCCTGGAGATGAGCTCCTGCGTGAATTCCTGCGTGGGCGGCCCCGGCATGAAGGAGCACTCTACGCCCTTCCTGATGAGCAAGGACGCGGTGTACACCTTCTCCCGGAAGGATAACGGGGGCGAAATGCCTCCCTCTGAAAAGGTACAGGTCGGGCCAAGAAGGTGAAGGAAAAGGTTCCTGCCGAGGCCCCTGCGAAAAAGCGTGGCCGCAAGCCCAAGGCGGTTGTTGAAGCAGCGCCTGTTGAAACGCCCGCCGAGGCTCCCGTCAAGAAGCCCCGCGCGCCCCGCAAGAAGAAGGTCGAGGAGAATCCTAAGGAGTAAGAGCATAATAATACACGCGTACCTGTCTTTGACAGGTGCACTTTTTTGGCTGATTATTGCTTTGTGAATATGGCCGGAGAACTGACAGGTTCTCTGGCCATATTGATATTGGCGGCAAGGGAAGAAAGCTGGACAGGGACGCGCTTATGGCGATAAGCAGCGCCTCTTCCTTTGATGGTGCAGCAAAGTGTTCCGGTCAAGGCATGCTCCTTGCCGGACTGCGTACACCGCTGAGCAAAATCACCTCGACCGGCGAAATTGAGCAGCGGTTCCG
>OGMF01002051.1_pt1 | contig 17968 bp, 28 predicted proteins | sample 1572921 | NCBI WGS metagenome assembly OGMF01 (sample SAMEA2581919, study PRJEB24529) | metagenome | biome: Human gut stool | place: China | collected 2011
ATTCGGGCATTTCATGCGCTCATCTCCTTTTTAATATTCTTTTATGATACACCGAACCAAGCACCACTGTAAAGCGCTGAGTTGTAAAAAATGCGGCTAAAAAATGTGGCTATAGCATCGACGACATACAATAACTGGTTGTTATATAAGAAAAAAGGTTGTAAAGAGTAAGGGAATATGATATAATATTGTAAAATGATGATGAAAAGATGAGGAGCCCTTTATGGCCTCCAATCCCGAATTTGTTCAGTATATTGCGGACCAGCTTGCCCCAGCCGGGCAGGTGACCTACCACAAAATGTTTGGCGATTATGGCGTGTATCTGGACGGCAAAATGTTTGCCCTGGTGTGCGATGACCAGCTGTTTATCAAAATTACCAAAGAGGGGGCAGCCCTTGCTCCGCAGCTGCCCAAAGCCCCGCCGTATGATGGTGCAAAAGACTATTTTCTGTACGAGGATGTGGATGACCGGGAACACATGATTGCATTTGTGCAGGCCACCTGCCGCGAACTGCCCATGCCAAAGCCCAAAAAGAAGAAAGGAGCGACCTGACCGATGCCGTTTGACTATAAAAAGGAGTATAAGGAATTTTATCTCCCGCCCCAAAAGCCGCAGCTGCTGGAAGTGCCGCCCATGAACTATGTGGCGGTGCGCGGCCATGGTGACCCCAACGCGCAGGATGGAGAATATCAGGCGACCATTGGTATGCTGTATGCGGTTGCCTTTACCATAAAAATGAGCTACAAAGGTACCCACCAGATCCCCGGCTATTTTGAATATGTGGTGCCGCCGCTGGAGGGCCTTTGGTGGCAGGAGGGGCAAAGCCGGGTCGATTACGCCCATAAGGAAACATTCTCTTGGATCGCCATGATTCGCCTGCCGGAGTTTGTAACCAAACAGGAGTTCGATTGGGCCGTGGCCGAAGCTGCCGCCAAGAAAAAGCTGGATCTCAGCAAAGTGGAGTACTTTACTTATGATGAGGGCCTGTGCGTGCAGTGCATGCACCTTGGCAACTATAATACCGAGCCCGCAACGCTCAACGCAATGGAGCAGTTTGCGGCGGAGCGGCACTATAAAATTGACTGCACCTCCGCTCGCCTGCACCACGAAATTTACCTCAGCGATCCCCGCCGCACTGCCCCGGAAAAATGCAAGACCGTTATCCGGGAACCGGTCTGCAAGGTGGAGTAAAGATCACCGGAAAGAGAACAAAATCAAAATAAAGACTGCCGTACCACCTGATCAATACAGGGGGAGGGCAGTCTTTTGCAGTTACCGTGAAAAAACCGGCACTCCGGCTTGTTTGATTCTTGCGAAAGTCCTTTGTTTTCGGTCAAAAAAAGAAGGGACTAAGCCAGAATGCCTTGGTTTTCAAGGTCTTTCTGATTTAGTCCTATTATCGCACAATAATCTTTTACAATGACGCAGTTGATATTTCCATCGGTGACATCCTGCATCATTTCCTTGAATGCGGGACGGTCGAAGATGATGCCGCTGTATCCATCGTCGATCTTTTCGGAAACGACCTCAATATCCGGGTTGCGCTCTACAAAGTTTTCAATGAGCTTGCGCTGATTGGAAACGCTGTCGCTCTCGCTGGAATGATCGTCGGTGTAGGACAGGCGGATATAAGCGGCGGCTTTGTATTTGGGCATGAAAAAGCACTCCTTTCTCCCGGACTGCTCCCGCATGAAAAGAGTGGTTATCTGGCTATTAGGTTTTCATCCTTTTCCACACCGATCATAGCACTCTCTGCGGAAAAAAGCGAGGATGTCGCTCAGCGCAAAATGCCTTGCAGACATTCCTCCAACGTAACACCGTTCCCGGCGAAGCAGGCGTTTACCACGAAATCGCCGCAGCGGAAGCGGTAAGGATTTTTGATCTGGCGAATAAAGGCGGCAATGCGTTCTTCCTTGGGAAGATTTTTGTCTACGGATACTTCCCGGATGTCCACCAGTTCATCCGTGTGGATTTGGGTTTCGTTTGGTGTCGGCTGCATCATGGCGATCTCCTTTCTCGGTTTGGTGGGTTTCCTCAAGGTCACATGAATGCGCTGACGGGAAAGGCCATCAGCGCATGGTATCTGACTTTGAGAGGCGGCTGCGCGGGCAGAATTGGAGCCACATAACATAATGGCGAATACCGGCGCAGCCGCTCTGCTTGTCCATTTGAGAAGATCCATCCTATTTGCCACGCGCCCCGGATAGTGGGCATGATGCAGGCCGCCCTTGGCAGGGCTGTCATAACTCCACGATACCGCTGCCTCAAAGAGCTGGCGCATACCGCAGGGTTCCCCCTCAAGTCTGTGGGAGGGCGTGAGCAAGTTTCATTATCCGCCGCGCTGTCATCGCGCCCGATTTGCCGAATCGGGTCTAAGGCTGCGTAGATCGCTCGGATGGCTTTTCCGGAATCACCTCCTTGAAGCCATCGTCGTGGCGGCGCACCTTATGCCGCTATCACGCGGGTTTTGTGCCTGCATCATGGTCTATTCAGTTTTCAACGTTCGGTGAAAGGCTTCGTGGTGAATGTCCCTTCACCTATCGCCGATTTTGGGTCACTTTTGCACCCTGTTTTCAGCAATCAGGGAAAAGTTTTTTCATTTTCTTCATCGCCGCGCCGATGCTCTTGGAAATATTCTGATGGCTGACACCCTCGGCTGCGCCAATCTCATCAACCGTCATCCCATCCACGAAATACATCCACACCCTGCGGAACTGCGTATCCGTCAGGTGCTTCCGAATCTGCGTGACCTTTCTGACGCTGCGGTGGATTGCCTCTGCCCGGTCATGCACCTGCTCCATGCAGACATCCACGGCAGGAATGGAGGCCGCTTCCTCGGATAGCTCATCCAGCGCAAGCGTGTGATTGGCATAGACATGAGCTTCCTTCTCGGAGGCGTGATAGTCCTCGTCTGACAGGGATTTCCATTTCAGAAATTCTTCCTCGCTGGCAAAATCCTTGCAGGTCAGGCGGACGATGACTTCATTGGCGTCCATATAAACGATGGCATCGGGGTCTTTCTTATTCAGCGCATAGCTGCTTTTTTTATTAAACATTTTGTTCCTCCGTTTCGGTGTTAGGTGGTTGGTGAGCCGAGCCAACACCGGCGGAGAACGACAGCCGACAGAAAAACGAAAAAAGGCGCTCGAACGGACATCATTGCCCGCACGAGCGCCTTGATTGCGCACAAAAGCGCAAGGGAATACTGCTGCCCCCGGAGGGGCTAAATCACGGATGAACCATACTGCATAAAAAGAGAGCCGCAACTCACTTCTGTGAGTGCAGCTCGTCTGCGGGATCGCCGTGCGCTTTTTCAAGAGAACGGCTTTTCGGTGCTTATACTTTTTTACTTTGAGGCCAGTGGCCTTAGCAGCATCTCCTGTTCATCCGTGTTCTCATAAAATAATCTCCAGTTCCTTGAATGTGATTTGTAGCTCATCCGATATGAGCTACATGTAGATTTAAGTGAAGCGAAGCTCACCCTACAATATAGTAGAGGTGATTTCCAATGAACTTTCTTGACCTGTTTGCCCAGAGACTCCGCGAAAAGCGGGAGCAGAAAAAGATAACACAGCGCGAGTTAGCAGAACGGCTCAATATGTGTACCCGAACCGTCATTGAGATTGAAAAGTGTAAGAGCAATCCGAAATTTGAAACGGTTGCGCTGATCTCGGAAGAAATGGACATCAGTCTGGACGGAATCGTGTTCCACGACAGAGCGCCGCAGACCGTTGCCAAATGCGTGGTCGATTACTTTGCTGGGAAGAGTGAAGCCGAGTCGCAGAAGTACATAGACCTGTGCATGAGCGCGGACAAACTGAAATGACACGCTGGAGAAAAACAAAAAAGAGGGCCGATAACCCGTGCTGCCTAATGGCTCACGGATTATCGGCCCTGCGTCTATGCGTCTGGCTCGAATTGTTAGAATTTGAGAAGATATATAAAATCCCAGATATTCTAAAAGATGACGGTTATCCTGATGTGCAGGCGTTTATTGCGCTTATATAAACCGAACTCCTAAAAGTGTCTTCATATCTCACCTGCAACTTTAAAATTGTGGTTTTCAAATTCCACTTGTCGGTTCCTTATCTGTGAGATTTTCTTCCGAGGTATCTGTGTACCTGTTCCATGTATTTCTGATACGCTGTCCCAAACGCACCGGTGAGATACTGTTCTTCCTGCAAAATCTGCAAGTGCAGCGTTATGATTGCAAACAGCGTAAAGATTGCTGTCAGCGGATTACAGTACATCAGCAGCACGCCGATGTACATAAAGTCAAAGCCGAGAAATGCCGGATTGCGGCTATAACGGTAAATGCCTGTCGTGACCAGCTCTGTTTTGTCCTTGTCAGGAATGCCCGCCCGCCAGTTATCCTTCATGCACAGTACGGAGAGCAGAAAGATGGCATCGCCCAGCATTCCGGTGCAAAAGCCGGTAAACCGTGCGTTTGCAGGGAGATGGCTCCAACCGAACGCGATGGAGAGAAGCTGTGCGATCGGTGCACCCAGCGTCGCAGCGTTTATCAGCAGCTCTACTGTGTGGATGGATTTTTCCTTCCTGCGTCCGATCTGTCGGGTCTGGATACCGCGCTGCTTTTGCGCCAGCATCTTGGCAAAATAGATACCGTAAAATAAGACCAAAACGGTCAATGCCAGCACTGCATACGGCAAATGGCCTTCCAATGGCAGTTTCATAGGTGTGTTCCTTTCTCCTGAGCAGGACATTCGCACCTGCGGAATAGTGTGTACGGCAGGTTTCCGTGTGCTAACGCGGAGAGCAGCATAAAAATGTCCGAAACGGGGATGAACAAAAATGACGGCATCAGGCAGCGAGTGAACAGATTTTTGCGGCAAGCACCGTGTTTGATGTGGTGTCCCATAATAACAAGGCAGATCACTGCGCCGAGGCTCATCACAAGCGTCACGAGCATACTGCTGTAACAAGAAATGATCATGCGCACAGTCAGCGACGCTGCCTGCGCCGCCAGGATCAGTCGCACAGTATCTAACACGGCGAACAACGCTGTCAGCATACACATCCAGCGCAGGATCACTCCGCCACCGATTCCCAGTCCGCCACCCCAGCAAACGCCGGCACGCTGGCACCACGCCTCATAAATTCGCAAATGCAGTTCATTCTGATGTCCCTCGATAAAACCACAATTGGAAATAGCATAGAGTTTGAAATGGCATAGCTGTTCCTGACAGAGCTGTTCTGCCTGCTCTAAAAAGGCGGTGACGTGTGATGGCGCAGCGTCCACATAGACCGGAGCTGAAATCACAACAGCATCCGCCCACGGAAGCAACGCAAAAGTCTTTTCATAGTCTTTTGCACCACGGAGCGGATTGACCTTGACCTCGCACCCTGTCAGAAACAGCCGCACCAGGGATGAATAAAATGCAGAAGCGCTGCCCTTGGATTTTAGACTGGCATTCAAAATCAAGATGTTCATCTGCTTTTTATCACCTCCGCCATGAGCTCCGGCTTTTCCGCAAAGTACACCTGCGCCGAAGAAAAGCCCATATTGACCCGGTTGGCCTCAACCAGCCTCATGGCCGTTTCACGCTCAAAGTCTGTAACGGCACCATAGAAGCAAACTGTAAGCGTGGGGCGATTTTGATAGCGCAGCGGATGATGGACACGCCCGCTGCGATAGGTGAAAAACGGCAGACTGAGCGATATGGCACGATCCAGCACCTTTTTGACGCCGGGGCTGAATCCTCCGTAGCAGCATCGAGAGAGAATGATGACCTTTTTGCAGGTTCCTATTTGCGCGCCGACCGTTTGCAGATCGTCCTTCATAACGCACTGTCCCGGCGATGCCAGCCAGCAGCGAAAGCAGCCTTGACAACAGGCCGCTTTCTTGGTTGCGTCAATGACGGAAAAGCCGCTGGTGTCCGGCAAAACAGCGGAGAGTACGGCTGGTATTAAATCGTGGATGAAAATCGCCGCCATGGTGTGTCCAGATGATCCTTTCCTTAGAAATAGCGTTTGCGTCCAGTTCACTGCTGTTCATTGATTTTCGGTTTGAATATGAATGAAGCCTGTTGCAGACTGTGCTTTTACTGTCACGGTGTAGCTTCCGCTTTCAGCAATATTCACGGTAAAATCCTTTGCGTTTTGTCCGTTTCCAGAATATAGAACGTTCCCATCCGGCGCTTGGATGTCAAGATGAAGCGCTCCCTTCTCTGTCTCGAAGTGGATGGACAGCACATCACCTGCGTTCAGCATCATCGTGTGCCCATCGGTTCCATTCATGTACTGTGCGTCCAATAAGTAAGAGTCCACATTTTTAATGGTGCTGCCTGTAAGATGTGGCAGACGACAGAAAGCCCAATATGCCGCCCACACGACAAGCAGTATGGCGGCAAGCGTGATGCACACAATCATTCGCCTTTTCATAAAATCGCTCCTGTCCATTTGTAAGTTAAAACGAATCTCCCGATTTGCGTTGGCACAGCACTGCACTGAGTATCAAAACTGCACCACACAAGCCAAAACACCAGCCAATTCCTGCGGCGACCAGCAGAGAGGATGCAAACAGAGAAAGAATCTCAACCAGATTGACACCCATATTCATGACGGACAGTGCAGCAGCCCGATCACTCTCCATTTTCAGCGTGTCGATCAGGTGATTTTGCTGCTCCTCAACATAGAACGCCGCAAGGTCGAGAAAAAGCGGCAAAAAGGCCATCATCAGGATTAAGATCCACGGTTTGTGCAGCAGCCCAAAGCCCACCAATACAGCGCCACTAAGTAGGCAGAAGAAGATCGTCAACTTCTGTTTTGCGCATTGCCCCAGTAAATGAATCAGCGGCTCTGCCAGCATCTGCGCAAGGGAATAGCCGATGATGATCGCAGACAGCCAGACAAGCGGGATGCCGCACTGCACCAATATCTCTGCATAGAAGAAGTTGACCAGCAGCCATGCCACACTGAACAGAGACATCAGCACGGTGAACTTCCGTGCACGTCGGTCGCGCAAAAGAGGCAAAAGCTGTGACAGACCGGCTCTCTCCGTGCGATCCGCTGCTTTGATGCTGACACAGGAATCCCTGCGCAGGAGCAAGGCGCAGATGAAACCGGCTGCACCGGAAAGAACGGTGGCAATCAGCAGGGCTTTCAGGCCAAAGCGGTGATAAATCAGAGCGTAGCTTGCCGTACTGAGCAGAAAGCCTGCTGTGCCGAAATTTGCTGCATGTGCTGTCTTTGGAAGATAATCGCCCTTCCCGTAGGCTGCATAGAGATAGGCGCTGCCTGTGCCGGAGGACAGGCAGGCCGATATGCCCTCGATCACGGCTTCCAGCACGAAAAGTGGGAGAGAGCGAAACAGATATGCCGCCAGCAGTGTGCCCCTTGCTGTGAGCAAAAGAAGCTGTGAAAGGATCAGCGAGCTACGGTAGCCAATGCGGTCTGTCAGATACCCCGTTGGCAGCTCTCCCAATGCGATGACGGCGGAAAGCAGCACTTGCAGCAGGAAAAACTGTCCTTCGCTGATCCCAGCCTGCGTTCGCACCAGAAGGGCGACCGGCGCAAAGAACACCAGTCCGCCGAAGAAGCACATGCCGTCGTAGGCGTCCACCTTGAGATACTTCATTGCACTTTACACCGGTTCAGTTTGTCTCGGCGGCAGTCGCGTCACCGGGTAGGCGGGAAAATTCCTCGTTATAAATCAGACCGCCATCGGAATAGAACCAGACAAGGCTGGCTGTGCTGCCATCGGTAAAGGTGAATTCTACGGTCAAGTCGCTGTTGCCATCTTCGTCAAGATCCGTATAATCGCAGCCCTTGAGCGCTTTGGCAGCTCCGGCGAGCGTTTCGGGATATTTTGCGACGGCGAGCAGCTTTCCACCGGAAGCGCTGTCCCAGAAATTGATCTCCGTATCGCTGACTTCCGGATACACGGTCGTTTCTTTCTCGTCCAGCAGCATTGTGCCGGTTGCAGTGCGCTCTGAGGCGGGAGCTTCACTGTCCGAAGCCGCTGTCTGCCCCTGCTGATTGAGAGAGTCCGGTGTTTTTGTGATAACTTCTCCGCCGCAGGCCGTCAATGACAGAGCCAGAGTCAGCGCAGCAGCTAAAATAATAAGAGTGTTCTTTTTCATTTCTATTCTCCCTTATCCGTGATAATCGCCGGTTGCGGAATCCACCGTGACGTAAGGAATAATCTTGCCGTCAATCTTTACGTAGACCTGATAAATGCCGTCACCCAAATCTTCATAATGATCCGGCGCAACGCCATAGTTTTCCAGCAGGCTTTTCTCAAACTCCGTTTTCCACGCCTCATCATTGGTCGAGGTGTCTGTATCTGCCGGAGCGCTTTCATTGGCTGGCGCTTCTGCCTCATTCGGCGATTCAACCTGTGTATCAGTTGAAACCGATAACTCACTCTTGTCGGGTGCCGGTGATTTTCCGCAGGCCGTGAGGGAAAGTACCATCACGGTGGTGAGCACGACAATAATAGGCTTATATTTCATGTTTTTATAGTGTAAGTGTTTATACATTCTTATTTATACCTCTTTTACAGTCTATCAAGGCTCATGTATGCTGCGGCTTCGCCATGTATTTGTGTCGTATCAAAAAGCTTTACGGAGGTGTCCTCCTGATGGATCAGTAAGCCAATTTCCGTACAGCCCAGAATAACGCCTTGAATACCATTAGCGGACATTTTATCAATAATTTCCAAATACTTTTTTCGCGACTCATCCTTGATTTTCCCTATGCAGAGTTCGTGAAAAATAATGGAGTTTACAGCTTCAATGTCATCCGCATCGGGAATCACAACGCTGATTCCGTTCTCTGCCAGCTTCCCCTTGTAGAAGTCCTGCTCCATCGTATACTTGGTTCCAAGCAGGCCAACTCTGGTAATGTTCTCGCACTTCAATACATCGGCTGTAGCCTGTGCGATATGTATGAAAGGAATGTTCACATAACGCTGCACCTGCTCGAAAACCTTGTGCATGGTATTCGTACAGATCAAAATAAAGTCTGCGCCCGCGGCCTCCAGACTCTCGGCGGCCTTGCCAAGAATTTCACCACTCTTTTCCCACGCACCCGTAGACTGGCACCGTTCTATTTCATCAAAATCTACGCTGTATAGAATACATTTGGCACTATGTAGACCACCAAGTTCTTTTTTGACGATCTCATTGATGATTTGATAGTAGGTGACGGTACTCTCCCAGCTCATGCCGCCAATTAATCCAATCGTTTTCATACTGCATGCCCTCTTTTCTAATCGTGTGTCATGCTGCGTCGAATGTATGGATATTGCTACCCATTCGTCACAGACAATGACATCAGTTTTGTTGTTGATTATTAACACCGCAGCCTCAATTTGAGTGCGGTCTGTACTTTCCTCACTTTTGCATAATCGTTTCGCTCGATTATTTTCACGCTCATATTTCAACCTGTCTCTGTTCTTACTTGATTAACACCCTAACAGCAAATATTCCGCAAGGATGCACAAAAAGGGAAACACCGTCCCCGGAAAGCCTTTGTAATTTGGCCTTTTTGCTAATTGGACAATCAGTGCATACTGTATCGCCGTGCCCAAGAAAATCAAGCAGGAAGCACCGACATAGGCATAGATTGAATCCGACACAGCGTGCATTCCAGCAATCCAGATGGCATAGTACAAATAATCGCCTATGCCACAGGTGGGAATCAGCGTATCTCCTTGTTCCTTCCCATAGACGAACAGCTTAGATGTTAGCCTTACATTGGACATTGCTTTTGCATTTACTGTTCTTTTTCCGATTTTGGTAAAGCTGATAATGTCCATTGCGGTAACTGCTGCACCGATAGACAGCACACCCTCTAAATCAAGTTGTTTTCCGATCCACACACCGCCGTACATAACTCCAAGCACAGAAATAATGCCACCGACAAAGAGCAATTCCCGCTTAAACGGAAGGAGAAAGATATTTATAAGAACAAATATGCCACCAACAATTCCGATTGTCGCAAGGGTTTGTTCCGATAAGAGAAAACAACTCGCAATGGTCAATACGCCATAGAGCGAAATATAGAGAAGCGACCATATTGCACTGTGTCGGATCCTTACCATAGTTTCTTGTTCTAAATTACTGTGCATTTGTATGGACTCCTTCTATTTAGACTTTGGGATTTCACGTATATAGCTGCACTCTTTTCACTGCTCACTTGTGATTGATAAACGCAAGGCCGACCAAACAGATCGCTGTGCCGATAACCTTGTTCCAAGTCAGGGCTTCACGATAAAGTGGCCACCCGACGAAAAACAATGCGACCGCCAAAAATGCGCTCTGCACAATAGAAGCCGTGCTGACCGGCCATCCGGCTTTATAGGCATACACCCAGCCGACCTCCAATGCAACAAGGACAATCCCAAAGAGAAACGGCACATAGTTTGTTTTCATATACTCATGGAGCAGATTCCCATTCCTGTTCAGGACAAAATATACGCTTTACATTTTCTTCGTCCCAATCCTACCGGCGCAGGGAAACCACCTGCTGATCGTGCGGACGGGTATAACGATTATTTCTCATTGCCACGATCCTCGGTTCCTTTTTTGTGCATACAAAGGCCGATCACAAGACCAAACAGCATACCGAGCGATGCGCCAAGTCCGCTGTTGCTGCTGTCGGACAGAGAGCCGAGCATAAGGCCGAGGCACATGCCGACGCACATCCCCTCCTCTGCGTAATCGTCTTCTGCTTTACCCTTGCGGATTGCTGGCCGCACACAGAGAAAGGCGATCAGCAGTCCCATCGAGATCCACGGCGCTGCCGCGCGCATAAAAGACAGAACATTTTCCATCATGATTGTTTTTCCCTCTTCTGTGAATGTGATTTCTACCGCATTCCATTGTTCTTTCGTTTTTGTTTTGGTAGGGTGCTTGCGCACATAGCAAAGATACTCCCAAGATAGTGTTTCTCCGAAATCCGTGGCGATTTCCCGCTTTTCTGCAAGCGCTTGTTCGGTCACATTCGACCATTGCATCATATTGCCAATCAGGTTTTCCATATCCACCACCGGAGAGACAAAGTAAGCCCTGTCCACCAGCGTTTTATCCAGTGCGGACATGGAAAAGAAGGCGCCGATGCTGCCCGCAATCAGTGTAAGGCGATCACAGCGCTGCCGTTGCTGCGCAAAAAAGACCGGAAATTCCTCCTTGGCCTCCCACGGTGTTTGGGAACGGTAGTCGAAGCCAATGACTTCGCAATTCGGAAAGAGGGGCTTGTAATGGTCGACTTCTTCCGCCGAGCCGCCCTTTCCGTGAACATAAATCAATATTTCCCTCATTTCTATCTGTTTTCCTTTCTTGGAAATGTAGATTTTGGAGGCCCGTTTCTGCTGTCCTTCTTCAATAGATGCGTGGAAGCAGTCTGTGTGTACTGCGTTTATAGCCTTCGTATTCCGCGCCGAACTGCGCCAGCAGTGCTTTTTCCTCCACACGAATTCTTGCACTGTAACAAATCAGGCAGCAGAAAAGAACAATGCAGACAGCGACAATATTCCGGAATGTCAACGCAACGCCCAGCAGACTCAGAATGCTACCCGAGTATGCTGGATGGCGAACCGCATGATACAGTCCGGTTCTGACCAGATGTTGTCCCGCTGCCGTCTGCACATGAAGCGTAAATGCTTTTTTCAGGGTCAGCACAGCGCTGAGCCGAATCGTGATCCCCGCCGCAGTAAACGCAGTTCCAATATCCGCAACAAATGGTGGGAACACCATCTGCCGCAGCAGCGTCGGTGCCGTTTGGCTGACAGAGCAGATGCTGACAAGCAGACAAAAGGCAAAGTTGCCATACAACAGCCATTTTGTGCCGTGGTCGCGCTTTGCGGTCTGCGTGCAAGAATCGCGTTGTCTTGTGTAAAAGAAAATGAACAACTCAGAAAGCAGCAGACAGGTAAAGACAACATTAAAGGCATAATATTCCCACAGAGAATGAAATTTTGTCGGATCTCCCATAATTCTTACTTCCTTTTTCTCAAAACAACGGAATCTCACCGTCAAAATGCGCCGCCTTTTCCAGCAATGGCCCTTTCGCCCCCATGGTAAAAGCAATGTCGCTGCTGCGGATAGACAGAAGCCGCATTTCCGGCTTAAGATGCAGAAACACCATCATTTCTTCCGTCAGCGTGATCTCGCCGGACGCTGAAATGGCTGTCCAGCAGTACGCACGCCCCTTGTAGGGAACAAAAGTACCGTCAGGAACTTCATAATATAAAAGTGACGGTGTGTCGGTCAGAATATGTCCCAGCTTCGACGGCAGGAGCAGTCCCTGCCGTGTCACGCAGAAGCCGCCCGTAATTTTGCTCCCAGTAAACAGATAAGCCTTTCCTTCCGAAGCAATGCGGTATTCGTCCACGGCCTGCGGTGGAAGCTGCACCCGTCCATCGGGACGAATCACCGATTCTCCAAAAATAAATTTTCCGCCCTTGTTCATCTGCGGCATAAAAAACAACCCTTCCGTTTCAGAGAATACTTCGTGCAATCTCCATTGTCACGATCTTCAGCACCGCGCCGCCGGACATGACATAGAACCATATTTCACGCGCACGCTGCGTTTTGGCAATCGGCGTGGCAATGGCGGCAATGATGATCAGCAGCGCGCCAACGCAGCCGACGATAGTGGGAATACTGACCAACTGGAACAGACCCGGTGCGCAGCTACCGTCAATGGCATTCTGAATCGTTTTATCTAACCCGTCCCGCGCCGCTGCGAAGCAGCAGACCACAAGTCCAAAAACAAGCAGAAGCACACTTCTGCGTCCCCAATACTGAATAACTGCGCGGTTGAAAACCGACCAGCCGATAAAGCCCAGCAGGGCAAGGATCATCAAGGTTGTCGCCGTAGTGACGGCGTTTCCAAAATAGAGCCTCATTCTCACTACACCTCTCAATACTGGATCATGATCGTTCTGCACGCATCACAGCAGCAGGCTTCCGCGCTCGTGCGACCACCGACCTTCAACCTGGTGAGCTTTACAAATCCCTCCGCGTTTTTGGCGTTTTCCAAGGCGCTCGGCACTTCGCTTGCAAAGCTGAACGCGCCATCCTTACTGCTGAACAGATAGCCGTTTCTCATTTCTTTTCCGCATTTCGGACACATCATCATAAATTTCCCCATTCTTATCGCTGTGCGCTGTACCAATCGAGAACAGCGCTTAGACTTTCCTCCTTGACCCGCTCACCGCTGTGGAGCATCATATCCAGCATATCGTCCTCCTCCGGTGTGCGGTCTTCCTTTTCAGCAAGACCTTTGCCTGCTGTTTTGACCATGATCTCCATCATGAGGCGGTAAACGCCGTGCAGCTTCTTCACATCAAAGTTTCCTTGCAGGGTGAACAGCGGAATGTTGGCTGGCATCGCTGACTTTTTCCGCGTGCTGTCCGTTTGCGTTCCAGTTTGTCCCATGCCGACACCGCAGACGGCGCGTACCCGGTAACGTTTTGCGGCCTCGGCATAGCCCTTGACAGAGCCTGCCATGATCCAGCCAAGGTAGATAACCTCCGCTCCGGCAAAGACCCGTTTCTTCGCTTCCGCAAGAGAATATACCGGAAGTCCGGTTTTCTGCGCCAGCAGCATGGCATAACGCTCTGTGCTGCCGGTATTGGTGGTGTAAATAATAGCGTTCATAGAAACATTCCTCTCAAAAAAGTGAGACGCAGCGCGTGATCGGCTTTGCGATCAGCACTGCGCCTTTGCGTCTGGCTGTTTGGCCTTGATGATAAAATTTTTGACATCGATCATGCTCTCGTGCCTGCACTTCGGGCAGAACAGGGGAAAGGACTTTAATTCCGTTTCCCGAAAGATTTGCAAGCGTGTTTTGGCACCGCACCAAGGGCATAAGACCCATTGCTTTTCTTTTGTGGCTTCTTTCATCATGATATTCCTGACTTTCTGCAATCGGATTCTATTCTGGAGATAAAACGGTCAATATGCGCGTCCAGCAGCGAGGCAACAGAGTCCTTATCCTTCGCCCCATCGTAGACGCTGTAGAGAAGGTACATCGGCCCATAGAACTCCAGCGCCAGCTGCATGGCGGCTTCGTCAGTATCTGTCAGCTTACGAAAAATTGCAGCCATGTACTCCAAAGGCCCGCCTGCAAGATAGTCGTGATGGAGCTGCGCCAGCTTAGGATCACGGTATTGCTCCAGCGTCAGCATCTTGCGGAAATTGGATGAAAACGATTCCTGCGTCCAATGATCAAACTGCGCCATGCTGTATGCGCGGATCTTCTGCACCGGCGTATGCAGGTAGGCTTCCGCAAAGCCGTCAGGCTCCGTCTCCGGCATTTCATAGCTTTCCGCGCGTTCATAGTCCATCTCATTCATGCGTTCTACAATCCTGTCCAAAATCTCCTGTTTGCTGGTATAGTGCTTATACAGGGCGGCTTTCGTAAAGCCCAACTGCCTCGCAATATCATTCATCGATGTCCCAAGGTAGCCGTTCTGCGCAAACAATTCCAGCGCCGTTTCCAAGATCCGTTCCTTTGTGCTATCAGCCATGTTTTTTCTCCTTATCAAAGTAACCAATCGGTAACTCATAGTATAGTTACCAATTGGTTGCTTGTCAAGACCTGTTGAAAAATTTTGTTGAAAGCAGCGCATAACAAGCATCAGCGAAAGGATTGGAGTGACACAGTGAGATGCGCCGCGCCAAAAATCACCATGATGATTGCAGCCGGAAGGTTATGCAGCCAGATAGCGGCGCACAGATAATACAGCACAGGAAACACCGCCAGCGGCATCGGGACAAAGAGGAACGAACAGTTCAGCAGGGAGATTTCTCGGCCACCCATAAAATAGCGGAGCCACACGGCGTAATACAGCACCAAGAAAACTGCCGCAAGGGAAAACCAGACGCTCCGGAAGCTGAGATTTTCCCGGCTCACAAGCAGCATAACCGCAAACAGATAGGCGATGCGGCTGATTTGTTCGACGATCTCAACCCAATGCGTGACCGATGCGGTCTGTTCCGCTTTTCCGGCTGGCGGAAACATGACATAGGCGATGTTGATCAGCATGGGAAGCGCAAAGATCACAAGCCCGATCCACGAAAAGGACACTTTCAGATTCATAAAACAACGCCGGCTTTCACAGCAAATTCAGGCAGCTTTGTAGTCTTCCCATAAATGGAGATCAGCGCGCGGAACTCCCGGCGGAACGCCTCACGCAGTTCTGTCTCCGTCAGGTGCAGATGATCTGTATTGACGAGGATCGCTAGTCCGTAGGTAAAGTAGATCATATCCTGATGAAAGCGGCGGGCAACATCCTCTGCGTATCCAAATTCATCAACGATCACGCCGATGATCTCCTGCATTAGAATGTCGCTTTGATATGCCCCCGGTTGTTTGCCCTCCAGATAGAGCCAGCGGAACAGCTGCTTTTCCTCGGCAGCGAATTTGACGAAGCCCATGCCGTAGCTGCTGTAGCGGCTGTCATTTCCTTCGTGGGCGCGCAGAGAATCCCGCACACGCTGCGTGTGCAGTTCGATCGCACGTTCTGTCAAAGCGGTTTTCAACTCGTCCATGTTCTTGAACGAAAAGTAGATCGGCTGCGTGGAACGGCCCAGTTTTTTGGCGACACTGCGGGCATTGATGGCAGAAAAGCCGTTGTCACGCAGTACCTCCACCGCAGCGTCGATAATTTGTTCCTTTGAAACCTTTCTGACTGCCGGCATAAGCACCATCCTTGTACAATAACACTGCGTTATATATAACGCAGTGTTATTGTGTCTTGTGGGACGTGATTTGTCAAGCGGTATGTTATTCTACCGTTTCAATGGAGTCCGCAATGCGCATCCTGGAAATGGCACACAGCGGGATGGCTGCAAGGTGTCTGTCTGTGCCGCGCCGACGAAGATGCAGCAGACATAGCCCGGCGCTGCGCCGGTCACCGAGGCAAGGATGCCGTAATATGCGCCCTCCCAGAGCATTTTGATTTGGGCAAGGTTCTCCGCCATCTCCTGACTGCTCTGGCGGTAAGAAAGCCACTGTGTGCAGGGATTTTCTCCGCATCAGCCGTCCGGCCATATTTCAAAGGCGGCGGTGTCTGCATCCTTTTCAGTATGGAGCAGACCTCCGCATAGTAGTCGCTGCCCGGCAGCCCTATTACGCGAAGCTGCTTGACGCCCAACTTTACGACATCGCCGACGGCGAGACTGGTTTGCTCGACGGCTTCTCCGCCATAGGCGAGGGCGATGGGATTTTTGAAAAGTGAAAAATGAGGTTAAAAAAATCCCACACGCGGCCATCTTGCGTGTGGGATCAAACTTTGTCCTTTTTCTTATGCGGCTTGCAGCGGAGTGTTCCATCCGGGAGCGGTTTGCGCACTTTAACTGCCCCCGCGACCCCGTGAGGGCTTGTGATCATGACCATACCGCCGGGGGGAATCACAATGTCAGCATCGACACGCACGGTCTGATGCGCGTAAGTTGTCAGCCGCAGGTGCCGGGAATAAGCATCCTCACCCGGTGCCGTAACTGCCGTCAGCAGCAATCGCTGCAAGGATAGAATTTATCTTCCATATTTGAGCCTCAAAGATTGTCAATGTAATGGTCGATAATACGCAGAGCAGCCCCAGCGGCAGTATGGACGCTGTTTTTCTCCACGCTGTATCTCAGCGCATTCACGTTTGGCGGCGGATATGTGATTGTCTCGCTTATGAAAAAGAAGTTTGTGGATGAATACCATTGGATCGAAGAGGATGAAATGCTGGATTTGATCGCCATTGCGCAGTCCGCGCCGGGAGCGATTGCTGTGAACGGTGCGATCGTCGTAGGGTATAAGCTTGCGGGGATCTCTGGCGCACTGGTTGCAATTATCGCAACGATTCTTCCGCCGTTTCTCATCCTTACAGTCCTTTCGTTCTTATATGAGCGTTTCCGCAGCAATCTCCTGCTTTCGCAGCTGCTGGCTGGTATGCAGGCAGGCGTCGGTGCGGTCATCGCGTCTGTGGTGTGGGATATGGGGACGGATGCCGTCCGGCAGAAAAATACCGTGTCGATAGGAATCATGCTTGGTGCGTTTCTGGCTGCCTGCTTTTTCCATGTGAACGTCGTTTACATTATTCTCTGTTGTATTGTGCTCGGTATTGTCCGGACGCTGCTTGCACGCAGGAGGAACCGGAGATGATCACACCGCAACTTTTTCTGAGTTTTCTGCAGATCGGCCTGTTCAGCTTCGGCGGCGGCTACGCGGCGATGCCGCTTCTTCAGGAGCAGCTTGTTGCCCGGAACGGTTGGCTGAGCGTACAGGAATTTGCAGATCTTGTGACCATTGCGGAAATGACGCCCGGTCCGATCGCGGTGAACGCGGCAACCTTCGTCGGCACAAAGCTTGCTGGGTTCCCCGGTGCGCTGGCCGCGACAGCCGGTGTGATTTTGCCCGCGTGTATTTTGGTGACCTGCATTGCCAGACTCTATCTGAAATATCGCAATTTGTCCATCCTGCAGGGCATTCTCGGCACACTGCGTCCGGCTGTGGTTGCGATGATCGCATCGGCCGGTGTGCTGCTTCTGGTAAATGCTTTCTGGGATGGGGGCCGGTGACGCTTGCCGAGACAAATTGGACGATGCTGCTGCTTTTTGCAGGCTGCTTGCTGCTGCTGCGCAAAACAAAGCTGAGCCCAATTCTGATAATGGTACTCGCGGGAGTCATCAATGTCGTGAAAGCTGTTTTGGCCGGATAGCGGGCAGCGGAAAATCTGATTGACTTTTTTCATATGCCGTAGGAAAATAGGGGCGAAAACCAAAGAGGGGGGTGCTTGATATGAGCAGACAAGAAGCGATTCAGCAGTTCCGGCAGGCGCTTAAGGCCGGACAGAAATGCTACCGCGAGTGTGTGCACCGCGGACGCTATCCGTATCCGCAGGTGCTGGAGGAACGGCTGCGCGACTGCGCGGTGGCCGGCCGTGTGGATCTCGGCGTTCTGGATATCCCCATTGCGCAGATCATCGGCACGAATACGGCAGGG
>OGMF01002063.1_pt1 | contig 17886 bp, 16 predicted proteins | sample 1572921 | NCBI WGS metagenome assembly OGMF01 (sample SAMEA2581919, study PRJEB24529) | metagenome | biome: Human gut stool | place: China | collected 2011
GCAAAAATGCTCGCAAATACTTTCGTATTTGCGAGCATTTTTGCGCTCCGGAGTTTTTTAACATCCCCTTTTTTATATTGACAAACTGACATCTCCCGAACCGAGATGAATTATTTCCCCGTTTTCTTTTTCGGCAATGAGGCGAAAGTCATCATCAATCCCGACAGCTTTAGCCTTTTCCGTTCTGTCGGGATAAATAATATTAATATTACGCCCCGTAACAAGAGAGCGGCGGCGGTATTCTGCAAGAACTTCATCGTCCGCAGACCCGTTTGCAAGCCGTGCATAAAGCGCGGCAAATTCATCAAGCACCGCTGCCGCCGTCTTTGCGCGAAGCATTCCTCCGCCCGATTCCGCAGTTTCAAAAACGCTCCCTGCCTTGTTTTCTATGTCTTTCGGGAAGCCTCCCTGCGGCGGCAATACGTTTATCCCGATTCCGAGGACTGCATAGTTAAGACCGCCGCCCTCAAAATCAACGGATGCCTCCGTTAATATTCCGCAAACCTTTTTTCCGTCTGTATATATATCATTAACCCATTTTATCATCGCATGGCGGTTCGAAACTCTTTCAACGGCTCTTGCACAGGCAACGGCGGCGCATGTGGTGATTCCAAGCGCCTCTTCCGCAGAAATTTTCGGGCGGAGAAGGAGGCTCATATAAAGACCGCTTCCGGGCGGAGAGTAGAAGCTCCTCCCCTTTCTGCCGCGTCCGCTTGTCTGATTATTTGCCGCAAGCACAGTAAATTCAGGCGCTCCGTTTTCCGCCGCCTGCTTCAGCTGTGCATTTGTCGAGGAAACGCTGTCACGCACCTCAACCGTATATATACCGGACTCAAGAAAGCTTTTTATCGCATCTGATGAAAGCACGTTTCCGCCCTTCCCGAGCATATACCCCTTATTGGTTACCGCTGTAATATCGCAGCCCTGCCTGCGCAGCTCCGAAACCGACTTCCACACAGAGCTGCGGCTGATATTAAGTTTTTCCGCTATCGCCTCACCCGAAAGAAATTCTCCTTCATTTTCGGACAGCAGCTTCAAAACAGCTTTTCCCGTTTTCATAACAGATCATTCTCCGAACAGTATTTTTGCAAGCTTCTCAAGAGGTGCATCGTCACGGCAGAACTCATGCGTTCCGTCGAACACGATAAGCTCAATCCAATTTGTGCCGCATTTTTCACACCTTTTTTTCAGCTTTTCAAATGCGTCAATTCCCTCTCTGTAATCAAAAAGCTCGTCTTTGTTCCCTATTTCTATGCAAAGGCTGCGCGGATAAATCAAACATGCAACCTCCGCATCGTCAAACTTTTCCGCAGAATTTTGCCATGTCCAGTCGCTCCACGTAACCGCGTCACGCTTATTGAAGAACGAGCAGGAAACCGCTGCTTTAATCCTCGTATCAACAGCCGAGGTGAAAAGCGTGTAAAATCCGCCGTAGGACATGCCGACCATTCCGAAGTTCTTCACATACGGTTTTCCCTCGAAATAATCAATTATCCGCTCAATTGCATAAATTTCAACAGCTGTGATTGAGCTTCCGACGCGTTTTAATCGCGCGTCAACAGCCTTTCTGTCGTACGGAACATTATATTTATCCGACCATAAAAGGAGCTGCGGCGCAAAAACGTGCACTCCGAGCTTTCTGACGCGCTCAAGCATGCCGTTATAATTTGCTGTGCTGCCGTATACGCCGGAGATAAGCTCCGGCGTGCCTTCTCCGCCGTGCTGACATATAATGAGCGGCTTGCTTTCCTCGCCGTCCTGTTTGAAAAACAGTCCCGTCACCGTTACGGTGTCAAGCACTGTGAAATGCATTCTGTAAACCGTATAGCCATTCTCCTCGGAAAGCTTCTTAAGCTTAACATGCGGCGCACCTGATTCACGCTTCTCCGTCAGCGGAAAACCGAGCATTTCGCATAATTCTGCGCGGTATTTATCCTGATTTGAAAGTATATCACACGATTCGCGCACTGCCTCCGCCGCCTTTTCACGCTTTTTTATAAGGCTTTCAATTCCGTCCGCATATTCCCTTTTAAACTGCTCAGTTATGCAAGCTTCCTCACTGTATTTCATGTTTTCCTCCTTAAATAATTCAAACGTCAGGACTGCGAAAAAGTAAGCGTAAACCTGCTTCCCTCGCCAATGCGGCTTGAAACGCTTATTTCAATGCCGTTCAGTCTTGCAAGATGCTTCACAATCGAAAGACCGAGCCCCGTTCCGTTCAACTTGCGCGAATGACTTTTATCCACCCTGTAAAATCTTTCAAAAATTCTGTCAATATCCTCCTGCGGAATCCCGATTCCCGTATCGGCAACCGTAAGGCGGTTTTCCCAGACAGTTACCGTCACGCTGCCGCCGTCGCGGTTATATTTTATGGCATTGTCGCACAGGTCATAAATAAGCTCCACCACATGGCGGCGGTTTGCATGAACAATACAGTCGGCGCCGCCCGTTTGCAGCGTGACATTGCGCTCCTTTGCCGCTGCCGAAAGCATTTCCGCAGCCTCCGCCGCCGCGCTGCTCAGGGAAAAATCCGTTTTGTCGACGCTTGTATTATTTTCATCGAGATTGGAAAGACGCATAATATCTTCAATCAGCGAAATCATACGGCGGCTTTCTTTTTCGATTTTCTGCGCAAACAGAACCGTGTTATCTCCGCCCATTCCCGCCGCTATAAGCTGAGAGTAGCCGTGAATGGACGTAAGCGGAGTTTTAAGCTCATGCGAAACATTTGCCGAAAATTCGCGGCGCATCCGTTCCGCTTCGGCAGTCGCCGTTATATCAAGCAGCAGCACAATGGCGCCGTCTGTTGTGTTTCCTCTTTTCACCGGGCTGAAAATTCCGCGGTATGTAATATCATCTTTCTCAAAGACAGCCGTTTTGTATTCTCCGCCCAGAGCCGCGCCGATTGCTTCCGAAATTATCGGATTTTCTGCAACATCCGTGTATTTCGCATTTCTTACGGTGCTCCCGAAAAATGCAAGCGCGCTTTTATTCGCGGAAAGAAAAATTCCGTCACGGTCAAGCACAGCGAAGCCCTCATTCATGTTGTCGGTGATGGTTTGAAGCTGAAGTTTTTGCGCGCTGACCTTCGCCATCTGCCGCCTTATTTCACCGTGCTGCGAAGCAATGCGCTCAAGCATCGGCATGAGCTCGGGATAAGCGCCGCCCGGAACGATGCTTCCGTTCACGGTAAGCCGTTCAATCGGTTTTACAATATTGTCTGTCATATGCGCCGCAACAAACGATGTAAGCACAAAAATCAGAATTGCCATTACAAGAACAACGGCAATCGAAGTCATAAAAACCGTAAAAATATCATGAGCCGAGCTTGCCATGCGAAAAACGGTTCCGTCCGAAAGAAGCACGGCGCAATAATAATATTTCTTTGACGCTGTAACGGAAACGCGTTCTGATTCGCCCAATCCGCTTTTTCTTGCCTGAACAACCTCGGGGCGGCTGCTGTGATCGCCGAGATTTGACTTATCTGCATAGCTGTCAAACAAAACCTCTCCGTTTTCGGAAATCAGCGTTGCACGTTTATCTCCGAAAACATCGCTGTTTTTCTTCGCCGCTTCCGAAGCGTTTCCGTAATTCTCAAGCATTGCCGCGCAGGTTTTCGTTTCGCTGCGCAATTCGCGCCGCAGCTCGGAATCAATCGTTGTGTAAGCGGCGGACATTATCAAAATACTTGTAACAACCAATGTCAGCAGCGCCACAAGGCGCATACTGCGATAAATTTTCTTATACATCGGAACACATCCTGTAACCGACATTTCTCACGGTTTCAATAAGCTCTCCCGCCGCGCCGAGCTTTTGGCGCAGCGTTCTGATGTGCACGTCAACCGTCCGTGATTCACCCTCAAAGTCGGTGTTCCATATTTTATCGAGCAAGGTTGTCCGCGTTACAACCTTTCCCTTATTTTCCATTAGAAAAACAAGCAGCTCAAATTCTTTATATGTAAGCGTTATCTCGTTTCCCGAAACGGTTATGCGCCGCTGCGGCAAATCCGCTTCAATTTCGCCGCATTCAAGCACCTCGGCAGTGTTCTGCTTTGCCTTGCTCCGCCGAAGAACAGCCTTGATTCTCGCAATCAGTTCAAGTATATCAAACGGCTTTGTAACATAGTCATCCGCTCCGCAGTCAAGACCGCGCACTTTATCAAGTCTGTCGCTTTTCGCCGTTACCATGATAACCGGAATATCCGCCGTGGCGCTTTTTTCGCGCAGCTGCTTCAGAATTTTCATCCCGTCTGTTCCCGAAAGCATTATATCGAGCAGTATCAGCAGCGGTCTGGCGCTTTCAAGAGCTTCGAAAAGCTCTGTGCCGCCCTCGAAACCGCGCACCTCAAAGCCTGCCGTTTTAAGCGTGTATTCTATAAGCTCGCGTATATCTCCGTCATCCTCAACGCAGAATATTTCAGCCCTTTCCTGCATTAATACCAGCTCCCCTCAATACGTCAAAATAGCCTGTAAGTATTCCAAGACTTTGCTCAAACTTAAGCCCGTATCTGTAAAGCTCGGCTTCGTCAAGTGTGTTTTCAATGCAGCTGCTGACAAAATCGGCAGCTTTTTCAACGGCTTCCGCTAACCGGCACCCGTTTATGTAAAGACCGATAAACGCGCTTGCAAACAGGTCTCCCGTCCCGTAAAAATGACCGCTGCGCATTTTTCGGCTTACTGTGCTGTAATTCTGCGTTTTTCCTTCAAAAGCCGCCGTCACAATACTTTCGCCGTTATGGATTCCCGTTATTATAACATCGTGAACGCTTTCCGAAAGCTTTTTTGCAAGCTCCGCGGCGGGAATATTTTTTTCCGACGGCGCATATCCGCACATGACAAGCGCCTCGGTCATATTCGGCGAAATTATATCCGCTTTTCTGCAAAGCTCCGCAAGTCTTGCCGCGTATTTTTCATTTATGCCGCGGTAAAACTCGCCGTTATCCGCCATTGCAGGGTCAATAAACACAACGGCTTCTCCCCTGAATTTATCTATAAAACGGCTCACCGCGTCAATCAGCTCTTCCGAACCGATGTAGCCAATATAAATCGCGTCAAAATGCAGACCGTTTTTCTGCCAGCTGGCGGAAATTTTATCAAGCTCGCCCTCAAGCGTGCAGAAAGTGTAATCATGAAAGCACCCCGTATGCGTTGAAAGCACCGCGGTCGGGATAACCGCGGTTTCAATTCCGAGCGCCGAAATCACAGGGAGCGCCACTGTCAGCGAGCATTTTCCGAAGCATGATAAATCCTGAATTGTAACCAATCTTTTCTGTTTCATTGTAATGCTCCGTTAAATAGAATAGCGTTTCTTATACAAATCATACTGCTCGAAAAATTCATTTTCACCGTCCTGCTTGACATGGTTGAGATACTCATGCGTTTCAAACGAATTATTATCTATCTCAAGCAGACAGACGGCAATATTTGAGCAATGATCCGCCACGCGCTCGTAATTCGTCAGCAAATCGGAAAGGATAAAGCCCATTTCTATTGTGCAATCACCCTCACGCAGGCGCTTTATATGATGGTTTTTTATCTTATATTTAAGCTTGTCTATTACCTGTTCCAGCGGCTCAACCTTTTTGGCAATGTTCAAATCCTGCTTAACCAAAGCCTCGGTTGCAAGAGAAACCACCTCGCGCACAGCGTTTGTTATAATGCCGAGCTCGTGCACGGCGTCCTCTGAAAAGACAATATTTTTGTCATGAATCTCCCGTGCAACCTCAAGCACATTCACTGCATGATCGGAAATGCGTTCAACATCGCCTATAACATGCAGCAGCTGCGAAACCTCGCGGCTGTCCTTCTGCGTGAGCTGGCGCGCCGAAATCTTAAGAAGATAGGAGCTCGTTTTGTCTTCATATAGATCAACCTCGGCTTCGCGCTCAACAATGGACTTGTCCACGGAATTATCATACTTGTCAACCGTATTTATCGCATCAAAAAGCGAATTTTTTGAAATTTCCGCCATATCCGATACAAGCAGGCGGCATTTTTCAACAGCGAATGCAGGCATCGAAAGAAATCTTTCGTCCAGCGTATGGAAAGCATCGCTCTGCTCGTCCGATTTTCCGCGAACCGTTACAATCGTCAGTTTTTCAATCAATGAGCAGAACGGCATCAGCACAATTGTTGAGAAGATGTTAAAGAGCGTGTGGATAACCGCAATGGAAAATGCCGATGAATAAAGCGACATAAATGCAAATGACATTATGGAATGAAGAGTATAGAAAATGACCGAAACAATTATAACACCTATCATTTTTATATACAGACACGCCATTGCGACACGCTTTGAATCCGTGTTTCCGTTAATTGATGAAATGATCGGCGTTATGGTTGTTCCGATATTCTGACCGAGAATAATCGGTATAGCTGTTGAAAACGGAATAACTCCCGTTGCCGAAAGCGCCTGAAGGATTCCGACAGATGCGGAAGATGACTGGATGATTGCCGTCAGAATCGTCCCCGAAAGAATACCCATAACGGGATTTGAAAACATTATAAGCATACGCGCAAAGGACGGAGAATCCTTAAGACCGTCCATTGACCCTGACATGGTTTCCATTCCGAACATAAGCACGGCGAAGCCGATCAATATTGTTCCTATGTTTTTTTTCTTATCAGACGCAGCAGACATTGTCATAACAACGCCAACCGCCGCAAGAACAGGCGTGAACGAGGATGGTTTTAAAAGGCGGATAAAGAAGCTGTCACCGCTTATTCCCGTTGTGGAAAGCAGCCATGCGGTCACCGTTGTTCCGACGTTTGCTCCCATGATTATACTTATTGTTTGCCCAAGCTTCATTATGCCCGAATTGACAAAACCGACAAGCATAACGGTTGTTGCCGATGAGCTTTGGATAATTGCAGTGACGGCAAAACCAAGGAAAAAACCCTTAAACCGTGTTGACGTCAGCCTTCCGAGAACGCTTTCAAGCTTTCCGCCCGAAAGCTGCTTCAATCCGTCCCCCATCACGTTCATTCCGTAAAGAAAAAGCGCCAGACCGCCTGTCAGTGTCAAAATTGAGAAAAAATCCATGTTGCTTCCTCCGATTATAAATAAGGTCATTGTCAATTATAACATTTTCGCTGTAAAAAGGCAAGTAAAAATATCCTATTTAATTTTATACTTAGTTTAATGAATATTTAATAAAACTATTCCTCACGGATTGTCATTTACTGCGGTATTCACCTATGATTTTCGGCAAAGCCTCGATTACTTTCGCCACAGCATTCTGCTCTCCCGACACTGTTATGTAATTCGCCTTTTGCTTCAGCTGCGGCACAGCATTTGCAACTGCAACCGAAATATCGGCTGCATCAAACATCTCGTAATCGTTTTCATAGTCCCCCATTGCAACTGCAATTTCCGAACCTGTCATTTTTTTAATTCGGTTCAGGCAAATGCCCTTTCCTGCACCGCGCTCAATAATTTCAATGCCTGTGTTCCAGCTCCGCATAATGACATATCTGCTGCCGAATTTTCGGGTCAGAAAGCGCTGCAAATCAAGAGCATTTTTTTCGTCCTTTGTAACGATAAGAAGCTTAAAGTATTCCTCACCGTCATCCTCCGTAAACTGCCGGGTGCATAATTCAGTTTCGTTTATTTTATAAACAAGAAGCTTTTCTATGCATTCACAATATTCGTAAGCAGTGCGTATCACATGCGAAAATCCTTTGCAAAGCGTTTTTTTCCATATGATCATGCCTGAGTCAAGCGTTTCCAAAACCGTTCCGTTAATTGTTGCCATCGGCGCGTTTATGCGGAGGCGCGGAGTGTAATATTCACGGATATAGGCGCTTGACCGCCCGGTTGCAACGGTAAATTTTCCGCCGTTCTCAGTGAAGAAACGCACGGCGTTTAAATTTTCTTCCGATATATCGCCCGACCACGCAAGTGTTCCGTCAATATCAGAAAGCAGAATCACGCCGCTGAACTCATAACTCATACAAACACCCCGAAACCAAAATTCCCTTGTAATATATCACAGAAAGGATATATTGTCAAACCGTCATCAGTAAAAATGTAATTTACAACGCGAGAAAACAAGAGCATTTATAAGAAAACAAGAGTATTTGCGAGCATTGGTTTTCTAAATTGATTTTTTTCAGAAAAAGTGTTGACAAATCCTTTTCTATGTATTAAAATAACCACTGTTGAAATCAAAAAAGAACAAATGGAGGTAGATTCCGAATGAAGACCTATATGGAAAAAGCCGGTCAGGTTCAGAGAAAATGGTACATCATCGACGCTTCCGGAAAGAGCGTTGGCCGCGTTGCCGCAGCTGCTGCGAGCATCCTTCGCGGTAAAACGAAGCCGTCGTTCACTCCCCATGTTGACTGCGGAGATCATGTTATTATTCTCAACTGCGATCAGGCAGTATTTACCGGAAACAAGCTTAATCAGAAGAACTACTATCGTCATACAGGCTGGGTCGGCGGTCTCAAGACTGTCAGCGCCAAGGATATGATGGAAAAGCGTTCCGACAGAGCAATGTATCTTGCAGTTAAGGGTATGCTTCCCGACACAACAATCGGCAGAAGCGCGCTTACACGTCTCAGAGTATACAAAGGCGCAGAGCACACACATCAGGCTCAGCAGCCCGAAGTATGGTCGCAGGATATTAAATAAGGGAGGGTGAATTAAATGGCTACAACTCAGTTTTTCGGTACAGGCAGAAGAAAACAGTCTGTTGCTCGCGTTCGCCTCGTTCCCGGCAACGGCGAAATCACGATCAACAAAAGAAATATTGATGATTATTTCGGACTTGAAACGCTGAAGGTTATCCTTCGTCAGCCTCTTGTTGCAACAAAGACAGAGGGCAAGTTCGATGTTCTGGTAAACGTTAAGGGCGGCGGCTTCACAGGTCAGGCAGGCGCAATCCGTCACGGTATTGCAAGAGCTCTTCTTCAGGTTGATGAAGAAACCTATCGTCCCATCCTTAAGCAGGCAGGCTATCTGACGCGTGATCCTCGTATGAAGGAAAGAAAGAAGTACGGTCTCAAGGCAGCCCGCCGCGCACCCCAGTTCTCAAAGAGATAGTTTTTATCAAAGAAAATGGCTTGTTTACAGGGTTTCTACTCTGTGGCAAGCCTTTTTTTGATGTCCGTTTGATGTCAAAACGTTTGAAAAAATAGATTCAATTATGAAAGTCAGATAAAGTTTCTTCTTTATATATTCTACCACGAATGAGCAAAACAACACCGAAGCCGGCGAAGATTTTTGACAAAAAACAGAGCAGCTCCTCTGTTTGGAAGCTGCTCCGTAAAAACATTCTTATCTGTTTGAAAGAACGTCCTTTTCGTACGCCTTAATATCATCAAACCATGCCTTGCCCGTTTTAACGCCGCACTGTTCGCAGTACTCGCTCCAGATATCGCCGAACGGAAGTGTTTTAATTTCCTCCTGCATCAACATAAGCTCCGTCAGACGATTTTCATCCTGAAGCGCTTTAAGCTCGGTATTGGGTGTGCAAAGCGCCGAAAGAAGAGCTTTCTGCCAACTTCTGAATCCAACTGCCCATGCGGCAATTCTGTTGATGCTTGCGTCAAAGTAGTCAAGCGCCATGTAAACGCGGTCGAGCGCGTTGCAGCGGACAATTTCCTTTGCCATTTCCTTTGTTTCGTCATCAAGCAGAAGCACGTGGTCGCTGTCCCAGCGAACGCCGCGAGTTATATGCAGTGCAATTTCAGGGAAAAAGCAAAGCAGCGCAGGAATCTTGTCCGAAACAACCTCAGTCGGATGATAATGCCCGTTATCCATGAGCGGCAGGCAGCCGTCATGCATTGCGGCAAACGAAAGCGTAAATTCCGCAGAACCCGCCGTGAAGGATTCAACGCCGATGCCGAATACCTTTGATTCAACGCAGGGCTTTACAAGATTCTTGTCGAACGGCTCGGAAAGAATTTCCTCAATCGACTGCTTGTAACGCATTCTCGGACCCATTCTGTCGGCAGGAATGTCCTTGTATCCGTCACCCGTCCATATGTTCATAACGCAGGGAACACCCGTTTCCCGGGCAAAATACTGCGAAATGCGCACGCAAGCCTTTCCGTGCTCAATCCAGAAACGGCGCGTTTCCTCATCGGGGCTTGAAAGGGTGAGCCCGTCTTTAACCTTGGGATGTGAGAAGAAGGTCGGGTTAAAATCGATTCCCATTCCCCTTTCCTTTGCAAAATCAACCCATTTTTTGAAGTGCTTCGGTTCAAGCTTGTCACGGTCAACAAATTCGCCCTGTTCAAAAATTGCATAGCTTGCATGGAGATTAAGCTTCTTTTTGCCGGGGCAAAGCTTCATTGCCATATCCATATCAGCCATAAGCTGCTCCGGAGTTTTAGCCTTTCCGGGATAGTTACCGGTTGTCTGAATGCCGCCGGTAAGCGGACCGTCATGGTCAAAGCCCGTAACATCGTCACCCTGCCAGCAATGCAGCGAAACGGGAATGCTTTTCAGCTTTGCGATTGCCGCGTCCGTGTCAACGCCGAAAGCCGCATAAAGCTCTTTTGCCGATTCATATCTTGTTTTCATTTTCGCTCATACTCCTTTTCAGAATAATTTAATTGTATTTTATCACATTTGCGCAGTGCAAATAAAGTCACTCATTTGACTGAAAAAGAGTCCTTATTTGCAAACGCGGTATCTGCGCGGAGAAACGCCGAAACGCCCCTTAAAAATGCGGTGAAAGTAGCTGAAGTTTGAATATCCCACATATCGGCAAACCTCGCTGACCTTGAGATTTGTTGTCCTTAAAAGATAACACGCTTGTTCAAGCCGCTTGTCCTGCAAAAGCTCCGTGAAGGTTTTCCCCGACTGCTTTTTTATTTCACGGCTCAGCCAGCAAGCGTCATAATGCATCTCACTTGCGGCGCAGCCAAGCTCGGCGTCGGCATAGTTTGCGTCAATATAACGAAGAATGTTCAGCATTAATCCGCTGCCCGATTTTTCTTCCGTTGAAAGGCTGTCGGTGTGATTTGCAAGCTGCATGAACAAAAGCCCCATCGTCAGCTGATTGATGCTGCGTTTGTTGCTCTGCCGGTTCAGCAGCGTCCAGATAAGGTTCTCAACAAGATTCTGCACCGGTAAAACATCCGAAACCTTGAAATGAAGCATGTCAACGCCGTTTTCGCCGCCGCACATGCAGCCGATTAAAAAGTCGTGAATCTGATTGCCGGCTTCGTCAATCATGCGCACAGCGGTGTCGAAAAACTGCGGCAGAATAATGAAATTCACCGCAATATCGTTTTCGGAAGCCGGAAGAATTTCCTGCTCGGCATTCTGATTGAGAATCAGCAGCTCGCCGCATTTGAGCGTTATTTCGGTTCCGTTTATAATATGGACAGTTTCACCGCTGCACATGTAAATCATTTCGACATAGTTGTGCGTGTGCTTCGGAAAATGCGCAAAACGAGTGTGCGGGCGCAGAGTGATAAGCTTTCCGTGCTCAAGCAGAAGCGCCGCGTCTATTCTTTCGGAATCCGCGTCTGTATAAATGGTGCGGTCTATTTCGCGCCGCCCATCAAGCAAGTTTTTTTCCTCCGGTGTGATTTCTTTTAATCGGTTCAGAAGTTCATCGTTCACGGGGGCACCCTCTTATTACCACTTAAATTCGGAATTATGATAAGGCGTTCCCACAAACCCTATCTGCGCGAAATCCTCGGGATTGTTCCTTATTATATAATCTATGTACGATTCAACCATAAGCGCCGTCAGACGGTACCCTGCCGCGTTCATATGCCCTGCAAGAAAGAAATTGCGGTAAAATTCTTCATCGTAAACGGGCGCATATTTGCGGAAATCGAGAACATAACAGTTTACAAACATATCCGCAAGCTCGTAAATCAGCTTCGCATGCTTGTCGCCCCATTCCTCGCGCGCGGCACCATTCGTGTGGCGCGGAATTGTCATCAGGAAGAATTTTGCTTTTGGCTGCATTTCCTGATATTTCGCAATTATTTTAGCATAATACCCCGCAAAGGTCGGCTTGTTTTTGGCGCAGTCGGCAAGGTCAATGTCGGCCGTGCTGCCAAGCTCAAAGTCACCGTCTATAAATCCGGTAATATCATTCACGCCGAGAGCAATTATGTACGCACGGCATTTGTACTTATCCTCGAAAAAGCTCTGTTCGCGTGCCATATCAAAAAATGTGCTTGAACGCAGTCCTCCGCGCGAAAGGTTCAGCACCTCGCTTCCGGTATCGCGCGCAAGGAATTGCCCCCATGAATAATCGTAATGGTCATGATAGCCGCGGTTTCCGTTCTCGAACGATTCAAATTCCCCCGAGGAAAGGCTGTCCCCTATGCAGGCAATTTTTCTGAAAATGCCGCAAAATCCTCCGTTTACCGCCATATTGTCAAGCGGTTTTTCGTTTTTGTTCGCCGTAAATTTTGATAAATCCATCGTTATTACCCCTTTTATTTTATATTAATACGTGCCGTCGCACCTGATGCTGCAGCAGGCTCAACCTGCCGCTATCGGCTTATCTGAATTTTATCATATACTGAGGTTAAAATCAACAGCGCGGCGGCAAAAAAGCTGTTTTTATTTGCTTTCATATTCAAGCGGCGCACCATGACCGCCGAAGATAAGCCACTTGCCCGGTTCGAGAAGCTTTTTTATTTCATCCCGCTCAAGCGCTGCAAGCGCAGGGTCAGTGTCAACAGACGTCATCAGAAACGGCGCAAGGCTGTTGAATTTTGCCTGTTCATGTGTGAAGCCTTTTATGTTCACAATAATATCTCCCGTGAATAATATGCGCTTTCTTCTCTCGATGAAAACAGTTTCACCGCGCACATGACCGCCGCGAGCCTCGTAACATTCAAAGGAAAGCTCACCGAAACCAAGCGTTCCGATATACTCTGTCAGTCCGTCAATATCGCCGCTCTTTCCGCCGATAACGCAAAGCCTGTCCACATCCAGCGGCTTATAATGCGAGAGAATTTTGCTTATGCGGACATACGGCGCATGGAACGGGTTGCGCTCTCTTAGGTTCGGGCTTCCCTCATTATCGCAGATGAAATTATCGCTGCACTTTTTGCTTACATAGATTTCATCAAAGCAATCCGCAAGCCCGACATGGTCAACATCGGCATGGGTAATAAGCAGCGCTTTATCCCGGCGTTCGAAATCGGGATAAAGCTTTTTGATTTCCTTTAAGGCTTCATCGCGGTAGCATGAAAAGCCGCCGTCAATGCACAAAAGCTTCTCACCTGCCTCCAAAAGGCAAACATTGCTGCCGCACGGCGGTTCAATCAGCGTTATTCTCGTACCTCCGCAGTCAAATTCCGACACTCTTGCACAAAAAGCATCTCCCTTGTATCGCATAAGATCCTCGGCAAATTTGCCGATATAATCAAAGGTTTTGTACGGTGGCTCGTTTTTCTTTGTAAGAATATCCATTATTAAATTGGAATCAATCATAATGCCGCGCTTTTCCTTTTCACCGAGATGATTCAGCTCAGCAATTTTGTTTGCAAACGAAACGTAAAAAACGGTGTTATCAAGTGAAATTCCGAGCGGATTATAATTGATTATCCTCAAATCGCAAAGCTCCGAGGCCTTTTTCAGCAGCTCAGAAATATCACCGCCCTCGCGCACAAAAAGACCCATGCGGAAATTCTGCCAGCCGCTGCCGTCCTCCTGAGAATTGAGATAGGATATATTGATATTGTATTTTTCTATAAGCTCCAGAACGGGTTCAAGCGTTCCGGGGACATCGCGCAGATGAAACTCAATTAAGATAACGTTTCCCGTTTCCGTGGAATCGGGCAGATAACCGATTTCACGCAGGCGCACGGTTGCGTCCTTCATAGCGGCGCGCTCGCCCTCCGCTTCGATAAATAGCATGTGTGAATCAACGGCTTTGTTATAGCTCACGCGCGTGACATTCAGTCCGAGCTGCGCGAACACTTTGCTCGCCGTCAGAAACGCGCCCACCTTGTTCGGCATTGTTGTTGCAAATGTTTTTTTCATTATAAAGACAGCAGCCTTTCCGCATTTTTATACATGATTTTTTCCTTTTCTTCATCGGTAAGCGCAAGCGAAAGAAGCTTTTCCTCCTCCTCGGCAAGGTGCACCGCAGGGTAATCCGTTCCGAAAAGAACCTTGTCCGCTCCGTGCGTGTGAATCATTTCAACCATTTTTTCGGGCGGCACTGTCTGCATGGTGCTCGATGTGTCAACATACAGATTTTTTCCGAGGAGATATTTTGCATCGCTGTCCCACTTACTGTAGCCGCCCATATGCGCGGCAATAAAAGTGAGCTCCGGGAATATTTCCAGCACGCGTGCAAGCCTGCGCGGAGCGGAGAAGTCAAGCGTTTCATCGCCGACGTGCAGCACAATCGGGTAATTCTCGCCGATTGCTTCATACATTTTGAGCGCCTTGTCGTCATCGATATTAAACCGCTGAAAATCAGGGTGAAACTTAAAGCCTTTAAGACCGAAGTCCTTAATTCGGCGAACTTCGCCGGAAACGTCCTCATAATCGGGATGAACTGACCCGAAAACAATGAAACGCTCATCGTCGATTGACATCAGAAAATCATTATTCACAATAACCTGCGACGGCTTTGTCGGAGTGGAAAAAAGAACGGCGCGGTAAAAATGCGAGCTTTCCATATTGGCTTTCATATCGTCAAGCGTTCCCTTGCAGTCCCAGGGCATGTGGTAATGCTTTTCAAGATTTTCAATTGCAAGGTGTGCAATCTTCGGATTAAAAACATGTGCGTGAAAGTCAATTATTTTTTTTACGTTTGTCAAATTTACCCTCTCCCTCGGATTTTTTCAAGGCGTATTATACAGCATTATAAGCTTTTTTGCAACATTGCCGCGGAAAATCGTCAAAAAAAGTGAACTATCTAATATAACGCAAGCGTTTTATGCCATATTTTTTAAAAATTAACTTGAATTATACTATGATATGTATTATACTGGTCTGGGCATAAAAAAGCCCCTTTGTCGTGATAATATATTAACGGAGGCGGAAGCGTCCGCCAAGCAAAGAAAGGTAAATGATTTATGAATATTATTATTGTCGGCTGCGGAAAGGTCGGGCAAACGCTTGCCGAACGGCTCAGCCGCGAAGAGGGACACAATATTACGGTTGTTGATACCAAAAGCTCTATCATTCGCGAGCTGACGGGGGCGCTTGACGTTATCGGTGTTGAAGGCAGCGGCGCAAGCCTTGAAACACTGCTTGAAGCAGGCGTTAAGGACGCCGATATTCTGATTGCGGTCACAAATTCGGACGAGGTTAATCTGCTGACGTGCTTCATCGCAAATAAATCGGGAGACTGCGGCACAATTGCAAGAGTTCGCAAGCCGGAATATGGCAGGGAGCTGATTCTTTTCAAGGAGGATCTCGGGCTTGCAATGATTATCAATCCCGAACAGGCTGCCGCCGCGGAAATTGCAAGGGTGCTGAGATTCCCCTCCGCAATTCAGATTGACACGTTTGCAAAGGGCAGAGTTGAAATTCTTAAGTTCCGAGTTTCCGATGATTCCGTTCTTTCCGGGCTCAGCCTTGCGGAGCTGCGCCCGAAGCTCGGCTGCAATGTGCTTGTATGCGGAGTTGAGCGCGGAGATGAGGTTTTCATTCCCGGCGGTGATTTTGTCATCCGCAGCGGAGACCGCTTAAGCTTTGTTTCCGAAATAAAAAGCGGAACGGCGTTTTTCAAAAAAATCGGCATAAAGACAAATAAGGTGCGAAACGCCATAATTGTAGGCGGAAGCAACACTGCGTTTTACCTTGCAAAGCTCCTTATTCAATCCGGCATCAGCGTTAAAATCATTGAAAAGGACACTGCGCGCTGCGAGTTTCTTTGTCAGAAGCTGCCGAAGGCAGTAATCGTGAACGGAGACGGAAGCGACAGCTCCGTGCTTTTGGAGGAAGGCATTGAAAGCGCCGAATCGTTCGTTGCGCTGACGAATATTGACGAGGAAAATATCCTGATTTCGCTGTATGCGCGTAGCAGAACCAAGGGAAAAATAATCACAAAAATAAACAGGATTGCATTTGACGACGTTATAAACGGGCTTGACCTTGACACAACCATCTGCCCGAAAAACATCACGGCGGAAAATATCGTTAAGTTTGTGCGCGCAAAAAACAACTCCATCGGAAGCAACATTGAAACCATGCATATGATTCTCGGTGATAAAGCGGAGGCGCTTGAGTTCAGAATACGTGAGAAAACGCCGCTTGTCGGAGTTCCGCTCGAAAAGCTGCGCCTTAAGGACAACACGCTTATCGCATGCATTAACCGCGGGGGAACAATCATCAATCCCTGCGGTAAGGATACAATGGAGGTCGGCGACACTGTTATCGTGGTAACGGCGAAAATCGGTTTTAAGGACATCCGCGATATTCTTCTGTAGGAGATGACTGATTAATGAATTTTAAAGCGATAAAAAACACCCTCGGACTTGTTCTGATGTTTGAAGCAGCTTGTATGCTTCTGCCGCTCATCTGCGCCGCAGTGTATAAGGAAAGCGACTGCGTGCTGATATTCGCGCTCTGCTGCGCAATCTGTCTCGGCACCGGACTTTTAATGCAGATTAAACCGCCGAAGAAGAAAAGGATATATGCAAAGGACGGATATGTTATCGTTGCGCTCAGCTGGATAATAATGAGTCTTTTCGGTGCGATTCCGTTCATGCTCACAAAAACGACCGCAAGCTTTGCCGACGCACTTTTCGAAACCGTGTCGGGCTTTACAACAACGGGGGCTTCGATTCTGCCCGATCTTGACGTTGTGCCGAGAAGCATTCTTTTCTGGCGCAGCTTTTCTCACTGGATCGGCGGAATGGGCGTGCTTGTCTTCCTCGTTGCCCTGTTTCCGCTTTCGGGCGGCAGCAACATGCATATTCTCAAGGCGGAAAGCCCCGGACCCGCAGTGAGCAAGCTTGTTCCTAAAATTCGCTCAACCGCAAAAATTCTTTACACAATTTATTTCGCGTTCACAGCTTTGGAAGTTGTGCTTTTGCTGCTCGGCGGCTCTCCCCTGTTCGACGCGCTCACTCTCAGCTTCGGCACGGCGGGCACGGGCGGCTTTGCAATTCTCAATTCCGGGCTTGCCGACTATTCGTCATATATTCAGATTGTCATAACGGTGTTTATGATCATGTTCGGCGTTGATTTTTCGCTTTACTACCTTGTTCTTTGCGGCAAGGCTAAAACGGCAGTCAAATCGGAGGAGCTCCGCGGTTATCTTGCGATTATCGCGGCTGCAATTGCGCTCATTGCCTTTAACTGCCGCGGGCTCTTTGCAAACGCTGCCGAAGCAATCAAGCACAGCGCATTTCAGGTTGCGTCAATCATCACAACAACGGGTTATTCAACCGTTGATTTTGATCTTTGGCCGCAGCTTTCAAAAACAATTCTTGTTGCGCTGATGTTTGTGGGCGCATGCGCAGGAAGCACCGGCGGCGGCATGAAGGTTTCAAGAATCATCATCGCATTTAAAAGCATTATAAAGGAAATCAAGGTAACGGCGCACCCGAAGGTAACTTATAAAATATGCATGAACGGCAGAATGGTCGAGCACGAAACCGTGCGCGCGGTAAATGCCTATCTTGTGGCATATTTCTTCATTCTTGTTGCGTCCGTTCTTATAATCAGCATTGACAATCTTGATTTTACTTCCAACGTAACGGCGGTTGTTTCCGCAATGAACAACATCGGCCCCGGGCTTTCAAAGGTCGGTCCTGTGCGGAATTTCTCCGTTTACTCTCCCCTTTCAACCCTTGTGCTGACGTTTGACATGCTTGCCGGAAGGCTTGAAATATTCCCGATACTCGTACTGTTTTCGCCCTATACATGGAAGGAGTAAGCCTCATGAACGCAAATAACGGATTTTTCCCAGACGGAACGCTGATTGACAGTTG